>Ga0180301_10002843_pt1 | contig 13616 bp, 14 predicted proteins | sample GuaBasSediGuay16_FD_121797 | JGI IMG/M metagenome (GOLD analysis project Ga0180301, IMG submission 121797) | Subseafloor sediment microbial communities from Guaymas Basin, Gulf of California, Mexico - Guay16, Core 4569-2, 12-15 cm | ecosystem: Environmental > Aquatic > Marine > Hydrothermal...
AGCCTGTGGTTCAGACAATTCGCCATTGGGGATATTTTTTTAAATTTCATTGCAGTTCGATTTATCGAATCGGCATAAATAACGCAAAAAACCTCATCTATTGCGTGTTCATCAGAGTATATAGCTAAAATATTTTTGCGCTGAAGAATACGAAAAATTCTCGTGATGGTGCCACTTTGCCCTTTATATTGCCCAGTATATCGAAGAAATTGAATGTGACATATCCAGAGCGGCTAAAATACATACACAGTGCGGCGGAAAGATAACCATAACCATTTCCGTATGGTTCTTTCCAGTCTCCGGGGGCGAGGTCGTATTCTAATTTAAATCCCAGTGCGTCCTTAATATCCTTATCCATTCCCACATAGAATGAAAATCCTTGGGAGAAATTTTGTTCGAAAGAATAGTTTATGCCCGAATGAATACCCAGATTACCAGCCAGAAATCGCCAGTTCTTGCTCGCCACTACATAAACTCCTCGAGATTTATGCTCGAACCTTTGGCTGTCCTCGATATACTCGCCGAAACCGATAGTTTCTACGCCGATAGCTACAGCGGGAGTGTTTATTCCCTCGTGCATCATGCGAAATTTAATTCCCAAGCCGGGGGATTTATCCAATGTCACGGAACCTCTGCCCACCAGTTTCATAGCGCCGTATGCAGTGCTCACTTGCAATCTATCCCATAATCCCAATGATAATGCAACTCGTAAACCATCCTCGGGGAATGCCGATGCGAACATCAGCAAATTGCCGTGGTCGGTAATCCCAGCGGTAGGACAATGGACTATTCGTTGCGGTTGAATTGCACCGGCTATGATAATCATACCGATACAGAATAATATAATCTTTCTCATAATTCCTCCATAGTATTATAGATAGTTTATAAAAAACTTGCCAGCGATTGTCAATAATTTTGGGCTGGATTTGACTATTTCCCATACCACAGCTGGGATATCCAATCCATACCAAGTCTTGTTTGCCAATTTCTTTTCCAGCAATTCGGCGATTTTATCCAATTCATCATCGGTCAAATTTATTACACCTTTTCGCAATTTTGCGTAAATATCTAACCATTTCCCGGTGGCACTTTTCCAATTGGTTTCATACTCTCGCAATATTTTTTCGTTGTTGGAATAGAAAAATTTGGCGATAGATTCAGCGGCGAGTTTTCCTGAAAGTAATGCGCAATCCAGTCCTCCGCCGGATATCGCATTTGGCAATCTCGCAGAATCTCCCACCAACAATAAATTCGCTTTGCCCAAAGGTGATAATCGAAATGTAGCGGGAACTATACCGTCTCTTCGTTGTATAACCGAGAAATCATTCAGCCGATTGTGTAAAAATTTATCTAAATAATGTTTGGCATTGCCATCTTCTGCCATCGATGGTATTATTCCCAGTCCAACATTGGCTCGATTTCCTCCTTTGGGGAATACCCAGGCATATCCACCTGGAGCGACATTTTTTCCCCACCAGAATTCTGTTATCGGTTCATCGGTGATTTCATCGCTTTTTAGCAGGACTTGAGCACAACTATGATAATCTCCCATTTTCAGTGAAATTCCCGGATATGCCCATCGAGTGGAAATTCCGCCAACTCCATCCGCACCGATGAAATATTTTCCGGTCAGTTCGATTATGTTAGTATTTTTTTGCGCCAATACGCTGGATACCAAATTTTCTCCACAAATTTTTCTAACCGTAGTTTGTCCAAATATTTTCACTCCCTGGTTAGCCAGAATTTCTGCCAGTCCAGTTTCCATAGCTGGTCTGTCCAGTATGTATCCTGCTTCGGGATGATTCACCAATATCATTTTCCCACCGGGAGCGAATAATTTTATTTTCTGGATAGTGGAACTAATCCAGTTCGGTTGCGGATGGATAACTCGGTTTAATCCAATAGTGCTGATTCCCTCGGCGCAGGCAACCGGATAACCGAATCGTTCTCTTCGTTCCAAAATAGCCACAGAAAATCCAGCTTTGCTGGCATAATATCCCGCCGATAATCCGGCTGGTCCTCCACCCAGTATTACTATATCGAAATGCAATCTCTCCTGCGGAGTATTATCTTTTATGAAAGCGCTAATATCCTCGTCGATAATAGAATTATCGGTATGATAAATTGCACCTCGTGGACAGGCTAATTCACATTCTGCGCAATCGGTGCAATGTTCTGGGATTATCACTGCCGAACGGCTATCCTGGACGATAGCACCACTGGGACAAATTTGGATACATCCCCAGCAGGAAACGCAAAGATTGTTATCGATTGCATAACTCATAGCACTTATTTAAATCCTTTCCAGATATATAATATCCCGATAATGATAAACAAAGCACCGGCGATAATTTGAACAGTTTTCTGTGGGATAAATTTACCCAGAGCGAAACCAGCTGCAGCGCCCATCGCGGTGATACTGACCAATGCCAGCGACGCCGACAGGAACACCATTTTGGGATTCACTGTGGATGCGAATCCCAGCACAGCCAATTGTGTCTTATCGCCCAGCTCTGCGATAAATACTGCTATAAATATTTTTATGAATTCTTTCCACATTTTCTTCCTTTCTGTTTATACATTTCATAATCTGCCTTATGAATCAATGTGCTTTCGGTATCATTCTCATCGGGAACTGCAATACCATAGGATATAGATAAATTAGTTTTGGATTGAAAATGGTTTGCTATCTGTCGAATGATATATTCCAGACTTTCCAACTTTTTTCTGGACACGATAATAAATTCATCACCGCCGAAACGAGCGATAAAATCCTGGTCGTTCAAATGACTTTTGGTAATATTCACCAACTCGATTAGTGCCTTATTCCCTTCGATATGTCCATATTTATCGTTGAATGGTTTAAAATTATCTATATCCATAAATACAATAGCGAATTTTTCATCGCTTTCCATCAATTGTCGCATTCTATCGAAAAGTGCGATATGGTTCAATGCGCCAGTGAGAGGGTCGGTGATAGACAGGATGAACAGTTTATTATTGATTTCGCGTTGTTTTTCCCATAGGAATATTCCCAATCCCAACAATAGTAAGAATGGAAGGAAAAAGCGCGCCAAATCCCAGTATGTTTGGAAATTAAGTTGTAGTGCATTTTCCAGCAGGAATGCTCCCATAGTAATCAATGTAGCAAATATGATAAAGAAACCGAAGTGAGGTGCGCCGGGTGGTTTTAATTTCGTTTTTTTCATATAATATCAACCTATCGGGATTATCATATCGGTCAATTTTTTGGGCAACTCGGCGCTCATTATTCGCACTCCACTTTCTTCGACCACTACATCGTCCTCGATTCTGACTCCGCCCCAATCGGGTATATATATTCCCGGTTCGACAGTAACTACAGAATTTTTCGGAAGTGGTTCCTCGTTGCGAGAATTAACTCCGGGAGTATCGTGGACTTGCAATCCGATACCGTGCCCTAATCCGTGACCGAAATATTCTCCATATCCCTCTTTTTGGATATATTTTCGAGCGATTTCATCGATTTCTTTGCCGGTCATTCCAGCTTTCATATTATCGATTGCTTTCTGTTGAGCCTGAAGCACAATATTATAAATCTTTTCGAATTTTTCATCGGGACTGCCGATAAAAAATGTTCGTGTCAAATCCGAAGTGTATCCATCATAAGTGGCGCCGAAATCGACAGTGACCATTTCACCTGACTGGATAGTTTTCTCGGATGCCACACCGTGAGGCAATGATGCACGCCATCCCGATGCCACTATTATATCGAACGGAGATTTCTCACTACCTTTTCTGTTCAATCTATATTCCAGTTCGGCGGAAAATTCTCGCTCGGTAATTCCCGGTCGAAGTATCGGCAATGTTTCCACTAATGCCTCGATTGCCATATCTACTGCCTGCTGGAGTTTATTTATTTCGTTGGAATCCTTAATCGAGCGCAGTTTCGCCAATGGATTGGTTATCGAAATCCAGTTCACATTCAGAAATCTCGCTATTAGACGACGATACAATGAATAGTGAAGAACATTCCCATCGAAACCCGCCACTTTTTTCCCCTTCAACAATTCTAATTCATCCATAATATCGAAATACGACTTTTCACTCGATGTGATATGGATTTCTGCCAAATCGCCAATTTGTTTTTTTGCTTGAGTTTCATAGCGGAAATCGGTCATAAATATAACCCTTTCCATATCTACCCATAGCATTCCAGCGGAACCGGTGAAACCGACCAAATATCTGATATCGGTATTGGAATTCACCAGAAAGCCATCCAATCTTTCAGTATCGATAATCTCCCTGAATTTTTCCACTCTGGACATCATTACCTCCAATCGAATTAATTTTTTATGGTGTGCATTTTCGGTTTCTGCCCGATTTTTGTCTAAACTACAAATCCACTTATTTCAAATATATCATTGGATTTTGGGTTGTCAATTCGTTTGAACATCAAATATGAAATTCCACCATAATTTTGTAGAATGATTTGGCAGATTTGAATGATTAACAGGTTTGAGCGGTTTCCACATAGTCAGACCACCGGATTAAATCCATTAAATCCCGACTGACATTTTCTAAATCTTTTCCCCACCGGTCGGGATGACCGATATTAAAATCGCAGCGGGCAGTGATGGTGAGATTCCCTCACCTTCGGTCTCTCTCCCAGCGAGAGAGGGATGACCGGTATCTGAAATCTACAGGAAAACATAAACTTCTTATCCCTTGGAAATCCCCCATTGGTCGTGTGTTGAAATAAACAACCTAAACCACGGAAGAACATAAACGGAATAATTTTTTTAAATCCGTCTTTTTGGAGAAAAGGAATATTAGTAAATCTACATCTCAAAAAAATTTATCCTTGACAAATCGGAAAAAAACTTTATTATTCTATTGCGGGGTGGAGCAGTCAGGTAGCTCGCCGGGCTCATAACCCGGAGGTCGAAGGTTCAAATCCTTCCCCCGCCATATTTTATTTTTCTTATTCCATTTAAAATCACGAAATACATTATTTCCACTATAGATATGATTTAATCCCCCACCATATTTATTTTTCACACCCATTCTCGGAAGGACTCCACAATTTTTAAAAAACCGTTGATTTAGAAAACTGATTGTGTTAATTGGAATTAGAACTTATAAACAGTGAATATATACAGTTTAAAAATTGCGGAACAAATGGAAATTGTCATAGAAAAGAAATATTTCGACGACAGTTGGAATTTCGAGAATGCGAATACTAAAAGATTGACCCATTGTTTCCATAGCTATCCCGCTATGATGATACCTCAAGTTGCAGCAAGAATAATCGAAACATATGGGAAAAATGCAAAACTATTGTTTGACCCTTATTGTGGAACTGGAACTTCTTTAGTGGAGGCGAATATCCGGAATATCGATGCTGTGGGGACAGATTTAAATCCATTAGCACGACTAATTGCGAAAGCAAAAACTACGCCAATAGAAATAAAGAAATTGAATATATTTCTAAAGGAATTTAATGATTTTATTTTTTCCTTACAATTCAGTGGAAAGAAAGACTACTCCGTTATTCTACCCAAGTTTCATAACATCGATTATTGGTTTACGAAAGATGTTCAAATTAAACTGACCATCTTGAAAGAATATATTGATAATATCGAGGATGAATCCATAAAGAGATTTTTCTATGTTGCATTCAGTGAAACCGTTAGAGATAGCTCCTTGACAAGAAATGGAGAATTTAAATTATATAGAATTTCCGAAAAAAAACTAAACAACTTCACCCCAGATGTATATGGAATTATGGTAAACAAACTCATTAGAAATAAAACTGGATTAATGGAATTCGTCCAAGAGAAAAAGAATAATTCATCTACTCATATTCATTCTTTTAATACAGTTTTTGGGATTCCTGAAAATATTGTTTCAAAAGATTCTGTAGATATAATTTTAACATCGCCACCATACGGGGATTCACGAACGACTGTGGCATATGGTCAGTTCTCAAGATTAGCTAACCAATGGTTGGGGTTCTCTGAAGCTTCAAAAATAGATAACAAACTAATGGGCGGGAAAAGAAATATTACTATTAAAAAATTTGGAATATCCATCCTCGATGATATCATAGAGAAAATAGAGCATAAAGATAAAAATAGAGCAAAAGATGTTTATTCGTTTTATTATGACTATCTATCTTCTATAAACAATATCTCCAAGGTAGTTAAAAAAAGTGGGTATGCTTGTTTTGTGGTTGGAAATCGTCGTGTTAAAGGTTTTACTTTACCAACAGATGAAATCACAGTGGAAATTTTTAGAAAGAATGGTTTCGAACATATAGAAACTATCATTAGAAAAATACCAAATAAGAGAATGCCTTTAAAGAATAGTCCCACAAATAAAGTGGGAGAAAAAGATACCACAATGAATTACGAATATATTGTAGTAATGCAAAAAATTTAAGGGAAAAACTTATGAATCTAAACGAATTGCGAAAAAAACTCCAAGAAATAAAAAATATGGGGTATGTTCAATCTCGCAGGAAAGGAAATACTGGAATCGGTTACACATTTGAATCATTACTCGGTTTGGAGGAAACCAATATTCCAATTCCCGATATAGGTGGTAGAGTGGAAATTAAAACCACTCGAAAAGATAGTTCATCATTAGTAACACTTTTTACATTCAATAGAGGTGTTTGGTTAAAAAAACAAAAAGAAATAATCGAGCAATTTGGATACTATGATGCAAAGGGTAGAAAAGCATTAAAATCGACACTATTTTTCAATAGACCAAATTCTTTGGGATTGGTTTTAGAAATCGACAAAAACAAGAATGTAATAAGACTCTATTCTTCTAATAATGAACTATTAGCCGAATGGGATGTATATGTTATTGTGGGAATTTTCTCCTCGAAATTGAGTCGATTATTATTCGTTCTCGCCGATAGACGAATCAATAAAAAAGTAGAGGAATTCCATTTTAACGAGGCGTATCTTTTGACAGAACCCAATCCCAGAAATTTTTTAGATTCTTTCAAGAATTCACTTATCGGGACCGATTTGAGAATGCATTTGGAAGATGATGACTCGGTCAGAAACAGGGGAACTGCATTTAGGATAAAGGAAAAAGATATGATAAAACTTTATGCTAATAAACAGAAATTAATTTAATTCGCTCCAATTAGAATTCTCATTTCCCCACACAAAACCGGCTGAATATCTCATCGTATATATCTTTTTCCTGCTCCAGGAAAATTTTTCCCAGGGCGGTATCGGCATTTTCGATAGATATTTGGGTCACATCCCAGTAATTATTAGTCATTGCATCCAGCGCCTGCTCGATTTCGGCAATAGTGTCCTTAAGCAATGATTCCACTCGAACAGAAATCACCATAGCCTCATTGGGAATCTGTTCGAATAATTCCTCCACTCGTTTCAGCAATTTATCCATTCCCTGTGTGGTTAATGCGGAAATTTTAATACTATGGGGAAATTTCTCTATGGTTTCTTCACAGATACCCAAATCGATTTTATTTAAAATCACTATAGAATTGGAGGGAATATCCGTGTTCTGGGGTGGTTTTGATGCATCGACTACCCAAAGTAATATATCCGCAGAATCCAGGACATTTCTTGCTCGCTTGATTCCCTCTATTTCCACAGGATGTTGGCTATGGCGCAATCCGGCAGTATCCAATATTTTCACTGGGACACCTGAGATTTCCACAGTTGCCTCGATTATATCGGTGGTAGTTCCTGGATGAGGAGTAACTATAGCGCGCTCTGCTCCGATAATTCTGTTAAATAGCGTCGATTTCCCCACATTGGACTCGCCGGCGACAACTATTTGCATACCCTCGGTAAGTATTTTTGAATCTCTAACTCGATAAAAGAATTCTGATAGAGATTTTTTGGTCTGGATTAACTTTTTAGACCATTTTTTCTGTTGCATTTTCGGGACTTCATCCTCAGGGAATTCCAGCATAGCAGAAATCTCCACCAGTATATTCCATATATCCTGTTTAGCCTGTTTAATCTGCGGATGCATTTGGATAGACCTTTTGACCGCCGACAGTGCGCGTTCCGTTCTTGCCTCCACAGTGGCGCGAACCGATTCTGCCTCCATTAAATCCATTTTGCCGTTCAATAATGCTCGAAGTGTGAACTCACCGGGCAAAGCCAACCGCATTCCCGATTTAATACACTCTTTTAATATCAAATCCACCAGCACAGGATTGCCGTGGACGGACAATTCCACCATATCCTCACCGGTATAACTATTGGGCGCATAATATACAGTTATCATTCCCTTGTCAGTTATATCTCCGATACGAATAATTATCATTACAGTCTTATTGGGTTCTAATTCCTCGATATTTTTGTTAGGATAAATTGCCGACTGAAAAATGGAGACGATATTTTTCCCCGAGCCTCTAACCATAGCGATAGCAGAACGACCTCGTGGAGTAGCACAGGCGACTATCGGCGAACCTGAAGCGCACATCGCAAAATTTTCTGCGGTCTCCCTTGTCATCTGATATAGATTAGTTTCTTATAAACCACGCCATCGGGAATATAGCCACAAATAAAATATATCCCACTGGGGATATTCCCAGGATTATAAGTAATAGTTCCCGTTTCGGTATTAATTGTGGATATCATTCTTCCGTTCAAATCGATAATCTGAAACTTATTCGCAGTGGGGCAGGAAATCACACAAATTGAATTGAATGGATTAGGGTTTATAGAAATAGTCGGTTTATCTGAAATATTAGTATTTTGTATGGATTTAATTTTAGCGATAGAATCGGCGATTGCTGCGAAACTATCTGGGTCTGGTGCACCGGCGAGGAAAAATGACAGTGTTTCTGTTTCCGCTGAAGCCAGGTTTGGTATGGAAAACAATACACCGATTCCCACATCGCCATATAGGCTATCCACCCAGACTGGACAGATAGTATCGCCCGAACCTGCGGTGTCTGAACAATATTCACTGCCGAACCAGAACTCGCCCTGGATAAGCGATAGTAGTGAATCTGTATCGACACCATAATGGAACCAATCGAGAGTATTTTCCAGTTGGTGTATCATTCCGCCTGCCAGCCATATAAAACCGACACATTGTTCATCTTCTGACGATGCCATCTGACAGGCGCTAACTTTTTCGGGGAAACCTATGGCTATATCATCGTCGAAATACACATCTGGCACATCGCCATCGAAATGAAAAACTCCAACACCATCCATCAGATTATCCTCACCAGTATTGGTTAATATCCACATCACCTCGATATAAGGTTCGTAATTGTAATTCGAATTTACTATTTGGTCTATCTGCAATCTGAAATCGGAAGTAGCAAATGCACACCTGGATTCCGCACTGGAAATTATGGTATCCACTTCATAAGTGGTGTCATATTCTGCGGTATCGGTGCTGTCGATTATCATTGTAGTATCGAACAGTGTATCCTCGAAAAGCTGAAGTGTGGAAACAGTATGGAAACTGATATCAGCCAATTCGCCCTCGTCGTTGGCTCTGCCGTGATAAATAACGCTATTATCATTCAATGAGAAATTAAGCGCCAGAAATGCTCGCCAAAGAACATCACTGCTATCCAATGGTTGATATATAAATTCCACGAAACCCAATGGATATACATCATCAACTCGCAGTTGAACTTTCCCGGTGCGGTGAAGATATCTGGTTCCCCAGAGCAAACTTGCCAACAATAATGTTATTGTAATTATTTCTTTTTTCATTTTATCATTGATTGGAAAATAAAAATTTCCACCAAAACCGCAAGTCGGATTTTTTGTGAACAATATAGAGCAATAATTTTCATATCGCCACAATATTATCTAAATAGTAAAGGCTATCCCGATTAGTGGGGGTAATTTTCATTCTCATTCGGACACCGAACGAGGTGACACTTGCATACCGCCTTAACACTGTCATTGTGAGTGTTTTCGGGACAAACTCCCTATCCTACTATTTAAATTTTTAGTGTTGAAAAATTATTAGATAGTTTGCCCATCTATGTATGATATAATTTGATTACTCGCACCTAAAAATCATCGGTTCATAACGATGGGCGATATGCAAATCAACCAGAAATGGAATAATCGGTCTGATTCTTCCGAATGCAAGCTCGGGACGATTATTATTTTCCGATAGATGTCCTAAAATCACCGTTTGCAATTTGTGATGATAGAATCGTTGGACAAAATCGACACATTGAATATTTGACAGATGCCCGTATTTGCCCGCAATTCGAGTCTTTAGTGTAGATGGATATGTTGATTCTTTCAGCAATCGGGGTTCATAATTGGATTCGATAAGAATAATATTCGCTCCACGAACGGAATGGATAACATTTTCACAGGGATTTCCGATATCGGTTATCAATGCGATTTTTTTACCGGATATGTGTTCGGTTAGAAATGAAACCGGTTGAGCAGAATCGTGTGGAGTGGGTATGAATCGAACGGCGAATTTCCCGATTGAAATTTCACTGCCCGGAGAAACAGGAAATATCTCGCTATCTCTTATATGGTGTAATATCGCGCCGAGTGTCCCCGCAGTAGAATAGACAGTCGGGTTTAATGTGCGAGTTATCACATTTAGGTTCTTTATGTGGTCTGTGTGCTCGTGAGAAATCAGCAAATTCGATGGCAGCGGGATATTGTGTTCATTGGCGACCTGTAAAATCAATTTCTTTGGTATTCCGGCATCGAATAGAATCGAATCCACTCCATCACTGATTATATAACCATTGCCAGAACTTCCACTGCGAAGTGAAATGAAAAATATATCATCCATTTTTCCCCATTCGGTCTATGGATATTTCACATTCAGACGAACTCTATTATAAATAGCGGAGAAAGCCACCGTTAAAATTATCAATATGATAAATTTCTGAACATAAAAGCAAGATAGTAATGCTAATGTAATTACAGCTACTTTGTTCGCTCGTAAAATAAGTCTTGGTTCAATTTCCGGTGCTGCCACCGCAGACCAGTAAAACGGAATAGATATCACCGCAGTCAGAAATAATGCAGGTTCCCTGAATATTAGTCCGGCAGCACCAGCAATAAAAACTCCCACAATTCCCAATGCCATAGTTTTTCTTTCACCAATTAAAATCGGCATAGTGTGTTTATCGGTTTTCTTATCGCCTTCTATATCAGGAATAGTGGTGAATAGATAGACTGCCGAAAATGCTATCCCATAAGCGAATGCCTTAAACAGCGCAAACCAACTCCATTCGGACTGTGTCTGCTGAGAAAATGCATAAGAATATCCCAGTATGTATATCAACATTCCGTGTCCCAATCCATTGCTTATCAAAGCGGGAATTGCTCTATCTTTCAATCTCAATGGGGGGACAGAATATGCGATTCCCAGCAACATACCTGCAAATATTAGTATTAATGTATTGATATTAGTTTCTATCGCCATAATCAATGCGCCCACGAATGCACAATATGTGATAGTTTTCGCCAGATTTTTGGATATAAATCCCAGTGCTAAAGGCAGATTTTTCTTGTTCAATCTATCTCCCTCCACATCGAATATTTGGTTCAATCCATATATTCCCACACCCAGATATGTGACCATTAACATAAGTTCCCATTCTCCGGTTATTCCTTTCTTTCCACCGCCATTCCAAAATCCCATAATAGCTGGAGTCCAAATAGGTATCAATAATAATGGTCGGAAAAATGCGATAGTATCTGCAATAGTTTTTACTATTTTCTTCAATTTCTCTCCTCGATATATCATCTCAATATATCACCGTAAAATGCAATATAACAAACCTGTGTCAAGTTGTAATATTTTAGTATTTTCAGTTGTCAGTGGGTTTTATTTCAGTTCGATTGAGCGAACGGAATATAGAAACCGCAGATAATTAATTCCGAACACTGAAAGATGCGGTTAAGGTTTTTAGTCCTGTTTCAGAAATACGGGCGACCCACCCCACGAAAAATTATTTCCCCATCTATGTTAATCTGTGGATAATCTATGTTTTTTCTATCGACCGATAGTGCTATCATATTTGTTTAAGCAGAGAAATCATCTCCAACACGGATTCTGCGGCGAACCAGCCTTTATTGCCGGATTTGGTTCCAGCGCGCTCGATTGCCTGTTCCACAGTGTCCGTGGTGAGAATCCCGTAAGCTACTGGGATACCAGTTTGAAGTGCGGTTTGTGCGATACCCTTGGTAACCTCCGCTGCTATGTAAGTGAAATGCGGAGTATCACCTCGGATTACTGCGCCCAGACAAATTACTCCATCGAATCGGTTGGATTCAGCGAGCTTTTTGGCTACCAATGGTATCTCGAATGAGCCCGGAACCCAAAAGATACTCACTTGTTCGGTATCCACTCCGTGCCGGTTTAGATAATCCAATGTGCCATCCAGCAATTTGGTAGAGATAAATTCATTGAATCGACTAACCACCACAGCAAGCTGAATTCCCTGACCGGAGAACTCCCCTTTATATTCCTTCATTGTTCACCTCACTTTTGTTGAAGTCTGGAATCGAGTGTTTCCTGATTATAATATACTATCGGCTCTTTTTCGCCGGTATCCATATTCACTCGAGTGCCTTTCACATCTATCATTTTATTCCTTTCATACCGCACTATTCGACCATTATCTACATCGAAATAAATTTTCCCTTTTATATCACCATTCATAGTCATATCGATTTCGTAAGGTGTTCCTTGTTGTTCGGTCTCGCCCTTTTGAGTAATATTCACCGTTCCATTCATCTCACCCACTATACATCTTGCGCCATCCAGCATAACAAAATCTGTCACAGTGTATATTACTTTCACCTTTTGACTCACAGTGCCTTGTTCGTCCTCTATGGTGGTATCCTGCACATTTTCCCAGGAATAGTCGAGAGTGACTTTTTCCTTGGGCACCGGGAAACTGAGCAAAAAATCCACCGGTGAAATTTCCTCTTTTCGAAATTCTTCTTCCAAATCCACACCCTCGATATCCTCGATACTACCGCTGGTGTCCAAAGTTACAGTGAGTTCCAATCCTCTCATACTTTCCACTTCCTCAGAACTCTGCAATTGATTATTGGAGAACACCCCGACCTGGACATCGGTGAATTTATATTCCATTTTAGCTTCTCCGCCCTCGCCAGATTCGAGCACTGTTATATCGAATTGGACATCTCCTTTTACCAATCTGGTAAGTGAAACTCCCTGTTCGGAACTCTGGATATATTTCTGCACCATAGTGCGATAAGTTGATGTTGTTCCCACTGCTGGGGCATAGGAAAGTTTCACTCCATCGGCTGGCATCTCGATTTTCTGTCCAGTTCCGCCGCAACCGATAATAATAATCAGTGCGAACAATACTGCTACTGTCGATAAAATACTTTTGCTCATAATTCCTCCTGTTCTCCCGCTTTTTATTATGGGTTTGTTTTCTCTTCATTCATCGGCGAAAATATAGACAGCAAAAAAGCAAAAGGCAAGAAAAATATCCAACCGATGTCTCGATTATCAAATAAGTATATCTCTCTTTCACCAAATTTATTATCGTTTTCTCAAGTATTCTATTATTATGATGAAACGGTTAATATTAATAACTTTGAGCCGATTAAAGTGTGTGGCAAATCGGACGCTTTAAC
>Ga0180301_10002844_pt1 | contig 13615 bp, 9 predicted proteins | sample GuaBasSediGuay16_FD_121797 | JGI IMG/M metagenome (GOLD analysis project Ga0180301, IMG submission 121797) | Subseafloor sediment microbial communities from Guaymas Basin, Gulf of California, Mexico - Guay16, Core 4569-2, 12-15 cm | ecosystem: Environmental > Aquatic > Marine > Hydrothermal...
AAAGCTGCGTGGGACTGGCGTTGGCGAGAAAATTAAAATATCGTTTTGTCGATTTAGACAGGGAAATTGAGAAGAAAGAAAAAAGGAATATAGCCGCGATAGTTGCCGAAAAGGGTTGGCGTTATTTCAGAAGTCGGGAAAGGAAACTATTGAAGAGTTTTTCTAAAAGCAACGAAATGGTGGTGGCTTTGGGGGGCGGGATAACGTTGTCCCGCAACAATGGCGGATACCTGCTTAAAAAAGGAATCTGTGTTTTTATTAAAGTTCCTTTCAATGTATTGAAGAAGAGAATTTTCAGGAAAAGGAAGAAATGGCCGCTTTTCAGCAAATTCGAAAAATCGCAAGATTTATCCGCATTTTGCAAAAAACTCTACACTGAAAGAGAGAGGCATTACAAAAAAGCGAATATAATTGTATTCGTAAACGCTCTCGGCGAGAAAGAAACGGCCGAAAAAATCCTGAAAAAAATACGAACCAAACATGAAATTTGAAATCAATTTTACGGAGCGCACGGAGTTTAAAATAGTGAACGGAATTGAGAAAATCCGCCTGGGCTTGAGTTGCGACAAAATATGCCTTGTGACCGATGAATTTTGTGTTAGAAGGTTCGCCGATAAGATAGGGTGCATTCGCAGTTCTGCCGGCAAGGGGGATTTTTTTGTTTATTCGATTCGAGGGGAAGAAGGAAAGAGCCTGGAGGAGTACGGAAAATTTGTTGGGTTTTTATTTAAGAAAAAATTCTCCAGAAATTCCGCGATAATATCTTTCGGTGGCGGAAGTATAAGCGATTTTTCCGGTTTTGCCGCTGCTACATACATGAGGGGAATAAAACTTATTTCAATTCCCAGCACTTTTCTGGCTCAAATAGACGCTTCGCTCGGCGGGAAAAATGCATTGAACTTAGGGGGCTTTAAGAACATAATAGGTTTGTTTAAAAATCCTGAGTTGGTTGTCTGCGATTTATCTCTGGTGAACGGCGAAGACATTTCACGGGCGGCAGGTGAAATAATAAAATATATTTTTCTCTTGCGGAAAAGTTTTCCCCCGCGCGTGCGCAGGTATTACCTGTCTTTGAAGAAAGGAAACAAGAAGGTTTTGAAACGTGCTCTGGAAAAGTTCGCGAAGATAAAAATGAGATTAGTCGCTGAAGACCCGCGTGATATCATGGGTTTGAGAGAGAAACTTAATCTCGGACACACGGCGGCGCACGCTTTTGAATACGCGCTTAAAAACCGAATAAGCCATTCTGACGCTGTTTTGTGGGGGTTAAGGTACGCTTATGTTTTGAGCAGAATGCTGCTTGGCCTTTCCGAAGATTTTAAAAGGGATGCCGAAACAATGCTGAGATTGGAGAAAAGCGGGACGAGCTTAAAAGGCTGTTCCTGTGAAAGGTTCTTGAGAGGGGTTTCCGCCGATAAAAAGAACCGGGGTCTTGACAACAGATTTCTTCTTTTCAAAGGGAAAGGCGATATTGTCCGGGTTGAAAATGTAAGCCGCCAGGCGCTTAAATTGGCTTTGAACGGGGTGAAAAATGAATATATTGGTTATTAACGGGCCCAATCTGAATTTGCTGGGCGAAAGAAAAAAAGAAATTTACGGAATTTATTCTCTTGAAAAAATAAATCGGGAAATAAAGAAAAGATTTAAAGGTATTTCTTTCAAATTTTTCCAAAGCAACCACGAAGGAATTATTATAGATTTGCTGCATAAATACAGAAGGTGGGCGGATTGGCTTATAATAAACCCCGGTGCGCATGCGCATTACAGCTATGCTATAAGAGACGCCATAGAGGCTTCCGGCTTAAAGGCACTGGAGGTGCACTTGTCGGACATAGACAAAAGGGAACCTTTCAGAAAAAAATCGGTCATAAAGGAAGTTTGCAAAAAACAGATAAAAGGAAAAGGATTTGTGTCCTACATCGAGGCTGTCAAATTTTGCCTTTCGTATGAAAAGAATAATTCCTCCACCCGATAAGGCGATTTCGCACAGAGCTTTGATTCTGGCCTCGTTGTGCCCGGGTGAAAGCGTTTTGAAGAATGTATCGCTTTGCGAAGATGTAGAGCACACCATAAATTGCCTTAAGAAAATGGGCGTTTGGATGGAGAGAAGGGGGAATGTTGTCAGAATTAAAGGAGGGAATTTAAAGACTGAAAATCTTAGACTTTATTGCGGCGGCTCCGCTTCGACCATGCGTTTCTTATGCGGCTTATTGTGCGGCTTGGGCGCTGAAAACGTCATTCTGGATGGTGATGAGACTTTGAGGAAAAGGCCGATGAAGCAATTGGCGAATTTACTTTTGGCGGCGGGCGCCAGTCTACAATTGAGAAGAAAGACATGGCCCCCGATAATTATTGAGAAGTCATTTCCGCGAGAGAAAAATTTTTTTGGAGGTGTCGTAAGCGCTCAAGTAAAAACCGCTCTTTTATTTAATGGTTTAGTTTCTTCTAAAAAAAGTGTTATTGTGGAAAAGTATCCCAGCCGCACTCATACGGAAAACCTATTGAAGCTTTTCGGAGCAGACATATCTTTTTCGGGTAGAAGGATAGTTATAAGAAAGTCAGGGCTTTCGCCGGCGAATCTGAAAGTGCCTGGAGACTTTTCATCAGCTGCCCCATTCGTCGCCGCAGCCGTTTTGAAAAAAGGCTTGGCCATTAAAATCGAAAAGGTCGGGTTGAATGAGGGACGAATTGGATTTTTGAGGGTTTTAAAAAGAATGGGCGCCCGGGTTGAATGTCATGTTGCGGAAAGATTCCCTGAGCCTTGCGGAACTATTCATGTCGCTTATTCCCCGGCGTTGAAAGCCACCAAAGTAGAAGCTGAGGAAGTTCCTTCTTTAATAGACGAAATACCCCTTTTATCCCTTGTTATGGCACGGGCAAAAGGGCTTTCGGTCATAAAGTCTGCCAACCTTCTCAGAATCAAAGAAAGCGACAGGCTTAAAGCCGTGAATGTCGTTTTAAAAAAAGTCGGGGTGGAAAACAAAATTCGTGGTGGCAGCTTGTTCATAAAAGGCGGAGGGTTCAAGGGGAGGTTAAAACATGACGGCTTCGGCGACCACAGGATAATTATGGCGTTGCATGTATTGAAAATTCTGGGCGCTGCCGAGGTAAAAATAATTGGTAAAGGGAAGACGGACAAGTCGTATCCGAACTTTAAGCGCGATTTTTACCGCATTTAAGGAAAACCGATAAGGTTTTTATTTGGGCGGCTGGAAAACAGGAAAGGCGCGGGTAGGAAAATTCGTTTTTTCGAAACCGTTTTGGTGGTTTATAATAGAAAAAGAAACTTAAAAAATATACAATAGTATACTATGCATCGGAATATCGAGGAGATTTTGATTACCGAAGAAGAGATACGCAAACGCGTCAGGGAGCTATCTCGAAGAATTTCGAAAGATTACAAAGATAGGTGCGTCACTTTTATCGGCGTTTTGAAGGGGAGTTTCGTTTTTCTTTCGGATATACTGAAGAATTTGACGATAGACTGCAACGTGGATTTTATCGGTCTTTCTTCCTATGAAGGCACCAAATCCACCGGAATTGTGAGAACTGTGTTGGATTTGAAGGAAAATATTCAGGATAAGGATGTGATTATTGTGGAAGATATCGTGGACTCCGGTTTGACCGCAAATTATTTGATTCACAACTTCAGAACCAGACGTCCAAAATCCATAAGGATATGCACTCTCCTTGACAAGCCGGCGGCGAGAAAAATTTATGTGCCGGTAAAATATAAAGGATTTTCCATACCAAATAAGTTTGTCGTCGGCTACGGACTGGACTATAACGAAAATTACAGAAATCTGCCGTACATAGGCGTTCTTAAAAAATCCGCAATCAAAAAGGAAGATTTATGCCAGTGATAAAAAAGAAACCCGATTTCAATTTCAAGCAGTTGATATTCTGGATTTTGACTTTCGTGCTTTTTATAGCCCTTTATAACAGCTTTAAAGGCATGGAGCAAATAAAGCAAATTCCATATTCAACATTCAAAGAAAAAGTTAAGAAGGGGGACATCGTCAGCGTCAAAGTGGCGCAGGACCTGATAAAGGGGGAGATGAAGGAGGGTGGAAAAACCGTTAAGTTTAAAACCGTGCCTCTTGCAGATTCCAAACTTGTAGAGGATATGGAAAGGAGCGGAATCAAGGATTTTTCCGCCGAGCCGGACAGAAGCTGGATAATGAGTCTTGTGCTGAATGTAGGATGGATAGCATTGTTTGTTTTTTTGTGGTGGTTTTTGTTTTTCAGGCAGGCTTCCGTCGGAGGAAAGCAGGCTATGAGTTTTGCGAAATCAAGGGCACGTCTACATGACCCCAAAAAACAGAAGGTCACTTTTGCCGATGTGGCCGGTTGCGACGAAACAAAGGAGGAGCTCGGGGATATTGTTGAATACCTTAAAAACCCGCGCAGGTACAGAGAATTGGGGGGAGTGCTTCCGAAAGGCGTTCTGCTTTACGGCCCGCCGGGAACCGGTAAAACTCTTCTTGCCAAGGCGGTGGCGGGAGAGGCGGGAGTTCCGTTTTTCAGCGCTTCGGGTTCTGAATTTGTAGAGATGTTTGTCGGCGTGGGTGCGGCGAGGGTGAGGGATTTGTTCGAAAAGGCCAAAAAAAGCGCCCCGTCTATAATATTTGTGGATGAGCTTGATGCGGTCGGCAGGCACAGGTTCGCGGGTATAGGCGGCGGACACGACGAAAGGGAACAGACTCTCAATCAGATGCTTATTGAATTGGATGGTTTTGAGGACAAGGAAAATATTGTTTTGATAGGCGCTACCAACAGACCGGACGTTTTAGACCCCGCACTTTTAAGGCCCGGAAGATTTGACAGAAGGATAAACGTCCCTGTGCCGGATATAAAGGGCAGAGAGGCAATTTTAAGGGTTCATGCCAAAAAGGTGAAAATGTCTCCGGAGGCGGATTTAAGCATTATCGCCCGCAGAACCCCGGGCTTTGTCGGATCTGACCTGTATAATATTGTCAATGAATCTGCCATAATAGCGGCCAAGAAGAATAAAAAGTTTGTTGAAATGGATGACCTGGAGGAGGCTATTGAAAAAATGCTCGCCGGCCCCGAGAGGAAGACGCGAATAATTTCGGATAGGGAGAAAAAAATAATCGCTTATCATGAGGCCGGTCATGCACTTGTGGCAAAGGTGCTCCCGGGGTGCGATCCGGTTCACAAAGTTTCCATAATACCCAGAGGACCCGCTCTCGGCTATACCCTGCAGCTCCCCATAGAGGACAAGTATCTTACCACGAGAACGGATATAATAAACAAACTTTCGGTTCTTCTTGGGGGGAGGGCCGCCGAGGAGACGGTTTTCGGAGAATTTACAACTGGGGCGCAGGATGATTTGTCTAAGGTGACAAATTACGCGCAAAAAATGGTTCTTGAGTTCGGCATGAGCGAGAAAATAGGACCCCTTTCGCTCAAAAAAGACGAATCTGAAGTATTCCTTGGCAGGGATATAGTCAAGCAGCCGGGCTATTCCAATGAAACCGCCAAAAATGTGGATGACGAAATCAAAAAAATAGTTTTTGACTGTTATAAAAGGGCCAAAGAAATTCTTTCCGAGAAACGCAAGGTTCTGGACGCGATAGCGAATAAGCTTCTTGAAAAGGAAATCATAAATTCCGGCGAAATAGATGCGATATTAAAAGGGGAAGCGGCGTAAATGCGTTGGGAAATTAAGTATATAAAAGAGCTGGTTGATATTTTTGTGGTTTATTATCTTGTTTACCGTCTCATACTTTTGTTGAGGGGCACGAGAGCCATCCAGGTTTTGTGGGGCGTTTTCATACTTGCCCTTTTGACTTTTATCGCCAAGGTGTTGAATCTTGCTGCCACCGTGTGGATTATGCAGCAGTTCTGGCTCGCCGGCATTTTTCTTTTGATTGTGGTTTTCCAGCCGGAGATAAGATTCGCTCTGGCAAATCTGGGTTCAAATCCGTTGGGCAGGGTTCTAATGCCGCAGGAATATAAATTTATAAAGGAAATGATGGATGCGGTGAGGTTTGCTTCTTCGGAAAAGATTGGCATGCTCGTAGTCCTGGAGCAGGATATGGGGCTCAGGGATATTGTGAATACCGGCGTTAAAATAAACGGTGAGGTTTCCAAAGAACTTTTATTGACGATTTTCTTCGACAAAACGCAGCTTCATGACGGCGCCGCCGTTATAAGCAATAACCGGCTTGTCGCGGCGGGTTGCGTTTTGCCCTTGACCGAGCAAAAAGAGCTTTCAAAAATTCTCGGCATGCGTCACAGAGCTGCTTTGGGACTGAGCGAGGTTTGCGACGCCATTGTCATAGTGGTTTCGGAAGAAACCGGGAATATATCTTTGGCCAGAAACGGGAAATTGCAGCAGTCTGTGGAGGCGAAAGACCTCGAAGATATGCTTTATCATGTGTACAAGTCCAAGTCTGAAAGAACCCTCATCAGGAGAAATATACGAACCGGCGATGAAAATTCCAGACTTTATAAAGGATAACTGGGAAATAAAGGTTATCGCGTTGATTGTGGCGATTGTTATATGGTATTTCAGGCGCGGTCCCTGAATACAATTTTAAAAAACTCTTTGACCATTTGCGCCGCCAATTTAGCGTATCAAAACGGGACTTAACTGGTGGGGGAAAATACCTGCTTTACGCCGCCGCGACTGAAAATAACCAGATTGAAAAGCGCCGATGCCAAATATAGTTTTGGTAACTTTTGTGATGTTCCGTGGCGGGTAAGGTAATGAATGAAGTAATGAAGGACAAGGGTTTTTCAAAGGTCTTCGGAAAATACGAGATACAAGTATATTTGCCATGGAAAAAGTTTCTTTGCGGAAAACGAGGTTTCCCGGTCGCGACAATTTGCGGCTTAACAATTGTTTTGTTTTTCTTCCCTGAAGTTCTATAATATTAAAAGTAAATATGCTGCGGGAGGATTTATGAAATTGAAAGATTGGAAAGTAATATTGCCGCTGCTTGCGTTCGTTTTGATTTTTTTCAGTTGCGCCCAAAAAAGAGACGAGCTTACAATTGGTTCCAGTTCTAACCCCGTCGTGTTGGCGTTCTCGGCTCCTTACGCGAGAAATGTTACGGGGGCCGAGATGGAAGAAGTTGCCAGCGCTATTTCCGCCCGAACCTTGCTTGAAGTGAAAACAAAATCATTTTCATCCTCCGTGGAAATCATAAATGAAATAGGATATAAAACGGTAGACGTGGCTTTCGTTACCCTTGATGAGTATCTTGTCTCAAGAGAGGAATATAAGGCAAAACCCGTCTTGAGGGTTCTGAGGAAGAACGAACTTAAAGAATACAGAGGGGTTGTGGTCACTTTTGACGGAAGGACAAATAGTCTCAAGGACCTTGAAGGGAAAAAAGTGGCTATGAACAATCCCTATTCGGTTAGCGGCTTTATTTTGCCCTCGATATTGTTCAAAGAGAAAGGAGTTCGGGTAGAACCCGTTTTCACCGGCTCTCACGAGATGTCGCTGTCAAAGCTCAAAAAGGGAGAAGTTTCGGCGGCGGCTTTTTACGAGGCCATGACGGAGAAAGAGAAAAAACTTGTCATTATTGCTCATACCAGAACCGTGCCCAATGAACCTGTTGTCTGCAGGGTGGCTCTTAAGAAGGAAATTTGCGAAAGTATAACTTCTGCAATAGAAGAAGTTGCAAAAGATAAGAAAATAAAAAATATCCTCGGCAAGATGGCAGACATAACCGGTTTTGAAAAAGTTGAACCGTTCGTGTATAAAGGTATTCATGAATTGATTCTTGAATCCGGTAAGAGCATTTACGATGTTATTCCCGAAGGGAGAGAGATTAAAAAAATCAACGAGGGTTATTTTATAGATTAGTTGCGCCGGGGGGCGCGCACATTATTGTGTAGGATAACTGAAGTGCCGATGTCTTTAACCTGAAAATTCAGGTTGTCGGCGAATTTGTTTAAGAATCTCTCATTCTCAAGCATTTCTTTCCAGCGGGGCATATTGTAAAGTTCGCCTACCAGCAGGCGGGTTATTATGATGCCGGATATCTTGCGGTCCGACGCCATTTTAACCAGATCCGACGGCCGGGCGGGCAACTGGATTGTTTTTCTTTTTTTGTACCAGGCTATTTGTGCTGGAATGTTTGAGACTATAAATCCGTTTTTGGGAAGATAACCGTCTACGGCTTTAATCTCGGGCCACTTATCCACATACAAACCGCCGGGATACGCCTTTACACCCTGCGGTTTTAAAAGCCACCAGGAGAAAATTAAAAAATTTATGACAAAGAAAACCCTCCGCGTAGCGGGTTTCAATCCCGTGGCCCAGTAGGCGCTTAAAAAAACGGCGGCAGGGGCGAACCAGATGTAGTATCTTCCTGAAACCATTTTGCCGAGTGTTTCAAAACGCAAAAAGGAAAAAGTGAACACTTGAAGAATCAGCATTGAAGCGAAAAGGAAAATGAAAATGGAGAGGTGTGGGTTTTCTTTTTGTTTTTTCCATAATTTCGCTATGCCGAAAAGCGCCGTCGGCCATATCAGATAGAACTGCCACATAAAAGGCCACGCCTTAATATTCCCGGCAAAAAAGAAGAGCCATTTTTTCAGCAAAGATAATGGATATTGCAAAGGAGCTAAACTGGAAAATGTTTTGTATTCAAGCCACGGAAGGTTATTTGTGGTTATAAGATAGGACAAATTCCAGGCGAATGTCGGCGGATTTATGCTGCCCGCGCGGTTGAGATTGCAGAACATAAGAGGGAAGGCTAAAAGCACGAAACCCAGAAGAAAGAAAAAGGCGTTTGCAGCTTTTTCCCGGCCTTTCGGGTTTTTTAAAAGAAATATCCACAGAAGGAAGAGAGGCATCCAGAGAATGAAATTTGCGCGGCAAAGCCACGCGACTCCTCCCGTTGCTCCGGACAGGAGCCAGTGAAGTGGTGATTTTTTTCCGTTTGCGGCAAGAAAAGAAAAATGTAAAACAAAAATAAACACAAGCAAAGCGAATAAGAAGTCGGGCAATCCCCAGAGAAGAAAACCTCTCTGAAAAGAGGGGCAGAGAGCGATTGCCAGGCCGCAAAAAAAACCGGATTCCAGTCCCCAAAAACGATACGCGACTACAAATGTAAAAACTGCAAAGAGGGCCAGGTATAAAAGGGAAAGCATGAGCTGAGCTTCGTCGTTTCCGCCCAAAAACTTTTGCGCGGCCGCCGTCATATAGGCATGAATAGGGAAACGGTCTATTACGGGGGCAAATTCCTGAAAATTGATGTTTCTCTCTTTTAGCAAAGCCAGCGTGGAAGGAAAAAATATGGTTGTTTTAAAACCTTTTCCGTCGTTTATGTTTCGCGCTATTTCATTGTAATGGCAGAACTCGTAAGTCAGGCCGCCTTCAAAATTCTTATATTCAACGATAAAAGACACCAGAGCGGATATTGAAAAAACCAGGGATGTGGCGACAATGAATTTTAGCGACAGCTTCCGCATAATTAAAGTATAACATTTGAAGAGAGTTTGGCGGGAGTTTGACAGAAGGAGTTGTCCGAAATGCGGGTAAGCGAAAAGGACGATTTCAAGTTTTTCTTTAGCGGTAAATTCTTTGTTTAATATAATAAAGAGAGTCTTTCACCTTCAAATATCTACCCAACCAATACAGACTATCAATTAATTCGTCATATCCTTGCACATCGCAAAAATTCGGTCTATTAGTTTTTAATTTTTTTAACAATAGCGATCGAAAAAATAGCAATACATTTTAAATCACTAATACATCTAGCTGCTTGGTTATTAAATTTATATTGTATTTCATTACCGTTATAAGTTTTACCAAAAAACAATTCTGCTCCATTTGAATGGCCACTTTCATAAAGGAAATTAAATTCAAATAAGTAATACTTTTGAATTTTATTGTATACTTTTGGAAAAAGATGACCTAAATTATATTTTTCATGGCCGTCCATAAAATCATCTGGCTTTTTTAATCCACACCATCTGCTTGGCGATACCTTATACCACTCTTTTTCAAGACATTTTTTAGTTTCTTCGTTACTAAAAATTAATTTGAACTGTGCTAAAAGCTTAAATTTAGGGTCCATTTCTATTTCTTCATAATGTGTATAAATAAAAGCTTTAGCCAAATTTCGTTCTGCTTCATCTATGCTAAGTTTATCTAACTTTTTAACTAATCTTTGCCTTCTACATTGAATAAGATAATCAACATTAGGAGATAATTCAATTTTCGAAATCTTAGAACAATTTAATTCTTTTTCAAATTTCTTAAATTCATTTGCCATTTCACCCCTGTCAATCCTATAAAATGGTCCATATTTTATGTTCGGTAAAAGTTTTAAGTAGCCAATCGGACCTTCAAAACTTCTTTTTGTATTTTCGGTTAAAATGTCATCAATATTATTTTCCATAGATATTTTCCTCTATAATTTTAATTTCTTTATTAATAAGTCCATAAAGTTTGTAAATTGCATCGTCAATCTGTCGCTCGACTTTTTCAATTTCGGATTTTAGCGAATGCCATTTATCCGTATTCGTTGAAGTATCACGAAACTTTTGATAGAGTTCTATTACTTTATCTACTAATTGAGCAACTTGCTCTTGACTCTTTTCGTCGGGTTTTAGTAACGGCAAATTTAACAACGGCTCTTTATCAATTTGAAAATTACTGCCCTGCATTTTACCTTTATTTTTGAGCCAATATTTTATCAGGCTTGAATTAAGCAATCCTGTTAGATATTTTTGATTTAACCGCTCGGTTTTTATGACATAAAATGTGGCTGAAACATAACAATCAAAATCGGTATAAGTGAATATTGGACGGCTGGGGCATTTTCTTAATGCTATTATTTTCTCTCCGAGAAAGAATCGCTCATCCCGTGCCCGATGTAGGCCATACGGCTTATTATCAGAAGTAATCACTCTCTTGAACCTATCCAAATGAGCTTTGATGTTTGGATAAGGTGTAATTGCTTTGTGGTTTTTGAATTTTGAATCTGTGTAAATAAGCCAAAGATTGTTATTCGGGTTCGCATAATATCTCCCCAACTGCTCGGTAGTGAAATATGGTTTAATCAATTTTTTTTCCACCTTTGATAATTGCAGAGATTTTTTCTCTTCATTGGATAATCTAAAAATCCCATCACCAATTTTTATTTCTGTATTCTTCAATTTTGGAAGATGATTGTTTATTACAAATTCTTGTGGCATTACAATTCCTTGTGCCACTTCTTTTGCCGACAACTCAAAGTTTTTCCTTGATTCGATTTTTGTCAAAAGTTTCTCGTGAGATTGTTCACTAAATATAACATTCTTACCAAGTAGCTGTTTTGAATTTATTATTGCGTTAAATTTAGATATTCCACCGTCACCAGCTTTAAGGTTTGTTTGTAGCAGCATTTTTATAGTGCCTTCGCCAATATTTTTATCAGTAATTTTGGCATAGGTTGTTTGATAACTTCGCTTTGTTTTTCCTTTTTTGAAAACAAAAATCATTGTTTGAATTCCGGCGTCTTTGAAGACCTTAAAATCTCCGAAATCCACAAATTTTGTTATTTGCCCTTCTACCAATATTTTTTCTCTAAAAATACTTGCTCCAGCATTAGTGAGCCAGTTATTGGGAGCAATAAAACTGAAATAACCACCGTCTTTGAGTAAATCAATCGCACGGCAAGCAAAGAGCGTCCAAATATCCATTTTTCCCTGGTAATAGGGGCTATCGTGCAAGCCGTCAAAAGCAGTGCGGTTAGTGTACTCCTTGATATACGGCGGATTGCCGATAATCACATCAAAGCCGCCTTGCGCTAAAACTTCTTTGAACTCGGCCTTAAAATTAAACGGCTTATATTTCGGGTCGCCTTCTGAAATAAGCGAATTACCCACCCTCAAGTTATGCTGAAGTGTTGGCAGTTTTGTCTTTTGAGATAAAACTTTTAACAAAAGATTGAGTTGGGCGATTTCAACCGCTTGCGTGTCCAAATCTATGCCATAGATATTATCCTTGAGAATATCAAACTTGGTAAAAAGAGACTGGCTTCCTATACTTTCCAAAATTCTGTCATAAGCGGCATTTAAAAAGGAACCCGAACCGCAAGCTGGATCAAGAACTTTAATTTTGGAAATTTCCTTTGGTTTAGTTTTCTTTAAAACCTCGCCCAGGGTTTCCTTGACAATAAATTCAACAATGTATTTTGGCGTATAGTAAATGCCTTGCGATTTGCGTTTTGATTTTGATTTATCCCCACCCTTGCGTCCCTGTACAAAACTTAAATACTGCTCGTAAATGCCACCTAAAACATCGGCGGAAATTATAGAAAAATCATAGCGGTAGCCGTCTTTTGTTTCATAAAGCCCTTTTATAACTTCACTGATAAGTTTATCGCTGGCTTTCCACTCTTCGCAATAATGAGGAGCGAAAAGTTTTGAATTAAAACCGTCGTCAAAGTCGCGAAAAACTTTTACCGTCTGTCTGTACTGGTTGGCTTTACCACCCCGCAGAATTCCAATTAAAACATTCGGCTCGATTTTCCTGTCTTCTGCGGTGCGGATAAAGATAAGGCGGTCAAGGATTCTCTGCACTCCTTCATCCAGTTCTTCATCGGTTAAATTATTTTGCTTTTTGAAATTTTTTGTCAGCAAAATGCGCCAAGACATCAAATCTTCAAAAAGTTTTTCGCCGACTTGTTTCCTTTGAGTGAGCTTGCCCCACTTCTGGGCTTCCTTATATAGTGCTTTTTGTTCAAAGCTTTCTTTTGACAAAAGCCAAAGCTGGTCAAACCTATTTATAAAATCTTGACAGTTAATTTCAATAAAAAGATTTTGAGAAATGCTTTTTGGCGGAATTTCAGCGTTAAAAATCTTTACGCTTTCAAAATCGGTCAAAACCGCCCATGTTACGCTTTTATTCCAGCTGTAATTGATTGCCTGCTCCGCCCATTTCCATTCGTCCAAGTCAACTTTCATTGCTTTGGCTTCCAAAAAGAAAACGGGGATATTGCCAAGGCGGAAAGCCAAATCGACCCTACCGCCCGAAATATTTTCTTCAGTGGTTACTTCATTTTCCGTAGCAAGGTTTCGCATATCCCAGCCGAGAAATGCAAAAAGCGGCTCAATAAATTCGTTTCTTGTTTGGGCTTCGTTGTAAGACTTTATCTTTCCCGCTTTGGCTAAACACTCGTACTTCTCAACGAGTTTTTGGATTTGTGATTTGGCTTCTTGTTTGTTCATAGGATTATTTCAATAAGTCATCTAATATGATATTCTGCTTTGGCTATTTTAGCCATGACAAACACTGAGGGCTTTTTTATTACTCCTGTTTCAATTTTAGTCAGCATCGTATAGGGAACACCTGCCTTCCTTGCGAATTCATCTTGTGAAAGCTCCAGCTTTATCCGCGAGGATTTAATCTTTTTGCCTAATTTATTTTTTTGATCGTTATCCACAATTTGATACCAGTATATGGTCGATGCGTAATTTTATCATTATTATACTATTAATGTATCGGAAAAAACCAAAATGTAGAAATTTTTTTAAAATGTCATGGTTGCGGCAAATAGAAATGTCAGGGGTCAAAATGGTAAAACCTCTTTTTATGATAATGAAAGGAGGAAAAGATGGAGGAATATTTGACCATGAGCAA
>Ga0180301_10002845_pt1 | contig 13615 bp, 11 predicted proteins | sample GuaBasSediGuay16_FD_121797 | JGI IMG/M metagenome (GOLD analysis project Ga0180301, IMG submission 121797) | Subseafloor sediment microbial communities from Guaymas Basin, Gulf of California, Mexico - Guay16, Core 4569-2, 12-15 cm | ecosystem: Environmental > Aquatic > Marine > Hydrothermal...
TGTGGTGCGTTTCAGGGGCCAAAGGACATTCCTGAATCTGTAATGCAGGCAAGTGCAGCAGCATGCGCTGCAAGTGTTGATCTCCATGAGGCAAGATGGAGTGAAACAAAGACAAAGGAGATTCCCGAAGAAATCGACGTTTCAGATGCTACGCCAAGAATAGGGGTTTTTGTTTGTAACTGCGGTACCAATATCGGCGGCGTGGTTGATGTACCCTCTGTAGTTGATTACACAAAGAGCTTACCCAACGTTGTCCATGTTGAGCACAATCTCTTCACCTGTGCCCAGGATACTCAGACAAGGATGAGGGAATTGATTAAAGAGCACAGCCTCAATCGCGTCGTGGTAGCGGCATGCTCTCCCAGAACCCACGAGATTCTCTTTCAGGAAACCTTGGAAGCTAGTGGTCTCAACAGGTTTCTCTTCGAAATGGCCAACATAAGAAACCAGGACTCCTGGGTCCATTCTGCAGACAAAGTCTCAGCAACAGAAAAAGCCAAGGACCTGGTTAGGATGGCTGTGGCAAGGGCAAGCCTGCTAAAGCCCTTGAAGACAAAGAAGATACCCGTCACCAAACGTGCACTGGTGATAGGGGGAGGCATTTCCGGAATGAGCGCCGCTTTGCATCTTGCGGATCAGGGAATCGAGGTCGTGCTTATCGAAAAACAGCCCCATCTTGGGGGTCTTGGCAGAGACCTTACGCATACCATTGAAGGTGCCAGCATATCTGATCTGTTACTTGAATTGATCGAGAGGGTTACGCGCCACGAAAATATCCAGGTTTTGACCGAAGCCCTCATAGTTGATTTCACTGGATTCAAGGGAAATTTTACGACCGAAGTCTTGGTAGGGCCTGGAATGTATGAGAGGAAAATTGATCATGGTGCGGTGATACTTGCCACAGGGGCTAATGAGTACAGACCCCATGAATATTTGTACGGAGAAGACAGGAGGGTTCTCACCCAAATTGAGCTTGGAAAATACCTTGAAGAAAAAGGAGCCGATAATCTTGACCATGTGGCAATGATCCAGTGTGTTGGGTCGCGGAACGAAGAATTCCCAAATTGCTCAAGAGTTTGCTGCCAGAGCACAATTAAGAATGCATTGCATATTAAAGAGCTTAATCCTGATACCGAGGTCTACATCCTCTACCGTGATATTCGAACGTACGGGCAACTAGAACGTTACTACCGCGAAGCAAGAGAGCAGGGAATTCACTTTTTCAGGTTTGATCCTAAAGAGCCACCTCAAGTTAAGTCTGCAGAAGAATACATTCTGGTAACCTTCAAGGATCATGTTTTGCAGAAGAATCTCTCTTTGCCTGCTAATATCCTGGCCTTGAGTTCGGGAATGAGGCCGGCGGATATCGAAGAGTTGTCTAACATACTCAAAGTCGCCGTGAATCCCGAGGGTTATTTTATGGAGGCGCATGTAAAGTTAAGGCCAGTGGACATGGCCAATGAGGGGATTTATGTTTGCGGCACCGCTCACGGCCCAAAGCTGATCTCTGAGGCAATAGCACAGGCGATGGGGGCAGCTTCAAGGGCGGCCGCATTCCTCTCCCAGCCCGAGATCACTCTGTCTGCAGTGACTGCCAAAGTGGACCAAGAGCAGTGCGCATCATGCCTTATATGTGTTCGTGTCTGCCCCTACGGCGTTCCTCGTATCAACAAGGATGGCGTGAGCGAAATTGACGAAGCGCTGTGTCGTGGCTGCGGCACCTGCGCATCTGAGTGTCCGGCCAAGGCCATCCAGCTCAGCTGGTATGAAGACGATCAGGTGATGAGCAAACTGGATGCATTATTAGAGGGAGTACTTTGATGAAGACTTTTGATCCTGTCATTATTGCATTTTGTTGCCAGTTCTGAGGTTATACTGCCGCGGACCTGGCAGGTTCGATGAGGCTCCAATACCCCCCCAACGTGAAGATTATCTGCTTGCCTTGTACCGGAAAGGTGGACCTTATTCATATTTTGAGAGCCTTTGAAAAAGGGGCAGATGGAGTATATGTGGCCGGCTGCCTGGAAGGGGCCTGTCAATTCGGAAATGGTAACATCAGGGCCCGAAAGAGAGTGGAACAGGCAAAAAACATCCTGGAAAAGGTTGGAATTGGCGGCGCGAGGGTGCAGATGTATAACCTCTCCTCCAGCGAGGCCCCCCGCTTTGTGGAAATTGCAAAAGAAATGACCGAGAAGATCACTGCTATGGGACCAAATCCTATAAAGATGGCCAAGAAAAAAATGGCTGCCTAGCTGAGGCGCACTGTAAACAGGGAGATCCCTTTTATCAAGAAAGATCAGTTGCAGAAAGAGAGGTAAATACAAGATGATTGTGGCAAAGCAAAAACCGCTCGAGGAAATAATAGAGGAGCTTCAGGACTACACAAAAATCCTTGTGGCGGGCTGCAATGAGTGTGTGACTGTATGTGAGGCTGGGGGGAAAAAGGAGACAGCTATACTTGCATCATCTCTTCGCATGTACTTTCTAAACCAGGGAAAAGATGTGAAAATTGATGAAGTTACCCTGGAGCGCCAGTGTGACCATGAATATCTGGAAGAAATAAGGAAAGTCATAGGCAGCTACGAGGCAATACTGTCTCTGGCCTGTGGTGTTGGGGTCCAGTTTATGGCTGAAAAATATTTCAGCGTTCCCGTGTTCCCAGGGGTTGACACCTGCTTTATGGGCGTAACAGAAGAAAGGGGGGTATGGAGTGAACGCTGTCAGGGATGCGGACAATGTATTCTTGCAAGGACGGCTGGAATCTGCCCCGTATCCCGATGCGCCAAAAGACTCCTAAACGGTCCTTGCGGTGGTTCTACTAAAGGGAAATGCGAAATAGACAAAGAACTTGATTGTGCGTGGCAAATAATTATCGACAGGCTCAAGGAACTCGGTAAACTTGAGCAATACGAACAGCTGTCTCCAATAAAGGACTGGTCAACAGAGCGCGCAGGAGGTCCCAGGAAAATCACAAGGGAGGATATCAGGCAATGAAAGAGGTCAAAACCCCAAGCAAGCTAGAAAAAATTCTCAACGCGGGCCACCTTGCAGTCACCTCTGAATGTGGTCCCCCGCGGGGCAGCGACCCAAATGTAATTATCAATAAGGCGAAGATGGTCAAAGATCATGTGGATGCTATAAATATTACCGATAATCAAACATCGGTCACACGCCTTTGCAGCATCGCGTCCTGCATACATCTAAAGCTAATGGGACTTGAGCCTGTGCTCCAGATGGTCACCAGGGACAGAAACAGGATTGCGATCCAGAGCGATATTCTTGGTGCAGCATCTTTCGACATAAACAACATCCTTTGTATTTCGGGCGACCATCAGAAATTCGGAGACAACCCAAAAGGACAAAATGTTTTCGACCTGGACTCAATGCAACTAATTCAGACTGTGAGATATATGAGAGATGAAGGCAAATTTCTAGGTGGGGACGATATTGATCGGCCTCCGAGAATGTTCGTAGGCGCAGCCGCAAATCCTTTTGCTGATCCTTTTGAAATTCGGGTTCCTCGGCTTGCAAAAAAGATTGCCGCTGGTGCTGAATTCATTCAGACACAGTGTATTTACAACGTTGAGAAGTTTAAGCTGTGGATGAAGCTTGCCCGCGACCGTGGCCTTCACAAGAAAGTCTATATCCTGGCGGGAGTGACACCTCTTAAATCAGCAGGAATGGCAAAGTACATGAGAAACCGCGTCCCCGGAATGGATGTTCCTGAGCAGGTGGTCAAAAGAATGAGTGGAGTCCCCAAAGATAAGCAACCCGAGGAAGGCCTAGAAATCTGTATAGAAACAATTCAACAATTGAAAGAAGAGGAAGGTGTTGCAGGGTTTCATATTATGGCTATAGAGTGGGAGGAAAAAGTTCCTGAAATTGTAGAAAAAAGTGGTCTTTATCCAAGACCTCGGATAAATTAGAAAAGGGAGTTTGTGATAAATTTGCCGCTCAAGAATACCGGGCGGAGAAGCAAGAAGATCAAAGGCGGAGCTTTCTTGCGGTCTTTTCGCATGGCGCTTGCTTGAGCGGAAAAAGTTAAATGAGGGAGGAGGTTAACTTATGGCTAAGAAGTATATTTTGGTTGTAGACGATGATCCCGATCTGGTGGAAACGGTTGCCATGATGCTTGAGAGCAAAGGATGTGAGGTCGGCATGGCCTACGATGGGATTGAGGGAGAGGAATCTATAAAAAAACGCAGGCCGGATCTTGTCATCCTTGATATTATGATGCCCCGCAAAGACGGCTATGTGCTTTGTAACGAACTAAAAGCAAACGAGGAAACTAGGGATATCCCCGTGATCCTTCTTACTGCCGTAGGAGAAGCGGTACCCAGCACAACCTATTCACACGCCGACGGCATGGCTACCGAGGCAGATGACTATATCCCAAAACCCATTGACACGGAAAGCCTCTGGGAGGCCGTAAGCAATCTTCTCTAGTCTCCCTGTTTGACACTGTACCTTGAAGGACTGAAAATTTTATGACCCTTATACCCAGGCTTGGTGGTTTTAGAGTCCTAAACGGCGTAGACAAAGTTTCAGTGATTACCAGCGAAAATGCTGCCCCTTCCCCTGCCGAGCTTTTGAGAGTGCTTTCAGAGGCTAGAATCAATCTTGCCTATCTTACCTACATTCATCAGGCGTCGACATGGGGACTGAACATTGCCGTGGAGCCAGAGGGTCAAAATGAAGTTGCAGGCGCGGTGAAGAGCTATCCAGGCCTCGCCTTTTCAGTGAGCCCTGCAAGAGCCATTCTCTCCATTTTCCCCCATAAAAAAAGCTTGGAAATTACAAGCAGCCTTCTCGAGTTATTTAATCATCACCAACTGGAGCTGGATGGGCTGGCTAATTCCCCGTCAGCCATATCTGTAATTTTGAAAGAAAAGTTGGTCTCCAGTGCCAGCAGAGCTCTTTTCGAGCCCTTTACTTTCAGGTCATACAGAAGTCCTGCTGATTGGAAACTTGCTCAAAAGGGAAAGGAACAGCTTTACAAAGAAGTTGTCGCCTCCTATCAAGAGAAAAAGCCAAAGGTGTACGGCTTGCTCTGCCATGAAGGACAGGAACTGGAAAGTGTAAGGCTGGAAAAGAAAGAAATCAGTGCTTTTGGCAAAACGTTCAGGAAACTCTCCCGGCTCGGGCTAACCCTTACTTTCATTGCCACTGCTCCGTACCGAGAACCGGGTAAAGAGATGTTAGCCTTCTGCCTGCCTAGATCCCGGCAACTGACCGGCGATCTGATACCCCAGGGCTTTTTAACGCAGAGCCTATCACCAGTTTCGGTCTTTTCAATGAACGGCCCCCATTTTGGGGACAGATATGGAATAGCAAATGAGCTTTTAACAAATCTTGAAGAAAAAGGAATAAATCTCCTCGCGTTGAGCTGCACTATTGCTTCTGTGACCGGAGTGGTTCATTCCCGCCAACTGACATCGTGTATTGATGCTATTCGGCGTTGCTTTGATGTGCCATCCGTGATCAATAAAGAGTAAGAGGCTGCTGGAAAACGCCCATCCGCTGCGTTATCCAGCCGCCTCCCACGAATCCAGTTTTTCAACAGCCTTGAAAGGGCAGAATTAAGTTTTATTCTTCCTCCTCCAGTTCTATGCCGTCTCTTTCGAACTGCGCATCTCTCAGTTCATGAGCTTTCTTGACCTCTTCCTCGCTCCATGGTTCAACAACCAGAGAATCAGCGACCAGTTCCCATAGATACTTTGTTTCAATGCCCAGATCATACTCCTTGGTAAGAGATTTCATGATTTGGTCACGGCAATTATGGCACGGAGCTACAACAAGTTTTGCACCAGTATCCATTATCTGTTTTGCCTTGACCCTACCGTAGTAAATCCTCTCCTGGTCATAGGGCATGGCCCATGCACCTCCCCCTGCCCCACAACAATAATTATTCATTCTATTAGGTTGCATTTCGACAAAGTTTTCGCAGCACTGCTGCAGGATCCAGCGAGGCTCTTCAAAATATCCGTGCCCAAAAGCCTTTTGGCTTTTTCGCCCGTAGTTGCAAGGGTCATGAAGCGTGGTCAGTTCTTGATGGATGGACTTATCCAGTTTAATTCTTCCTGTTTCGATGTACTCTTTGAGCAGATCATGAACCGAAACCACTCTGTACTTCTCAAATACTTTCGGAAACCAAGTTTGCAGACTAAGCCTAGTCGCATAGTATGCGTGCCCTCACTCGGGCAAAAGGAGAGTCTTGCAGTCAAGCCGCTCCATGTTTTCCACTATGCGACCCGTGATCTTTTTCATAGATTCATCATCACCCGAAAAAAGACCCCAGTTTACGCCTTCCCAGTTCTGGGACGGCACCGTCCAGTCCTCTTTCGCACAATAAAAGATCCGCCACCAAAACTTCATGTCATCCGGCTCTCCGAAGGGCTCCTTACTATTGATCGTGATCAGGACATTGGCACCTTTCTTATCCACAGGCACGTAAAAGCCGGGAAAACCTTCATCCTCCAGTTCCTTGCCAACATCAGCAAGGAGGAAAAGGAAATCGTCCTGTGGTATTCCGAGATTGTTACCTCTTTCCAGGCACATGACCACGCCTTTGTGAATCGGCCCGGGAACCTTTTCCCTTTCACGAAGTGTCCTTGCCCTGCGTAATACCTTCAAAAGTTCAACTCCCTGCGGGCACGCATATTCGCAACGACCGCAAAGGGTGCACACCCACGGAAAACGGGAATCAATGAGTTCCTGGTCCAGCCCGAGAGCAGCCATGCGGATTGCCTTCCTGGGGTCAAGACCGTCAACACCGGTTACAGGGCACCCGCTGGCGCAGGTTCCACACGTAAAGCAGACATCTGCCCATTCTGGCGCTACTCTGAGCTTACTTTCCTTAGGGTTTATTGCTATCGCTTCCATTTACGCCTCCTAGAATATTTTGAATGCACTGAGTTCGCGATGATCCTTTGTAGCCTGAGCTGATCTAAATGTCAACCCTGATCCCAAACCCCAAATCCACCATCAAACACCATCTGCCGTTCGACAGGCTCACGGCCCTGAGCATAGCCGAAGGGCTGCGTTACGCTCATCCCTCGTCCCTGCGGCGTACGTGAATGTAGGCCTCCCTTCTCGGGATTTCGCAAGCCTTGCATATGATGCTTGCTGGTGAACGGAGTTATCCCCAAAGCATTTGGTTTTGCTAGACAAACCAAAAGTTGACGGTGGATTTAGGCAAACCGAAATTCGCGCTCCAAGGGCAAACTCATTAATGAAATCATTCCGCCTTCCGCGTTGTCTGATTAGCGGTGACCGACTATCTTTTCCTTTTTCTCAGCCGCGGGCCATGGAAGTCGCGTGGTAACTGCAATGTCGCTAGATCCCAATTTTTTTGTTGCTATTCGCCTTTCAATCACTTATAAATCCCCTGAAATTTCGAAGGGATCTTCCCCCGTTGCAAAATCAAAATGGCTCTTGCTGTTTTTACCTACATAGAAGCCCTGGGGGGAATCTTTTAGTCGGAAAAACATAACTTGAACGCTTTTTAGAGAAGAAAAGGGAGGAAAAGCAATGGACTTTGAGTTAAGCGAAGAACTTCAAATGCTGCGTGATATGGCCCGGGACTTTTCTGCGGAAAAAATTGCTCCATATGCAGATGAATGGGACGAGAATCATTATTTCCCTTACGAAGAAGCGATAAAACCAATGGCCGAGTTAGGGTTCTTCGGAACCGTTATACCCGAAGAATACGGTGGAAATGAAATGGGTTGGCTTGCAGCTATGATTCTCACAGAGGAAATTGCGCGGGCGTCCAGTTCGCTAAGGGTCCAGATCAACATGCAGACCCTGGGTTGCGCTTATACGGTTCTCAGATACGGCTCAGAGGAAGTAAAGAAAAAGTACATACCGAAGCTTGTGAGCGCAGAATATATTGGGGCATTTGCCATAACCGAGCCAAATGCCGGCTCTGATGTAATGGCAATGAAGTCAACTGCCGTTGATAAGGGAGACTACTGGCTTCTCAATGGTTCAAAGACATGGATCTCGAATGCCACTATGGCTGATGCCATAATATACTATGCTTACACGGACCGGGAGGCGAGGGGAAGGGGACTTTCCGCATTTGTCGTTGAGCCAAAGAACTTTAACGGAATTACCACAACTGAGCTTGATAAAATCGGCACCCGCAGCACCCCAACTGGCGAAATCTACCTTGAAGATACAAAAGTGCCAAAAGAAAATATCTTGGGAAGACCTGGGGATGGCGCAAAAATTGTATTTGGATCACTCAATCAGACGCGTCTTTCTGCTGCTGCAGGGGCGGTCGGACTCGCTCAAGCATGCCTGGATGCTGCTACGGCTTACTGCAAAGAGAGAGAACAGTTCGGCAAGCCTATAAGCCAGTTTCAAATGAACCAGGACCTAATAGCTCAGATAACATGTGAGATTGAGGCGGCCAGGCTTATGGTGTACAAAGCGGCAGTACAGAAAGACAAGGGCAATTTGGGCAATACCCTTGAAGTTGCGCAGGCAAAATATCTGGCCGGGGAGGTTGTAGCAAAAAGTTCGCATGTGGCCATGAGAATACTGGGTGCTTACGGCTATTCTACGGAGTATCCTGTGGCAAGGTATTACAGGGATGCACCCGCATATCAAATTGTGGAGGGCTCGAGCAACATCTGCAAGTGGATCACAGCCCTCGATCAGCTGGATATCAGAAAGGCAAACAGATAGGAAAAAAGATTCTTGAAATCTTTGAAAGGCTGCCACGAAAAGCTGCCTTGGTGCTCAATCTCGTGGTGGTCTTTCTCGTTTATCTGCCTTCGCACAAAGCTACTGGCTTGCGAGCCGGGGCCCCTTGGTGTGGTTGACTGATACTCAAAACAGTTAAGGAGGAGAAAATGAGACCTTATTTTGAAAGGATGACTTCCTTTGGGAAAAGCCTTACCGAGAAACAGAAACAAGATGCGCAGGAGAATGTCGCGCAGATCAAGAAAGTGGAAGAAGAGATCGCAGAAGTCGTGGAGGCTGTAAAAAATGCAGGTATTCCGGCCGAGGTAATAAAAAAGAGGGGGCAAACCACAGTTTGGGAAAGGATTGAGTACCTAGTTGATTCGGGTACCTGGTGCCCACTTCACACTCTTTACAACCCCCTCTTTAACCAGGAAAGCACCACGGGGGTTGTTGACGGGCTGGCAAAAATCAACGGAAAGTGGGCGGTTGTAATAGGATTTGACAACAAGGTCATGGCTGGGGCCTGGATAGCCGGCCAGGCTGATAACCAGCTCAGGGTAACGGATATCGCCAAGAGACTGCACGTCCCTCTTGTGTGGTTAGTCAACTGCAGCGGTGTGAAGCTTACAGAGCAGGAAGAAGTCTATGCGAACCGAAGGGGAAACGGGACTACTTTCTTCCGTCACGCTGAACTCGAAAAGCTAGGTATACCTGTCCTTGCGGGCATATACGGTACAAACCCTGCAGGGGGAGGATATCAGGGGATCAGCCCTACTGTCCTGATTGCGCACAAGGATGCCAATATTGCTGTTGGTGGCGGAGGGATTGTCAGTGGTATGAGCCCCAAGGGCTTTTTTGATGAAGAAGGTGCCGAGCAAATTATAGAAGCCACGCGGCACTTCAAGCAGGCGCCCCCCGGAAGCGTACCCATTCATTATAATGAAACAGGCTTTTTCAAAGAAGTCTATGACACCGAGTTCGAGGTTCTTGATGCTCTTAAGAAATACATGGACATGGCTCCTGCTTATGATCCTCACTTCTTCAGGGTTGCCGAACCCAAGGAACCTAAGCTACCAGCCGAGGATCTAAACTACCTTATCTCCTTTAACCAGAAAAGAAGTTACAACTTCATGGAAGTTCTGGCCCGGATCTTTGACAACAGTGAGCACATGGAGTTCAGACCGGGTTACGGTCCTGAGGTCTACACGGGGCTGGCCAAGATAGACGGCTTTCTTGTAGGATTCATTGGCAATATCCAGGGCTTCCTTGGGCAGAACTACCCTGAATATGCTCCCTACCCAGGCATCGGCGGTAAACTCTACCGGCAGGGTCTGATCAAGATGAATGAATTTGTTACCCTTTGCGGCCGCGACAGAATACCGATTGTCTGGTTTCAGGATACCACAGGAATTGACGTGGGCGATATTGCTGAAAAAGCAGAGCTTCTTGGTCTGGGCCAGTCACTAATCTACTCAATTGAACAAACTGACGTTCCCCAGATGTGTATTGTTCTCCGAAAGGGGACTGCAGCAGCTCATTACATTATGGGAGGGCCTACTGCAAACAACCATAATGCCTTTACTCTGGGCACACCTGCAACCGAAATCTACGTGATGCACGGTGAGACTGCCGCCGTTGCCTCTTTTGCGAGAAGGCTTGTTAAGGAAAAAGATGCAGGAAGACCGCTTGCTCCTGTTATTGAAAGGATGAACAAGCTTGCAGAGGAATACTATCAAAAATCACGCCCTTTATACTGTGCTCGAAGGGGATTTGTGGATGAGATTGTCTCTTTTGCAGATATGCGCAAATATATTGCTGCATTTGCAGGCTGCGCATACCAGAATCCAATCTCCATTTGCCCTCACCATCAGATGATGCTTCCCAGAATTATCAAGGGCTAAGGGAGGGCTGGTTGAATCCTTAAAAAGGAGGCAACCACCCTGCCCTCTTTCTCTCTCATTTTTCTCTTTCCTGGGCTCAGGGCCGTGCTCGGCTGTTTCAGCTTTGGCGGCTAAAAGCCAATGAGGAGCAAAAACGACCATAAAACCAGCGACGCATAATCGCCACACAACAGAATAAGAAAAAAAGGTTGACTTTTTTTTTCTTATGTGAATTTTTTGTATCACATCTTTTTAAAGATTAAGCAAAAAGCAGCTTGGCGCCCCTGGTGTGAAGGCAGCTGCGGATGCGGGCCGAGTTGGCAAAGCGCTGCAGGTGGTGTTCACGTGAAAGCACCGACCTTAATATCCTTGAAAGGAGCTTGAACTATGAAAAATGATAAGCTTGACGCTCTGGACAAAAAATTGGCAGCGCTCCTTGTGCGCGATGGTCGCATTTCTGCTGGAAAGGCTGCGGATCTTCTTGAGATTACGCCGCCAACCGTCCGCTCCAGAATAGAAAATCTTGTCTCTTCCGGGGTTTTGAGGATTTCGGGACTGCTTAATGCGGCTAAAGTCAGGGAGCTCAACATTGCTTTGGTTGGAATATGCCTGGAAAGCCACAGGGAACTTGATCAAAAAATCGAGCAAATATCTAAACTGAGCCGCATCCACTGGGCCGCGGTGGTAACCGGGCGCTTTGATATTATAGCGGAAGTTGTGACGCCTGAGGGAATAGAGGGACTTTACCGTTTTTTAACCCAAGATCTTCCCCGTGTAGGGGGCATCCGCTCAAGTGAATCTTTCATGGTTATGAAGTCAAAGCGGAAGTGGATCCTGCTACCTGAGACAGACTGATCAATAGCGCCCCGGCGTGAATGTATTAAGCTGGCGGAGCTGTGATTTTGACCTTCTGAGATCAAGAGTTTTGAAAAGAAAAAACTACGAGCAGATTAACAGGGGGATAGTATGAAAATCGGAGTGCCAAAAGAGATCAAGCCGGCTGAGAAAAGAGTGGCCATAACCCCTTCCGGTATTAGAGTTCTCACTGAGCACAACCATCAGGTTCTAATCGAAAAGGGGGCCGGGCTCGGGGCAGGGTTTACTGACGAAGTCTACCTTATGGCAGGTGCAGAACTGGTTGATACGCCGGAGCAAGTCTGGGAAGAATCTGAAATGATACTCAAAGTCAAGGAGCCCATTGGGCCGGAGTTCAAATGGATGAAACCGGGCCAGATTATTTTCACTTACCTTCACCTAGCCGCTGACCGCGAACTTACTGACAGGCTTCTGAAACGCAGGGTCATTGGTATTGGATATGAGACGGTGCAGCTCCGAGACGGTACTCTCCCCTTATTGGCGCCAATGAGTGAGGTGGCTGGCGCCCTGTCGGTTCAAATGGGGGCTTATTGCCTTGAAGCCAGAAACGGAGGAATGGGGATATTGCTTTCTGGGGTACCTGGCGTCAGACCTGCCAGGATAACGATAATAGGAGGAGGCGTTGCCGGGATGGCAGCGGCCATTGTGGCATCCGGTATAGGGGCTCGGGTTTCGATTTTGGATATCCATCATGCCAGATTGGGCTATATTCGCGACGTAATGAGCGGAAGAGTGGTAACCATAAACTCCAATCCGGCCAACATAGAGGAAGAATGCCTGAACAGTGACCTAGTGATATGCACCGTGCTTATCCCGGGAGCCAAGGCCCCCAAGCTCATTTCCCGATCCCTGGTAAAACGTATGAAACTCGGATCCGCGATAGTGGATATTTCGATCGACCAGGGAGGCTGCGCGGAAACTTCAAGACCAACGACCCTTGACGACCCTATTTACACTGAGGAGGGGGTCGTCCACTATTGCGTAACAAACATGCCCGGGGCTGTGCCCAGGACCTCCACAATTGCCCTTACAAATGCGACATTTGCCTACGTGCTTGCTCTAGCTGATAAGGGTTGGAAAAAAGCTATGGCCGAAAATGCGGCACTCCGGCTCGGCCTCAACGTCTATGACGGGAAAGTTATGTGCAAGGCTGTAGCCGATACCTTTGGGCTTGAATGCTTTGAGCCAGATCTTTGATCATCCTATTGTGAATTTTCTAGCATCGTCCAGAGCACAAAGAAAAACCCTTCAACCCACCTAATGTGCAGCTGCTCGATCGCCTCCTGGCGCCCGGTATTGAACATTTGCAAAGAATGTTAGACCTGAATCCTAGCCCCCTCCTCCAGCTCTGTTTCCCCGAGAGTATAGAGCGTATCTATCATCGCAACTTGGAAGCTCCCAGGGCCTTTTGAGACTCCTGCCGCCCTTTCACCTGCCAATCCAAAAAAAGCCAATCCAGTAGTCACCGCACTAAAGGGATTGCTGTCAACTGCAAGGAAAGCAGCTATTACAGCTGTCGCAGCGCATCCCATACCAGTCACGTTCCTCATCAGTTTATCCCCGTTGAAAACCCTTGAAGTGTGCTCTCCATCTGTAATTAAATCCACCTCTCCTGTGATGGCCACGATTGTTTTAAACTCCCTGGCAAGAGACTGGGCTGCGGCCGCTGCCTGTTCAACACTATGGCATGATTCAACCCCCTTTGTGTTAAGGGTTTCGTTGCTCAAGGAAAGGATTTCAGATGCGTTTCCACGAATTGCGGCAAAAGAGATGTCTTTAAGGATTTTCCTCGAGCATCGGGTTCGCAACTTTGTTGATCCCGTACCCACCGGGTCAAGAGCCACGGGTATCTGTTGCTGATTAGCCCGCTTTCCTGCTTTCCTCATTGAATCAAACCTTGAAAGAGTAAGTGTTCCAATGTTAAGGAGCAGCGCACTAGCATTGGTGACCACTTCCTCAACTTCCTCCTCTGCATATGCCATAACAGCGTGAACACCGCATGCCAGCAGCGTATTGGCAGTAAAGTTCATCACCACACTGTTTGTTATACAATGAACGAGGGGGCTCTTCTCCCGCAAAAGCTTCAGATTTTTCCTCGCCTGGGCGGCCATTAACTTGTTAAACATCAGCTCCCTCTCAGTGCCAAAAAGACCAAGTATGTTTAA
>Ga0180301_10002846_pt1 | contig 13614 bp, 13 predicted proteins | sample GuaBasSediGuay16_FD_121797 | JGI IMG/M metagenome (GOLD analysis project Ga0180301, IMG submission 121797) | Subseafloor sediment microbial communities from Guaymas Basin, Gulf of California, Mexico - Guay16, Core 4569-2, 12-15 cm | ecosystem: Environmental > Aquatic > Marine > Hydrothermal...
GCAGTAAGTATGCAAGTGATAACGCTGCTACTATATTCATGCATGCCTCCTCAGGGAGAAGCAACAGCATTTTAACCTTTAAGGTCATTAATGCGATTCCCAGCGTAAATGGTGCAATCCAAATCTTATTTTGAACCATTTTGCTTTTCACGTCCAAGTATGATGCGTAACTTAGGGTTAAGAGTGCTACGGTAAGTGAGAGGATTTGGAGAACACACCTCAGGGGTATACCTCCTTCACTCGTGAGCGAAGAATACCTTTATTTCCGGAGTAACCTCGTCCACCCTGCAAAAACCGTACCGTTCAAACTGTACGAGCTGGCCTTCGCTAAGGTTCCCGCACTCCGGCTCTCCTAGTCCCTTTACAGCCTCCCCGTCCGGCTTGATAACGGTGATTGGAAGGCACCCGTCAACGGGAACCCAGTGGATGATCGGAGCTTTTCTCCCTCTAGCTTCGCTAACATCCAAACTGTGAAATACGCCTAAAGGCGGAGATGAACGTTGAACCCTAAAGTTCAGTAAGTCCTTGAGTCTAACCATGGAGTTCTCCTCTAGACGTTTCGCATCATCTCTATCTATGTAAACACGTACCTTCCCCTCCTCAACTCGGACCTTCACTATCCTCCTGCCCCGCTCCGGAAAGTCCGGGTGGAGGGGTGGATGAGCGGTAAGCGTATCAACAGTCACACCTTCTATGACTAGTTCAACAGGCTTCTCAACGAAAAAATACCTGTTTGCTTCAGGATCCACTATGCGTCTATTAATCGCATACAGCATCTCAGGACTATACTCCACATCAATCATGCTCAGCCCAAGGCTGAGCATTGACTCCCTTAAGGCCTTAGGCTGGATTCCTCTCTTTTGAAGCGATTGGAGGCTCCACGTGCGGGGGTCACTCCAACCCATGTAAACTCCCTCTTCTATTTTCTTCCTTGCCTCCGTCTTACTAAGCTTTAACCCCTTAAAGATAATCATTCCATAATGTATAAACTCCACTTCCGGCCATCCATATATCTTCCACACAAACCTCTCGATGACATCCTCTTTGAACAGGTCTTTCCCTCTAAGTATGTGCGTCACCCCTAGCAGATGATCATCTATCGCCCAGGAGAACTCTAAAAGTGGCCAGACACGATATCTTGACCCGACCCTTGGGTGTACCCTCTCGGAAATACGCATTATAACATGATCTCTTATGGCAGGGTCAGGCTGGTCCATCCCCGTCTTTAACCTTACAACGGCCTCTCCCTCGCCGTAAACTCCGCTAAGCATCTCATCCCATTTCTCAAGGTTCTCCTCGACGCTTGTCTCCCTATGAGGACAGGCTTTCCCTTTCTCCTTAAACTTCCGCCGCCACTCTTCACGTTCACAAGTGCACACGTAAGCATATCCTCTTCTGATCAAGTCCTCACAGTACTTGTAAAATATGGGGATCCTATCCGACTTGTAGAATTCCCTATGCCATTTAACACCTAGCCAACGCAACCCTTCCCTTATTAGCTCATAAGCTTCGCCCACAACGAACTTTTCCCCCCCTCCAATCGTGTCGTCGAATACCAAGAGAAGTTCTCCATCATACTTCTTCACATACTCGTCGTTTAAAATCGCCATTCTGGCATTCCCTATGTGAAGGGGCCCTGAAGGATACGGGGCGAGCCTCATGACAACTTTCTCATACTTTTCAACGTTTGGAAGAGGAGGCAGCTCCCTTTCCTCCCTCTTTTCCCTCTCCTTCATCATTTCAGGTGCAATCTCTGAGAGCTTCGCTTTCTGAACCTCTAAGGGCATCTTGTTTACTTCCTCCACCAGACCCAAGACGACGCTAAGAACCTCCTTAGCTTTCGACCTGAGCTCCGGCATTTCGGACAGAATCTTCCCTAACACCGCCTTAGGATTAGCCTTCCCTCCATACTTCACCGCATTAGCAAGCACGTGCTTAAGGAAAACCTCATTTAACTCTGGTGAAGCCTCCACCACAACCACCCTGAAGAAATATCTTCCTTCTCCTCAAAGAGGATAGACTAAAGTTACCTTTAAAAATCCCTCCCCCTCACCGGATGCAAACCCCGAAATTTAATTAGAAGGTAAAACCTCATCAACTAAACAATCAGCCTCTCTCCCTTAAACGCTTAGGAACGCTAGATTACCTCATGGAGCGCTTTGACTCGAAAGTTTTAAAATCACGTTGCCTCCTCGAACCTACTGGCGTAGGCTGCCTCCCTTACGTGAGGGGTGTCATATTGATAAAGGTGATTATCTTCGACCTTGACGGAACCCTAATAGATACTAGGGAACGCTTCTTCATGGTTTTCAATAAAACATTGGAGTCCTTTTCCCTAAACCCCCTAACTAAAAGGAGATTTAACGAGCTCTACTCGAGAGCATCCCTAGACGAAGCTATTCCTAAAGAACTTCAAAAGAATTTTTGGGAAAAGTTTCTCCACGACTATGGTAGAACATGCTCAGAGAAGGATTCACCCTTCCCCGGAGTAAAGAATGTACTCAAGGTGCTTAAGAGGAAGGGGCTAAAGATCTGTGTCGTCACAGGGAGGGCCTGTGCGGAAAGCGACGTCTGGACGGAACTTAAAAAACACGGCCTGGCCGAGTACGTCGACGCTGTGGCTTCAAAGGATGTGAAAGTAAAAGATCATTTCTTCAAGGACGAAGAGGTCTCCCGTATCTTGGCAAAGTTGAGTGTTAAGCCTCATGAATGCTTGATCGTCGGAGACTACCTCGCTGACATAGAAACAGGAAAAAAGATGGGTTCTCTCACCGTAGCCGTACTAAGTGGAGGCGTTAAGAGGGAAGTTTTAGAATCAGCCGATCCCGACCTCGTATTGGAAAGCGTCAACGACCTTCCTAGCATAGTAGATATTCTCGCTTCTAAACCCTCCAAAAAAGGATGCTTAGAACTTAACATTTAACACTAACATAATCATGGCGCTCTAAGCATTTCCTCCAGTTTCTTCCTGCTTTCAACCAGCCCTCTAAGAGAATGCACCTCTAAAATGACTGGCACCTCAATCTTTCTCATGAATGGAAGTAGTACGTCAAACCTTATCTTTCCCTCCCCAACAGCTAAATGCTGGTCGGATTTCCCGTCGTTGTCGTGGACGTGGAAAGCAACCAAATAATCCTTCAAGGACGATATGAACCTCAAGTGTCCCTCCTCTGTTATCCCCCAAGTGTTGGCATGTCCCACATCGTAAACCACGCCCACATTTGAATCTAACCCTTCTAAGAACGATGTGAACTCCTCGGGGGAGACTAGGAGGTGCCTGTTACTTGCTCTCTCCTTATTCTCTAAACCCAGCACGACACCTTCCTCGGAAGCATATTTTGCAAGCGATGAAACCGCCCTCTTAGACCTGACCCATGCCTTACTAAAAAGCCCTGGAGGGTAGTCTCGGGATAGTGTGCCACAGTGAACGGTTAGGTAGCATGCATCCAGCAACCCAGCCAGCTCCACACATTTCCTAGTCGCCTTCAGGGAAGCCTTATACGTGTAATCGCAGAGACTTGCGAGGTTAATGTCAATGTATGATGAATGAAGAGCGAGGCGCAAGCTGAGCGAATCAGCCAGCTCAGCCAGCCTCCTCAAAGCCTCCCCTTCCACCCTCGCTGGGTTGAAAAGCGGCTCCTCACACTTAACCTCGACAATACTGAACCCGCTATCAGAAAAAAACTTTAAAATTTCCTCAAGGGTACCTTCGAAGTTCACAAGGGTAGCTGCTCCGATAATCACCTGCTCCACCCTCGCAAACGCCTTTTCCCTTTCCAAGCCTCCCAGCCAATCTTTATATGGAAGAAACTATCCTTTCCAAGACCCTCTTACCCTCGTCTGAAAGGGCGATCCCCCCTTCCTCCTCCCTGACAAGCCCTATTTCTAGGAAAACGTTAATTTTCGCTTTAACAATCCTCTCACTTACACCAGAAAAATCGGCTATCTCGCTTATAGAGGTAGCCCCCATTCCTAGTGCAAGAAGAACCTTCACGCCTCCCTCACCTATAAGCTGCGCCTCCGGAATAACCCTCATCTAATAATCACCGTCCCTCACCACTAATTCTGAAATCGAATTTTGAAAGATCTATTATTAGAAGGCGATCGGCTTCATACGGCTCCAACGACTTAAGCTTTATCACGACCATGTTCCTCTTTATCTTCCGTATTTCCGGGTTCAACTTTTCACTATGCAGCTTCTCCAGGAGAAACTCTATGAACTTAGATGGAATCTCTCTCACCTCTCCACTAATAATCATTTTCCCAACATCTCCAAGAAAGTACTGGCTGTTCCTGCCTCCGCGGCGGATGCTAATTAACCCCGCATCCAGCATTCTCTTTACATGCCATCTAACGGTATCATGGTGGAGGCCGGAGAACTCTACAATATCCCCCTGCTGAACCCCCGGATTCTCGGCGATAAACTCGAATATTCTTCGCGCATTCTCATTTCTTAAAAGGAGGAAGGCCTTCTCGGTCCTAGCATCCCTTAAATATTTGGGGTAAAAGACCGCTCTCCCACCACACTTCGTTTTCTCGAGCAGCCCTCCTGCCTCAAGCACCCTAAGGTGCCACGCCAACGTCCCAGTAGGAATGGACAGTTCATTGGCAATCTCAAAAAAGTATGCCCCTGGATTTTCACATATCCAACGATAAATCTCTTGGCGAACCGGGTGTTGAAGACACCCTAAACGCTTACTTAACAAAAAACATCACCAACCACGTTATCAATACGTTAACGCCTCTATCTTTTATTTAAGCAAACCATTAAATAATATTTACTGAAACTCTAACCTTAAGCTTTTAAAATAAGGTTAAAGGTGGGGGAGCGTTACGTGGATTCCGAATGTTGAAGGAATACCCACTGAGAGCTTAGGGTGCATCAGTAAAGGAAAAAAGTTTTTTATAATTTAGCGTAGAGTTGAAGGTAAGGTGGCTTCTTCTTCGAGGGTTCGGAGATGCGTTCGGTGTCCGTAGTAGTTTGCACGTTTAACCGTAAGAAGGACATTGTCGAATGCGTGGAAAGCATCTTAAATCAAGATTACCCCGACTTTGACGTATGGGTTATCGACGATGCATCGACGGATGGAACAATGGAAGCTCTGAGGGACGCCTTCTCGGGGGAAAAGAGGCTTCACCTGATAAGGAACGAGGTTGAACTTGGAAACACTCTCTCCAGAAACATTGCCATGCGTACTTCGAAGGGTGAAATAATCGCCTCGACGGATGACGACTGCATCGTCGCCGAGGACTGGCTTTCAAACTTGGTAAAGGTGTTTGACGAAGGAGACGACATAGGACTCGTATGTGGACGAGTCCTACCGATCTTCTACACCCCAGTACCAGAATGGCTTAAACCCCCAATCTACCCCATACTAGCCATTAGAACCGAAAAGGAAAGAACAGAGCACCTCAGCCCTTACGGCTGCAACATGGCTGTCCGGAGAGACGTGATGGAAAAAGTAAACTATCTCAACGAGGACATAACCCGGAAGCATGGAACCCTCTACTCCGGAGAGGACACCGACCTAGGATTAAGGGTGCGCGCCGCAGGGTACAGGGTCGTCTACACGCCTGACGCAGTGGTAAAACACAAAATGTTCCCCTACAGGCTTACAAGAGAACACTTCATCGAGAGAGCCCTCTACTTCGGAATGTCCGAAGTAATGTTCTCCGGCAAGAACACTTGGGGGATCCTCGACGCAGCAGCCAACATAACAGCATACTTCATAAGATACATCATCAGGCCAAGATTCTACAATTTAACCCTAATAGCCTACAAGTTCGGCTGGCTCCTTAAAGCCCTAGGGGGAGGAGAGGAAGAAGCCACCAAAGCAAAGGAATGGTTCATGAGGTTCGCGCAGAAAGCAAAAAAATGAAGTAAAAACGTAAAAGGAAAGGTTAGCAAAATGATGAAGCACGTGAATAAATACTGCGCCTCCGAAAGGCTGAAATCCCTCTCAATAATATCCTCAGTGGTGATCTCAAGGCACATGGCGTACCTAAACGGCGGCAAGGAGCCGGAAGGCCAGGACGTCCTCCTATGGATGCTAGACGCTGTGTGCAGCGAAGCAGACCTCCTGGCAACAACGGCCAGTTCAACCATCCTAAAGCAAGCATCCTCCCTCCTGAAGATGGCCAGGGAGAACGTTGCAACAGGAAAACTAGACGAAGCCCTGAGAAAAATCTCGGAGGCAACGACTAGGATAACCACCCAAGCAGACTACGCCCTAAGAAAGCTTGAAGAAAAAGATTAGAAAAATTAGCTTCTAAGAAGCCTCAACAGAATACACCAGAATCATACGGTAATCCTGGTTGAACGTTACAGCGTAGGGCATCGAAGTTTCATTGCCAAACTTGGGAACCATCCCGAAGCACTGGTCAACAACCCTCCAACCGCTAGGCCAAACATTCTTGAGCAACATCGCTGAAACGATAAGGTATCCTTCTCCCTCAACGTTTAGCGTCGCAGTCGGGTTAAACCACTCCTGAAGCCACGTTGCGCCAGAGTAGTGCCAGCCAGTAGTTCCGTTACCTACAGTGAACGCAGCCTTAACGCCAGACGAATCCACAGCAATGAACACGAACAAGATTAAATCCCCACTTTCCTGAACGTAATACGCTGGAACCCTCAGCGACAGGCTGTAGCTTGAGCAAGCCCTCGCTTGTCTTTCTCCATTCACGCTCACCGGGGGTGCTAAGGCAAAGCCGGCAATAGATGGCGCCATTGCGACGAGTACCATTGAAACGAGCAAAAGGGCGGTAAACACCTTTAACTTCAACATTCAGCCCTCCACTTCGCACCTCTCCAGAAAACAAAGCTACACCATAATATAACTTTAACGTAACTTCCAGATTTTCTTTCCTCATAAGGGGTATGAAGGCACGCAATCCCACATTTTGGTTTTGAAGTGGGTGTTACCCCCCTGCTGGGGGTGGTCCCCACCTCCACCAGCAGTTTAGGGAGGTGGTTCAGCCCTCACCCAATACTACCTCTTTCTCGGCAACTTTCCTGCCCTTGTGGTCCACCACGATTAGATGTGCTGAGCATGCCAGTCAGCAGTCATAGGCTCTCATAACCATCTCGATCAGGTTCAGAAGCTTGGGGTCAACGTCCACCATTAATCAATCCCTCCACAACTTTTCATCCAAATTGGGAAAACCCTTATGCGTCCTACTTAAACCATGGTTCTGGAAACTTTAACTTCTCGTGTATTTTATCCTCGAATATCTGCTTCGCTGTAACTAGCATCGACTTCTCCACTGCTGCGATGTTATTGTTTGTTGCCACGATCAGGTTCGCCTTCTTTATCACTCCCTCGTCATCCGTCCAGTAGTTGTAGATGAGCGTCCCTCTGGGGGCCTCAACGATCGCTACCCCCACGCCCTCCTTCGGAGTCACCGTTTCAAGCTTAACGTCGGCACTAACTATTTCAGGATCCTCTAGCAGCTTCTTAGCTTTTTCAACAGCCTGAACCAGCTCGATTATCCTAGCCCAGTTGTAGGCAAGAGTTGCATGGCATGGTCTCCCAACAGTGTCCCTGAACTCCTTAAGGAGCTCCTGGGCTTTCGGCGTCTCCATCCTGTCGGCAACGTTGATCCTCGCCAGTGGACCTGCACGCCATATTCCGTCAGGGTAGCCGGCAGGCTTAAAGAAGATGTGCGTAGCGTACGAGTGAGGGGCGACACGCTCTCCGGCGTACTTGAGGTAGTCCCCCTTCGGGAAGTCCGCTGCAACCTTACCGTCAGGGTCCATGACTCTAACCGTCGCCTTGGGATCATAGATTGTGTGAACTCCCTCAACGTTCAAGCCAATGTAATATGTGGGCACAACTCCGAGCTTCGTGATCACGTCAAGGTATCCTTCAACGATCTTCCTCGTCACTTCAACGGTGAAATCAGCCAGTTCCTCGCCCTCATTGACCAGTTTAAGCAGCTCATCCCTTTCCTCCTCGGTTAACCGTTTAGCCATTCCTCCCGGAATCCCCGTGACAGGGTGGACAGAGCGGCCGCCCACATACCTGCAGATCGTCTGACCAACACGCATAAGAGCTATAGCCTTCTTAGCAGCGTCAGGCATGTTCTTGATTATCCCAACAAGGTTCCTTACGGATGGATCGGCGAATGGACCAGCCAGAAAGTCTGGTGCGGCTAGAGCATAAAAGTGCAGTGCATGACTTGAAATCTGCTTACCCTGCATTAAAAGGTCTCTAAGCTTCACCGCTGCAGAGGGTGGAGTAACATCCCATGCAGCCTCAACAGCCTCTAAGCTGCATACGTGATGGGGCTCAGGGCATATCCCACAGATCCTCGGAGTCAGCCGTGGAGCCTGCTCTGCGAGACGCCCTTCAAGAAACTTCTCAAACATGCGTGTGAGAGTGATGCTAAACATCAGGTCGTCCACTTCGCCCCTCTCGTTCAGCTTAAGAACTATTTTCGCATGACCCTCAAGCCTCGTCGCAGGCTCAATAACAATAGTCCTTTCCTCACCCATTTTCCCCACCTACTTCCTCCTGTCAGTTACCGCCCTCGGTATTATCGCTGATGGAAGAGTAAACCTGCTGAACGTGCCGACAACATCCTTAACAGCCTTAACAAGCTCCTCAGGACTGACCGACTCGTAATCCACAATCGACGCCAGCGCGCTAAGCATCTTAGCCCCCTGATCCAACACGTTAGGCCCGGGACCCATACACCCCTTGCAAGGGACCCCCGCAGACGGACACACCGCGCCGCACCCCGCCCTAGTCGCAGGACCCATGCAGATGTACCCTTGCTCCAGCAGGCACTTCTCAGGGTCAGGTATGCCCTCAAAGTCCCTCTTAATCTTCTTAACAACCACAACGTCCGATTTAACACGTGGACACTCGTCGCAAAGGGTTCTCTCCTTAAGCTTCGGCATCTCTCCTTTAAGGAGGCTAGTTAAAACCTCCGCTATCAGCTTAGGCTCAGGAGGACACCCCGGCACTAACAAGTCATACTTGACGATGGACGGATTCGGCTTCACGTAGTCAAGCATCTTGGGAACCACCCTGTCGGGTATCCTCCCATCAACTACGCTCTCAGCCTCCATGAACTTACGCCTCAAAGCCTCATCGATAGGGTAGAGGTTCAGAAGCGCCGGAAGCCCCCCGAAAGTGGAGCATGCACCATAAGAAACCAGCATTTTACACTTCTGACGTGCAAGCTTCAACAAGTGAACATCCTCTTCCGTCCTGCAGAAACCCTCTGTGAGGCCAAGATCCACCGAGCCGTCGGGGAGCCCCTCAAGATCCTTAAACTTATAATCCACGACAGTATGCCAAAAAACTATGTCAAGCTGCGGGATCACATCGAGCAACGCCTCATGCAAGTCTAATAGACTCTGCCAACAACCCCAACAGCTACTGAGCTGAATGAATGCTACCTTAACTGGCATGTTAAAACCTCCATTATCCTTTTCGAAGCGGGCTTGGCCCAAGCTCCTTAAGTTTTTTAACAAATTCTTCGACTGCGTTTACGAGCTCTGCCCCCTCGCTTGCCGATATCCATTTAAGCATTAACCTGTCGGGGTTTAAGCCTAGCTGATGTAGCATCGCCCTTAAGAGGGCGATCCTGCGTTCAGCACGGTAATTTCCTCTGACGTAGTGGCAATCTCCAGGATGGCAGCCGGCAACTAGGACGCCGTCGGCGCCCAGCTCGAAGGCTTTCAGGACGAATTGGGGATCAACTCTGCCGCTGCATAAAACTCTGATGATTCTGATGTTTGGCGGGTACTGCATCCGGCTCGTGCCGGCCATGTCGGCTCCTGCGTAACTGCACCAGTTACAGAAGATGCCTAGGATCTTGGGTTCGAAGCCGTCGCTCATTTCCATCATCTCCTTCATATAGTGAGGGGATGGTAAAGGTAAAAACTCGTATTTCACGAGCTTCTTTCCTTATTTTAAAGTTTCGGGAGAGGCTGCGTGTCACCCTTTAAGGCTGAAGCCATAGGTGGCTGCCATGTTTCTTAGGTCGTTGAGGTGGGGAACGGTGGAACATGTTTTCAACTTTGTTGCGAGACGTCGGCTCGGAAGGATTCTGGGCTTTCAGCGGAAAAGATAAATATTTTTAGTAGTCTTAAGTTGGTTGCGTTAGGGGGGCTCCCCCCGCAGCTGCATGGTTACTTTAAAGCTTGAAGGAGGCTCTTTATGGGTGAGAAGGTGGGCGAGGAACCGCGGGTAGGCGTTTTCATATGTCATTGCGGCACCAACATTGCCGGCGTAATAGATGTTGAGGAACTGGTCAGGTATGCTTCGAAGCTTCCCGGAGTGGTCGTCGCTAAGGATTACAGGTTCATGTGTTCCGATCCGGGTCAGAACCTCATCAAGGAAAGCATAAGAAACTTTAAGCTTAACAGGGTCGTGGTTGCCGCGTGTAGTCCGCGTCTCCACGAGGAAACGTTCAGGGAGACCGTGAGGGAGGCCGGCCTTAACCCTTTCCTTTTCGAGATGGCGAACATAAGGGAGCATTCAAGCTGGGTTCACATGTGGCAGCCTAAGGAGGCGACGGAGAAGGCTAAAGACCTTATAAGGATGGCTGTTGCTAAGGCTAGAGACCTGGAACCCCTAGAAGTCAGGAAGGTTCCGGTTAAACCGTCCTGCCTCGTAATTGGCGGGGGGATAGCAGGCATATCCGCCGCCTTAGACTTAGCCGATGCAGGATTCGAGGTTCACCTTGTTGAGCGTACACCTTCCATAGGGGGCCATATGGCCCAGCTTGATAAAACGTTCCCTACAATGGACTGTTCCGCATGCATTTTAACTCCCAAAATGGTTATGGTGTCCCGCCACCCAAACATAAAATTGCACACTTACTCGGAAGTAGTAGACGTCGACGGATACGTTGGAAACTTTAAGGTTAAGATCCTTGAAAAGGCGAAGTACGTGAAGGATCGTGAATGCACGGGTTGTGGACTCTGCGCCGATGTCTGCCCGGTGCACGTTCCCAACGAGTTCGAGCTAGGGCTTGGTGCAAGGAAGGCTATTTACATACCCTTCCCTCAGGCAGTCCCTAATACTTACGTCATAGATAAGGAAAAGTGTATCGAGTGCGGCCTATGTGCGCAGGTATGCGAAGCCCAAGCCATAGACTTCAACATGAAGGATAAGGAGGTCGAGGTGGAGGTAGGCACGATAATAGTTGCCACGGGCTACGACATTTTCCACCCTTACGAAATGCAACAGTATGGTTACGGTAAGTACGAGAACGTGATAACCTCCCTTCACATGGAGCGTCTCCTAAGCGCCTACGGCCCAACCGGGGGGAAGGTTGTCGTCCCCTCGACGGGGGAGAAGCCGAAGCGGATAGCCTTCATCCAATGCGTCGGCTCAAGGGATGAACACTACTTCCCCTACTGCTCGAGAGTCTGCTGCATGTACAGTCTTAAGCATGCAAGGCAGATAAAGGAAAAGTACCCCGACGCTGAAACCTACATTTTCTTCATAGACATGAGAACCTTCGGGAAGGGGTACGAAGAGTTCTATGAAACGGCAGCTAAGGAGTACGGTGTCAAATGCATTAGAGGCAAGGTGGCCGAAATATACGAGGACCCCAAGACCAAGAAGCTTATAGTTAGGGCCGAGGAGACCCTTCTAGGAGACCCAATAGAAATGGAGTTCGACTTGGTCGTGCTAGCCTCCGCCGTAAAGCCGAGCGAAACAACGGACGAAATACAAAGGATATTGAAGCTTTCAAAGAGCCCTGACGGCTTCCTCTTAGAAGCACACCCCAAGCTAAGACCCGTAGACACGTTCGCAGATGGAGTGTTCCTTGCTGGGATGGCTCAAGGCCCAAAAGACATACCCGACGCGGTCTCCCAGGCTAAGGGCGCCGCAGCCGGGGCAGCCGCCCTAATGGGGAAAGGCGAGGTCGAGATAGAACCGTACTACGCAGTGGTAAACCAGGAAATATGCTCCGGTTGTAAAACGTGTAGTGGAATATGCCCCTACGGAGCAATAAGCTACAACGAGGAGGGAAAAGCGGAAATCAACAGCGTACTCTGTAAGGGCTGCGGGGCATGCGCGGCGGCATGCCCAAGCGGAGCCATAGAGCCAAACCACTTCAAGTTCAAGCAGATCTTGGATACGATAATAGCAGCATTCCAAGAGGAGGCAATGTAATCCCCTATTTACATGAAGTAGGCGTGAGGAGGTTAAAACGTTCAAAATCTCCCTTTAGGTGGTGTCCATGGAATCCTCGAAGTTGATTAAGAAGTTTGAAGCGGATTTCACCCAGGAAGTAATAGATTTCGGATCTAAGTTTTTCCCTGAAGTAGAAAATTTTAGGGCATGTATCCAGTGTGGGACGTGTACTGGTAGCTGTCCTAGTGGCCGTGAAACCGCGTGGCGCGTGAGGAAGCTAATAAGGCAGGTTCAGCTGGGTCTTAAGGAGGACGCAATAAGAAACGATGCCTTATGGAACTGCACTACATGCTACACTTGCCAGGAAAGATGCCCAAGGCTAATCCCCATCACCGACATAGTCCGTAGTGTAAGGAACATCGCCGTCTATAATGGTATTATGCTGCCAAGACACGTTCAAGTGGCCGGCTTACTTATTAAGTACGGCCACGCCGTCCCAATTAACGATGAAACTAGGGAGGTAAGGAAGGAGCTTGGACTGGACGAGACGCCTCCCACAGTTCATGCCTTCCCCGACGCCTTAGGGGAGGTTAAGAAGCTACTGGAGGACACGGGTTTCATCAGGCTAATAGAAGAGGCTGGAAGGGAGGGTTCTAAGTGAGTAGGTATGCTTACTTTCTAGGATGTTTAACTCCCAACAGGTATCCTGGAATTGAGACCGCAACTATCGACCTTTTAAGGCTTTTTGACATAGAAGTTGACTACATGAAGGGTACCTCCTGCTGCCCTGCTCCAGGAGTTTTCGGCTCTTTCGACCTTAACACGTGGATCGTCATAGCCGCTAGGAACATCACTATAGCCGAGGACATGGGTGCAGACATAACGTTAACCTGCAACGGGTGCTATGCTACGTTGCAGGAGGCAGACCACATGCTTAAACACAATAGGGAGCTTGTGATAGACGTCAACCGGCGTCTTGCAAAGGTAGGAAGAGAGTACAAGGGGACGGTTAACGTGATACACATCATGGAGATACTTTACAAGGAAATTGGACCGGAGAAAATAAGGGACATGGTTGTTCAGCCGCTTGAGGGAGTTAAAGTAGCATGCCACTATGGCTGCCACTTCCTGAAGCCTAGCGATATAAGACAGCAAGGCAACCCTGAAAACCCGACGATGATGGAAGAACTCATTGAGGCCATAGGCGCTGAGCCGGTGGAGTACCGGGACAAGAACATGTGTTGTGGTGCGGGGGGAGGTGTAAGAGCCGGAAAAATAGACTTAGCATTAGACATGACCCGTAGAAAGATAGACGCGATGATGGAGGCTGGAGCCGACTGCGTCGTTACACCGTGCGTATTCTGCCACTTCCAATTCGACGTCGGCCAGACCGAAATTAACAATAGGCTTGGAGCCGAGAAATATAAGCTACCAGTAGTGTTCATCACACAGCTCATTGGGCTGGCCCTGGGAATGTCCCCGAGGAGAATGGGTCTTCACAGAAACCGCACAC
>Ga0180301_10002847_pt1 | contig 13607 bp, 14 predicted proteins | sample GuaBasSediGuay16_FD_121797 | JGI IMG/M metagenome (GOLD analysis project Ga0180301, IMG submission 121797) | Subseafloor sediment microbial communities from Guaymas Basin, Gulf of California, Mexico - Guay16, Core 4569-2, 12-15 cm | ecosystem: Environmental > Aquatic > Marine > Hydrothermal...
ACCCTCATCTTCTCCTCTGGAAAGATGGTCTGCACAGGGGCTAAGAGTGAGCAGGAGTCGATAAAGGCCGTGCAAACAGTCGTCAAGCTTCTAAAGAGAGAGGGATGCCTCATAAAACACGAACCAGAAATCGAAATCCAAAACATAGTAGCATCCGTAGACCTACACGCAAAAATAGACCTAGAAACAGCAGCCGAAAAACTCGAAAACACCATGTATGAACCTGAAGAATTCCCAGGCTTAATCTACAGAATGATGGAGCCAAAAGTTGTGATCCTGATGTTTGCGAGCGGTAAATTGGTTTGTACGGGCGCGAAGACTGAGCGAGAGGTCTACGAAGCAGTGTATAAGCTGAAGAGGATCTTAGAGGAGAATCAGTTGATCACGTATATTACTTCGGGATAACATTGAGCGCTAAACTTCGGGCACTTCCAGTTAGGATATCGATATCTCCTGTGGATAAGCTGCTGAAATCGAGGATGTTTTAAGCAAGTTCAATCAAGCAATACCTTCTTAGACAAGAGACTGAAAGCAGTAGAAGAAAAATTACTCATACTAAAGTTTATATCACTGTTATGTGGTTTCTTCAGTACGGATGACCGAAGAAAACCGACTTAACCCAAGAGATTTTGAAAAGAACTCTAATGTAAAGATAACTGGGAAGCGTCTTCAAATATCTGTGGAGCCTATTCAAATCGATCTTCAGATAATATCATCTCCGATCACGATTGAAGTCCCAATAGAGGCTCCAAAAGTTGTTATCAAAATTCCATCTCTAGAAGAGATACTAAGGAGATTGAGCGGAAAGGAGGGTAAAAAATATTGGCAAATAATAATCCATGCCAATCTACTTGAGTTGACTGCAAAAGTGTTTTTAATGAATTATTTTGCGGAGAAAGGAATAGGCGGCGATAAATGGGAAAAATATATTTCTAAATTATCTTTGGGAAGTCTTGTTGATTGGCTTTCACGGCTAGGATTGATAGATAAGAAACTAGAAAGCAAGATGAAAAAGGCCGTCGAGATTAGAAATAAGTACGTCCACGACCTATTGATGATGGCAATCTTTCCGATAAATAGTCTATTGGAAGAAGATCTGCGAACGTTAAAAGAATGTATTGAGGGTATTAATATCCAACAAGCCCGTGTTCTAGGTAAAAAATGAAAGTTTTGTCGATTTTAAGTTTCTTCCAGCTAATTTTGGAAGACTATTTGATACTTAGTAATGGATCTTAAGATGCTAATACCCCATTTAATTTCGATGGGAAAAGAGAGGCCTATTCTTAATCACCGTCTACTTCCATTGGTCTTAGCAGTATTTTCAGGGCGGGGTAGTCGTATCTTGCACCATCCATCAACTCTACGAGTGTTACCACAGAGACGAAGGTGCTATTATATCCGTTGCGCCTCTTGAGTCGCGTGGCGCGAAGATCATACCCAGCGAAGTACAGTATCACGCCCGTGAAGTCGAAGTATTCTTCGCCATCTTATCACTAAAGCTTCTCTATCACTCTCCATTGGATCTCGATACATTTTTAATCGCCTCTTCAATCTCTTTGATTGCTCTTTGAACAAGCTGTCTAGCCTCTTTTCTTAGTTTGAAGTATTCTTTAACCAAGTTTGTAATTTCTTGCTGCTCATCTTTAGGGATATCTGGAACAAGTAGATTACCAAATATAGTCTTTGGAACTGCTGACATTATAGCTCCAGTTGTTAAGCGTTCTAATTGTCTTTTGAATAATGGATTTCGGAAAAATAAGAACAGAAATTCTGGGTAGTCTTTTCTCGCCCTTACAACAAAACAGCCTGTCGTGGCTAATTGTCCATCTAATTCCTCTGGAACCAACGCTATTTTATCAAACGTCCCTGAAAGAGATGGTATCAAGATGTCTCCTTTTCTTATTACCATTCTTGCTCTGCTTGGAGCTTGCCAACCATAGAATTCGTCCCACTCAAAAATTTCCCCACTTTCATTAATTTTTGCTATTGGAATATACTTAAGTCTCTTATTTTTATACGGCTCCTTAGTAGGGTCAATGGTTTCATTTGAAATCTTCACAACCTCTTTTAGTGGTTTAACTTCGAAAGGTACTCTTTTCATTAAGTCTACTATTCCAAGATATTTTGGGTGATAATATTCTGCATCAAACCTAAACGATTGTTTAATCTCTTTGAAATTAGTTTCATAAGCTTTTTCAGCTTCTAATCTCTCTATTTCCTTTTTTCTGATTCCTAATAGCTCATAAAGTGACTCCTCAGCTTGCTGGTATTTTTCTTCCGCTAATTTTCTTTTTTCATAGGCTTGTTTAACCAATTTTTCAATATGGTGTTGGAATTCCTTTGGAAGAATAGGAACTAAGAGATTACGGACCACATCTAGAGTTAAGTGAGCTTGAACTTGTTGAGATCTCCCCCTATGTAACTGACTTTGCCCATATTTTGTGAGAAGGAAAATTGCCAAAAAATATGGGTTAACTTCTGTTTTCTTAACACCCTTTACACCAATTATATCTTGGCATATATTACAATTTCCAATATCTGGAGTTATTACGCCCACATATCCTATGGTTCCACCTTTTGAGATGACAATATCCTCTGGCTTTAAAGACGTTGATTTATGTTCTTGATTTTTTTCAGGAGATATGTAAACGAGATTCTTCTTCTCGATAAATGGATTTCCTATATTAGAAACTCTAAGAAAAGGAACTCCTCTTGCTCGATATTCTTCAGCTAATATATAAAATATTCCCTTTTTTATGGATTCAACCAAATTCTCCAGTCTTTCACAGTGCAGTTTTGAAAGATTTTTCTCGATTTCTAAAAAAGAAGGCTTGTAATATTCAGCATCTAATCTTTCTTTACTTATGACATAGCGTGAATTAACTATAGAAATATTAACCATTGTTGATCACCTAAAAATCGAAATGATATCTCTCCTTAAATTCCTGAAATTTCTTTATAATCTCTGGTATATCTGTATCAACAATTGGTTCGCCCTTTTCATCTTTAATGACGTTTCCTTCATCATCTCTTTTGAAAATTGTTCTTCCTCTAACATCGTATCCTATCTTCTCAGCTACCCCCATAAATATTGGATAACCATCTTTGTTAAGTTCCTCTAATTCTTCTTCTGGTAACTTCTGGATAAACAATACAGAGGCCTTAGTTCCAGCTCCATATGGGACAAAAGTCTCTTGGGGCAACGAAACTACAGCTAATATCCTTGCATGATCTACTATCCATTGCCTGACATATCCTAAGGTTTGGTTCGTTAGTATTCCATCTGGTAAAACGATAGCCATTCTTCCATAAGTTTTCAATAGTTGCCAGCATCTCTCAATAAATAGAATTTCTGGAGTTTGTTCTCTAAGAAGTTGGCTTGTCTTAATCCACTTCTTTTCTTTCTTGTTATACTTCCATTTATGAGCTAAATCGAACTGAGCTAAAATTTTTGAAGCATTAACCTTTCCTTTTGTTCCAAAAGGGGGATTTGTTAGGACTATATCAAACTTATCTGGTTCTGGAGTAGCTGGTTTGGGAACTCTCATCTCCTCTGCAATTTCTTCAAGTTCATCGAATGGCAACAAACTGTTAGCCGCAAAGATATTAGTCCATCCATCTTCAAACAAGACCATATACATTTTAGCTACTTTAACTAAATCAGGATTGATGTCTATTCCAGCGATATGAGCTCTTGCATAATCAGCTACTCCCCTTGCATTTAAGCCATATTTCTTTTTCACATGTTCCATTGTCCAGATTAGAAATCTTCCAGTTCCACAAGCTGGATCAATAACCGATTCGTGATAATTCGGATTTAACATCCCTACTGCAAGCTCGATAGCTGGCTGTGGAGTGAAGAATTCTCCCCTATCACCTCTCATGTTTTCATGGATAAATGTCTGAAAAGCAGTTCCTTTAACATCATCTCTTGTTTTCATGAAAGATATTTCCTGTAATCTTCTTACAATTTCAGCAATTGAAAGAGGTTTTAATAACAAATCTCCGTCAATTTCTGGATAGAAGCTTTTGGTCTCATTCCAAAGTCTTTGAATTCTTTGTATAAATGATCGAGAGATTCCCTTCTCTATTAACTCTTCATATTCTCTTTCAGAAATCCAGAACCAAACTTCTCTTTTTGGCGATTTTTCATCTACGATTTTCATGAAAATAAGTTTAATAATCTCTCCAAATAACTTCTCCTTCAGAAATCCCTCATTTGCATAAAGATAGTTGTGAATTTCGTCAAACCTAACTCTTAGATTGAAAGCCGGTTTTAAGTCGTCTTTAGTAAGTTGCTTTTCTAAGTCTTCAAATCTTTCTCCATATCTAGGAACTCGGCTTATCTCTTGGAATCGGTGAGGCTTTCTTAACCTTCTAACGAATGCTATGTCTCTACCATTATACCAAATTCCAAATTCAGCGGTTGTTGCGTTAATGTAGCTTTCAAGTTGTTCTATTCCATCTCTTCTACTTTCCCTCTTAACTTCAACTATAATGTAAGCGTTTTATTCGGATCCTTAGATTTTTTATTCCTAAATACCACGATATCAGCCCTACCTAACTTTTTGCTCCCGAATTGAATCTCAACTTCTGTATCGATAAGTTCTTTAGGATAGCCCCACTCCTCAACCAATCTTCTTTCTATTTCCTGTCTCCTTCTCTCCTCAGGAGTATCCTTTAAAAGTTTACCTGTTACAAAATCTCTTATGTAACCTTGCTTCACTTTTTCTTCCTCAATTATTTCGCCAAAAAGTGTTACTTGTTTCTTATTCATGTTTACCACCTTTCTTTTCTTTTAATAGTCTTACCACGATTAATTGTCCACCTTCTGTTCCAATTTCCCAATTAAACTTGTCTCCTTCTGAAAGATTAAATTGGTTGACAATCCCAATAGGAATGGTGGTTCTCAGAGATTTACTTTTCCACATGGGTTTAGTTAGTACAGTAACGTCTCCCATTCTTTATCACTGTAGCTAATATTGGGTAAAATAATTTATAACATTTTTTATGTAAAATTTTACTGAAATTTTAAAATTTTAATAGTTACTATAAACGGCCTTCAACTTGAGGTATTACCTATAGGTCTTCTGCCTATCAATTAACCTCTTTAATGTTTCTATAACCATTTCTTTTCTTTTGTAGCTTCGTCGATCATCAATTCTACGAGCTTATTCGCAATGCTCTATATGGCTCTATCACCTTGCTGACCATGTAATCGATTACTTCATGCCTTAAAGCATCTATTGCTTTCTCTTCATCGACCTCATAATTGAATATCGTGTTGCCCTCCACTTTCCCTGAAAACTTTAGATCTCCTTCTGGGAGGATCGATTGAAGCGGGATTCCTAAAGCTTATAGAGAATGGCGGGGTTCCCATGTATTAGCCCTGATGTTTCATCTGAAGAAGGTTTAGTAACTTTTCTAGGCTCTCTTCATACATCCTGAGAGCCTTCACCCACAGATCAGCCCACACTGGCGGATATTTTCCAGTAAGCCTTATAACCACTTCAACAAATTTGGTATCAGTAACATGGATCGGAAATCTCTTGCTTCGCATAACTACAATATCACGAAGGTTTGATATTATTTCAGGCGGAAAGTCACCAACCTCGTTTTTCAAAAATTCCTCTAAAATGTTTATCGATCCATCATTTACGGCGACTCGCTTCTTCATGTCTTTAACATTTAGCTGGTCGATTAATATGGCAAGAGCTGCTATGTTATGCGTGAATTCTTCCTCTCCTTTACATGGTTTCATTATTTGGAAAATTGCTCTTTCATTAGGATGAAATAGCTTAAACCCGAATCTTTTCTCCCACAAGTTGTTTATGTTTTCCCTCAATCTGACTATCTTTTCAACAGTTTTGATTTGAAGTTCCGAGATTCTCCTTGAAAGAGGTATTAATTTATTCTTTATCCCCTCTATTTCTCTCTTGTCAACAACTTTGCATTTTTCTCCTTTGGGAAATAGAAGCATGGAGATGTCCTCTCCCACAGTGGGGTCCATCTTTGAGGTCTCTAATATTGTGTACACGGCCAGCTCTTTAGCTTCGTTTTCTTCAAGTCCCTCCTTATAGAAATTTCTTAAGATGTATTCGCCATACATCCTCCCGCTACCTTCGCATGCATAATCATAGGCTTCCTCTGAATAGCCTTTTTCAAATACTCTTCTTATCCTTTCGGAAGAAACTACTATGAAGGTTGGGCCGCCTTCACCCTTTTCTAATTTCCTACAATTTTCTTCATACCACCTATAATTTGTCTCAGAGAGATAAGAGACTACATCATCAAAAGAAACGGGACGGGAATTGCAGAACGCTTTGACAGTCTTTAATACATCATCTATCGCTCCGAGCAATCCAGCTGCTGCAGCGCCGATATTTTCTGTAAGAGGTTCAAGTTTTCTTGCTTGGTCTCTTTTAATCGGGCCGTACATCACACGGCTATCGCTTGCCAGTATTACACCGTTTTTGTATTTAAGAGCGACTATTAGTGTCATCGGTATTATTTAGTAAATGTGATTTATTAATTTATTTTCTTCCGAAAACCTGGTATTTCTACCGGTCTCCTTGAACCTATTCCAATGAATAGAGGAGTGAAAGGAAGAGGACGAGGCCGCAGTTAAGGTATTAGGATTCCTCTTACCCTGAAGTTTAGGATGCTTCTCTTCGAGGTTGAGTATGTTAGTCTTAAAGGCTTTACCCTTATATCTGTTCCAAAGCTCAGGAATGAAAAGACGATATTCGTGATCCTTTGCTATCGAAGACTTACCAGAGCCCTCCTACAGTTCTACAATTGGATAGGCACGTCCACCACGGCCAGCTCTGCCGCAACTACCAGAATTTAGGTTTCATCTCCAGGGACGATGGGCTACTTGCCTACTGACCGATAGATCTCTCTGACAAGAAATTATCATCGGGTGGGTTTTTAGAGATAGGATAAAGGAGAGGGTCTGCCTGATATATCGAGAGGAAGAAATCTTCATGTGCCGGATTTTTGGAGTAAGTATCCTGTCTGCTACACCCCTAGAAACGCGATCTCCAGCAAAGAAGTCTGCAAAGGGTGGTTATCCAAGTTAATGAAGAGCCTCTTAACTTATTTTTCATGGGGATGTGATTGAAAACGGGAGCAGGCTGGGAGGCGACATAAATGACGGCGATTAAGACCCGTCTGAGCGACATTGTGCGGGTGTTAGCGTTTTCGGACATTGTTAAATGGGAGGAGCTTCGATTGGTAATAGATACGATTAAACCTGACATTATAGTCCTAGCAGGGGATTTATCTTGAGAGGGTTTTGCGACTTTTTATTATGCTCGGAACCTGCCTTTTGAAGTCCAGAGAAGAATTCATGCTGAGAAATTTTATAGATTCTTAAAATATGCTGGCGAAAAAGCAGCGGTACTGGTGGTTAAAGGCGACCATGATGAAGAAGGGTACTACAGCCCGGAAAAAATAGATGAGATAGTTGGATGCAAGGAGATATCGGGTAAGTTCCTTGAGGTTAAAGGGCTTGGCTTCCTGGGTTTTGGCTTTAGACATGCGCATAGCCTTAAGGTAATACGGAACATGATTAATCAATTTAGTAGGAAAGTAGATGTTGTTGTGATGCACGGTGAAAATATACGCTACATAAGCTTGCTGAAGCCGCGTGTCATAATTAAGGGAGGAGGAGGTGGAATCGGCATATGCTTAGTAAACGATATTGTCTCAGTATATATTGGACCTAATGTCTACGCAGTTATTGATTTCAGGGGAAGAAAAGCTGACCAGATACGCCTCTTCAGATTTAGTGGGAAATCCCTCACCGAATCTCATCTGCCATACAGACGTTATAAATGGATGAAGCCATATTCAACGATTGAATAACAATAACTCGTTCAGATAGATCGACAACTCCTTGAATAAGACCGGAGAAAAGCTGTTCATAGTGGTAGATAAAGGGCGCCTCAGAGAATACGTCCTCTACAGGCTTAAGGAGGTCACGCACTAAATATTAATAGAATTGCTGAATAGCGGGGTTCTCGCAACGATTATTGGAGAAATCTCCTCGGTAAACTTGAAGAACAAGGAGCAGATATAGGTTCGCTTCAAAGCGCATTACCGGAAGTTTTCTGGAAAATAAGAAATAAGGTTATCCATGAAGGTTATTCTCCGAAAGACGATGAGCTAAGAATAATCGAAGACTCTATCAGAAATCTCTTAAGCGCTATAAGGAATTATCTTCCGATAAAGCCGTAAATGGTGACTTTACGCAGCTTTTTTAAAGACCTTTAAAGAGACTCCCTTATCCTGTGCGCTCACAGCGAGTGCATCTTTTAATAACGGTTATCACCTCAACCCAATTTGTGCCGACTTGGATGCCGACATTTGAAAAAATTGAGGAAGTTTGAGATTTAGAAGGGTTTTCTAAAGGTTTTAACTATCTCCTCAGGTTACTACAAGATCTTTAATGGTTGAGAAATGTCGAAAAATCAACTCTATTTTCCAGACCTTGCTGACAATCGTGGTCTTATAAGCATCATAAAGTTTCACTGATCCCATGAAAACCATTCCCTAACTATTACTAAGAAATTGATTAGATACGCATATGGCGCTAATGGCGGCTTAAGATCTTTAAAGTCTAAGGTCATGCGTCCGATCACTAATAAAATCAAGGGGGAATATAGGATATAAAGTAAGGCAAAGATATAGACATCCTGAACCGTATTAGAGATGGTAGCCTTATAGAACCACCTATTTTTTAATAGATGGCATTGATTTGATAATTTCCCTAGCGGACTCTCTACTAATTTCAGATTGCAACACTCTTTTAACTAATTCGTAAATACTTGTTGTGGTTAACAATCGTACAAATTGATAATTAGTTTTTACCGCGTTAACAACCTCTGCTGTAAAGGGCGCCCCTCGTTTGTCAGGTGGTAAAGTTCGGTAATGGTTAACTATCAAGTAAGCGGCAAGCTTGTCTCTTCCCTTCCTTAATTTACGTAAATGAAAATCTATAAGTTGGCGTAAGTCTTCTATATTCGCCGAGCCTTGCAGGCCCTTAATTTCGGCAATAGCATAAAAATCTTTGTCACGAAATTCTATATCATGGCGCCCCTCTTTTTCCGTGACAGTTGTATCGAATCCCAAAAAATCTAACGAGTAACTCACTGCATTAACCAAGGCATCGCCCGAAGCTACTAAAAGTAGCTTAAGCTTTTGATACATCTCTAGACTCCTCTGCAGTTTTTTCAGTTCAGCAAGAACTTCATCTTCTCCAGGAAGCTTATAATCCTCAGCCCAAGTCGGCATAAACGTTCCAGAAAAAATAGCATTTGCTCTTTCTTTTGAAAGAACGACTTTTACTTTCCTAGGAATTTTAAGAACCGTGATGATATACCCTTCTCGCTCTAATTCTTCAGCACATTTTTCAGCTAGGTGATATGATATCTTTAACCCGTCAGAAATATCTTTTACAGTGGTTAATCTTTTATTAGAAACAGTAAAGTTATTGATGAAATCTAACACTTTCATCAGCATATCTCTGTTAGTTGATGTTTTCTTCATTCTGTTGATCCCTCTTAGGATTTTGTCCTTCTACTTTAATACCGAACTCTTGCAAGGAGAAAATTTCATAAGGTCTCTTGGTTCTTTGATATTTCCTTAGAAGACCCCTAGAAACCATTGATTCCACCATCCCTGAACTGTATTATGAGAGATGCCTATTATCTTTGCAATTTCTCGTCTACTTCTCGTGTCATCCGTAAGCTGATAAACTTGTATTTTTCTATCTGTATCATCTAATCCCTCTTCTAAAGTCTGTTTTATCTTCTCGCCAATAAGTAAGCACAAACTAATTGAAATGATTATAAGTTCTCTTTCGATTCTTGTTAATATTTCAGTTAAGTTTTTATCTTTCATTTGTCTTCTCCTCTATTCTAAGTCCTAATTCATTAAGATCATACAATTTCTCAGGACATTTTATCCTCTTATAAACTCTCGAATGAACCAATCCGCATCTTTCAAATTTTTTTACATAATTACTGACAGTCTGATGAGGCATATTTAACTTACGTGATATTTCTCTAATTCCGGATCTTCCATCACAGGCTAAGTAAACTTTAATCTTTTCGTCGCTATTGAGAATCTCCTTTGCAAAGTTTCTAACGACGGCTAACGATAGTATGTGAAGATAGCAAATTACTTTGTCCATCTTAAGGCTAAGCTGTTGTAAATAGTCCACTTCCTCCTTTAAGTTACTCTTTTCCGGATTCAATAACTTCTCCCTCCTCTTTCATAGATTGTTTTTCAATCCCTCTCTTTAGCATTCTTTTTAATCGAGATAAATTCCATTCCGGCGGAAAGATGTCACAAATTCGCTTTGGATAACCTCTTTTCTCGAATTCTATCAAGCCAGCTTGCTCAGCCTCCTCAACGAAGTACTGAACTGCTCTGACAGAAGCTTTGACACGTCTCGCTATTTCTTCCGTATTATTCTCACCGTTACATAGGATCCACATAAGTTGACGCTTTTCGGTAGTTGCTACTCTCTTTATCTCCTCTACTATAGAAGATCGGGCCATGAATCTGAGATATCGCTCAATCAACGTTAATTTCTCAACCATCAGTTTTTCGTAATCTTCGTTCATTTTGCCTCACTTTTGCCAAGAGATATTACGAAACATGTACATTTAAGTTTTTTTCGTAAGTAGGCTAGATCGTCTCTGTTTTTGAATATTAAACGAATTGATTTTTTGAAAAACTTAAATAAAAGAAGCGATAATTTTTCGCCCAAAATCCGCAATACATAGCCACTGTGTATGATAAAAGTTCCATTTTATACTAGGACTATATCCTATCTTCTTCGAAAAACGGGCATCAGTTCGAGTTCAATAATCCTTATCAGCTTATCCACAGAGGTATCATTGTGCAAACGTGAGCGGACTCATTCTTTTTGAAAAGCAAATTTCTTTTTACCTTATCCTTCAGTAAATTTTCATTATTACTGGTAGATCTTGGTGGGAATTCCACCCCCACATCAACTTTGAAAATACTGAGGCGATTAACTACATATCTCTAAATACCTTTTCTAGGCTTCTTAACCCCGATGTTTGACGGGTTAAAAATAAATTTCCCGTAGTAGTTGTTCGGGCAAAAGTAAAAAAGGATAAAATATTTTGCCGCACTATAGGGGGTTTAGCAGATAAGCGTGGGCTATTGACCTTGGTTACGGTTTTTAACAGCTCCTAGGCTTTTTCGCTAGCTTTAGCGTTAATCAACTACAACTAGCCGCAACCATAGTAGTTACATCCATTATGACCATAGCCGCTCCATTGACAACCATTCAAGAATTTAAAGAGTCTGCGGCTACTTTACTAAGCATGGAACCGCAGACTTATTTTGTGATATTAACATGGATTAAAAAGAGCTAGAATTTCTTAGTACATCTATCAGTATGTAGTTCATATTGCTATTGTTTTTCTCGATTTTAACCGGTCTTAAACTAACTTTGATTTCTTTTAATCCGGTAACTAGTGTGTGATACTCCCCGTATTCGCCACATGGATCTATTCCTCTTGATAAGACATCGGTTAAGAATTCTTCAAAATTCTGTCGGGTAACTATCTCTCCAAGCCACTTAGAATCAAGTTCTTCGTCTCTTATGCCTATTATCATGAATTGTAGATCTATTTTGAAGTATTCCATTAAGAGTTCTAGCGTGTCCCATCCTCTTAACGGCTCGATCAACCTGAGACCAGCTTTCTCGCACAGCTTTTGATAGATGTCATGAATCTCTTCTAGCTTCACGTTTCCCGTAAGTAGATTGCTTACTCCGTTTTCCCGCTTTTTCTTGAGATATGTTATTAGGACTTTATCATCCTCAGGTTTATCACTGGTTTCTACCTTGTTTAGGTCGATGTCAAGCATTTTGGCTACAGCTCTTACTGCTGGTAGGTTTACCTTATGTACTGAGAACCTAGGTTTCTTTAGGAAAATTAATTCATCTATCTCGTAACCTCGTTCTCTAGCCTTTAAAACTGAGAAAACCGACTCCTTACCACCAGTGAATAATGCAATGCACCTATTCATCATTCTGGAGAAAGGATACTATGCTATAAAAGTTGAAAAGAAAGAAAAAGTGGGAGAGAGAAGGGAGGAAAGAAGCTTTGTCAGCTTTTTCGCTTTTCGGGTCAATCTGAATAATCTCCTGACCGGCGTTCCTGCGAATTTAACTCTGCTGAAATCCTTGACCTTCTTTGAGACCAAGTAGCCGCGTTTCTCTAGGGCTTTTAATGTTTCTAGTGCATGATGCCTTGCTTTACAGATAACGCCACTCGCTTCTGTTGATGAAAACCACTCATCGTTAAATGCATTAGCTAATCTCATCAAAATCCATGGCATCCGTCTATGTTTAAGCGCTATTAGCACTCTCTCCTTGACCTTGTCTATGTGCCTTGCTGGTACTAAGTCCTCCATCTGCATGCTCAATAATTCGTCAAGATCTATCGACGCTTGTTGCTCTCCGGTCTGATATGCTAGTAGCCTGATTCCAAGCAATCTTTCGGTAATTACTAGCAGATCTTGGATGGCATCAGTATCACTTTCGTAGAGCTCTAAATGCATCCCCGCAACTTTTCCATTATTGATTTTTATGTTTAGCGATCCATCGCCTTGCAGCACGCCCCTAAGGTATTTCTTCGCTATGTTCCTTGGAACGTTCCCGTAGGCTATTTCCTTTCTTAGAGCCTTCTCGGCGGTAATCAGCAGAATTGCCAGCGCCCTGTTATTCACATCTAGATAGAACGTAGGGTTGTGAGCCGCTTCGTTTCGGTATACATTGATGACCTTTACTCCCGTCGCTTCCTCGAATCGCTTAATGGCGTCTTCGAGCTTTCGCAATCCACATTCCTCGCAGAAGCAGTATTGGGCATAAGCCTTGAACTCGCTGACACCCATCTCCCTCAACGCCTCCGCAAACCATCGGTGGAGCGTTGTATCCGTGTTAACGAAGCGTACCCTCTCTGGCGTCTTCTGGCCCTCGGCCCTATAGAGACCGAGGGCCAGCGCAAACTTCTCCGCATCAACGTGCCTCCGCACTTTTGCTGTACATTTTCTTCGCACTCCCTTAAGGTACCGCGTCTTAATCAACGTAACGTACTCATCGTCTACTTTAACGTAGAATTCGCTTGGCAGGTTGCCGAGCAGCGATGACAAATCTATTTTTCCGTTAGGCGTTATTCTTATCCTGCTGGCAGAGGTCATCTTTCTAGTCACCTCTACTGGACGAAGTTTAGGTCTGCTCCTGTTGATAGTGCGAACAGCGTCAGGTCTCTTATCAGCTCTTCCAACGCCCTTTCCTTGTTCCTCTGCTGCACGTACTTTGCTGCGATTACGTCCGGCGCATCTATCGGCGCGTTTGCGATAGTCTTTATCCAATTCCAGAACTGCCAATCGACCCGGATAGACGGAAACTTCCTACCATCGACGACTCTCTCAGACTTCTGAACCTCGACGAACTTCCCGACGTTCTCCGCCAAGATATCAGCGTATCGGCGCTGATCAAACACGAATTCCACTTCGACCGAAGGCGGCCAAAGAAATCGCCAGATCTTGATGAAGGC
>Ga0180301_10002848_pt1 | contig 13606 bp, 15 predicted proteins | sample GuaBasSediGuay16_FD_121797 | JGI IMG/M metagenome (GOLD analysis project Ga0180301, IMG submission 121797) | Subseafloor sediment microbial communities from Guaymas Basin, Gulf of California, Mexico - Guay16, Core 4569-2, 12-15 cm | ecosystem: Environmental > Aquatic > Marine > Hydrothermal...
AGATAATCCTAATAAAAAAGGTTGGATTAATACATCTTTCATTTTTTTAAATACATATTTAAATAGGTATAATTTTTCTTAATTTTAATACCTTCTTTTTTTAAAAGCCTGGCTTTTTTTCTTATCCCACTCCGGTAACCTCCTATTTTTCCATCAGAACGGACAACTCGATGACAAGGGACTTCAGGATTGATATTTTTGTTCAAAATATTACCCACTGCTCTATAAGCTTTTTTATTACCAATTTTTTCAGCTACTTCTTTATAAGTCATTACTTGCCCCTTGGGAATTTGTTTTACTACTTGATAAACTTTCTTCTGAAAATCACTCATCATTTTTTCAAAGATTTTAAAAATTTATCCAGGGGTTGAGTATTAACCACATCTTTCTTGGTTGCCCAACCTCGCCGAGCCTGAGCAATACCGAACTCTAAATAGCGCATATGGGAAACATGATGAGAATCAGAGTCTATAGAAAGTTTCACCCCTGCCTTAACTGCCATTCTCACATGTTCATCTTTTAAATCAAGCCTGTCAGGATAAGCATCAATTTCTAAAATTGTGTTAGTCTCTTTGGCTGCTCTTATAATTTTTTCTATATCTAACTCATAAGGAGGTCGGCGATTAATAACTCTACCAGTAGGATGAAATAAAATGTCCGCATTTGGATTTTTTATTGCCTTTATTACCCGTTCGGTCATTTGCCTTTTAGACATTTTAAAACCAGAATGAACCGCAACTCCAACCACATCTAACTTCTTTAAGGTCTTATCGCTAATATCTAAAGAGCCATCTTTTTTAATATTAACTTCTGCCCCTTTTAAAATCTTAAATTTTTTGTTTTCTTTTTTTAATTTTTGATTAATTCTATCTATCTCTTTACCTTGTTTCTCTAAATCTTTTTCATTTAATCCTCCCGTAACTGCTAATCCTTTGGTGTGATCTGTAATTGTGATATATTCCAACCCTAATTTCATTGCTTCTTCAACATACTCTTCAATTGAACTTGCGCCATCACTCCAGGTGGTTTGAATTTGTAAATCTCCCCTAAGGTCATTATAGTTTATTATTTTAGGCAACTTGCCTCTTTGAGCAGCTTCTATTTCTCCTGTATTCGTTCTCAGTTCTGGCTCCATCCACTGTAGCCCGAGGGCTTTATAAATCTCTTCTTCTGTTTTCCCGGCAATCATTTTTTTACCCTTAAATAGACCATATTCATTAAGCTTATATCCCTTTTTTATAGCAATTTTCCTTAAAACAATATTGTGGTCTTTGTTGCCCGTAAAATACTGAAGGGCTGCCCCAAAGCTTTCTTCGGGAACTACTCTTAAATCAAAATCCATCCCATTGTTTAATTTAACAGAAGACTTTGTTTCACCTTTACTGTAAACATATACCACTTCTGGCATATGAATAAAATAATCTACCACCTTCTTGGCTATCTTAGGAGAAGAGACTGCAACCAAAATATCACCATCTCCAACAGTTTCTTTCCTTCTTCGTATAGAGCCCCCAACTACTGCTTGTTTTACCCCTTTTAAAGATTTAATTCTATTTTCAATCTCTCTAATTTTAGGCATCACAAATCCTAATACAAATCTTCCCTGACTTTTCTTTAAAAATTCGATTCCTTGTAATATATTTTGCTCGGTCTTTTCGCCAAATCCTTCCAAACCACGAATTTTTCCTGCCTTGGCTGCTTTTTCAAGATCGTGCAAGGTTTTGATTCCTAAATGCTTATAAAGTTTCATTACCATTTTTGGCCCCACGCCCTCAACAGCAGTAATCTCCTCTAAATCAACTGGCATTTTCTTTTTTAATTTTTCATAATATTTTAAATGACCTGTTTTTATTATCTCCTCAATCTTTTCAGCTATACTTTCTCCCACTCCTGGGATTTCTTTTAGAGCTTTTAGTCCTCCCTTGTTATATATTTCCTCTACTTCTTCTTCTAAATTTTCTATGGCTAAAGCAGCTTTCTCATAGGCTCTTGGCTTGAAAGGAATATCTTTCATTTCTAAAAGTTCTGATATTTCATAAAGTATTTTAGCTATTTCTTGATTACTCATAATTTAAATTTATCACTACTTATTCCTATTCTCATCCTATATTCTACCACTTTCGCTAGAATGTTAAAATATTAAACATAAGAATACAACGAGGTAAAACCTCATTGTATTCTTATTCTTGACAAAATAATTGCTTCCTTGTTAGGATAACAATACCTTAATCTACAGTACTTTAAAATTTAAAAGGAGGCGAGGAATGAAAGAAATTTCTGGAATTAGTCCCGAATTAAAAGATCCTACTGATTTGTGGAGTGCTCTATTTTTCGGTGCTTGGCAATCCCCAGAGAACGGTTTCCCAATTATCCTATTAGGAGGCTGGAAAGATGATTTAATTTGCGAAAATCACCACCATATCCAACGAATCTGGTCTATGCGATGCCCTCCACTTAATACTCTAAGAATTTCTTTTCCCAGAAAATATCCCTTTAAAACAATAGCTAGTTTAGAACTACAAGGATTTATTATTGGTGATGGCAAATCTAACGAAGGGAGATTTATAACCAAGGAAGATATTTTTTCTTATGCAAATGAAAAAGACTGGATAAATTGGGAAATTGATTATTACGAATTAGATCCAGAAAAAATGTTTAGTACAGAACTCCGAGGTTCTTCTCCAGACGAGAATAAGTTTGACTTAATTGTCGGAGTCTGGCTGACTGATGGACGAATATTTGCTGAAAATCTAGAACTTGTTTCCTGGATTACTAAACTAGGAGAAAGTGCTGCTAGAAGATCTTATAGTGGCGGGGGACCATGGCCTTGTTTGTGCGGTTATGAAAAATTTTATAAGATTAAAAAAATAAAAGTTTTATAAAATTACCAAATAAATTACAAAGAGCCAAAAGGCTCTTTTTTTATACTTTATAAATGCTAGATTATTATAACGAGGCCATCCTACGGGTGGTCGCTCGAAAGATAGAGAAAAACCTCGTCACACTCCCTATCCGCATAAGCTACGATCGTAAGTTATACGGATAGAAATGAAGCTAAAATTAATAAGTAATTTATTTTAAATGACTTAGATTAATTAGAATAATTAGGTCAATTAGACATTTTGTAACGAGGTCTTTCCTCGTTACATTTTACTGTAGGTGGCTAGGAGCTTCATCAAATGATGTATATTTATTTATAATTCCTTGCTAAAACTTAAAATAAATGTTACCCTTACAAAGTATTAATATTCAAAGGAGGTAACTTGAAAAGAAAGGAAGTTTCCGAACTTATCATTTCTGGAATACTTTCTCTTGGGGGTATATTGGGAGTGATAATAACTAAAAAACCTGGTTTTGCTTTCATCTCTCTTTCTGTTTATCTATTTTCTTTTCACTGGTTCACCAAATCCTTAAATAAAGTTATTCCTCCCCTCAACTTCTCTAAAAATATTGATTTTTCAATAAAAAAAATTGAGTTGAAATTTAAAAAAAATAAAAAAACTGCGGAATAAAATAAACCGCGGTTTTTTATATAATCTAATTACTCCTCACTTATTTTCTTATTAATATCTTTAAGAAATTTATCAACATCAATTCCGTGAACAACAGCTCCTTCCTCAATTGTCTCAAATCTCGCTGCTATACAACCAAGGCAATGAAACCCATATTCTTCAAAAACCTCTCTAGTTTGAGGGTATTTCTTCAAAACCTCTTCAATTTTCATATCTTTAGTTATTTTCATAAGCGATTCCAATCTACTAATGACATCTGAATTATCCGAATAAATATTAGGATCATTCGGGTGTTTATTCGGATCATTCGGATCGCCTTAATTTTTAATTATTTTTACCAAAACTTTTCTTCTTCTGGGCCGACTGTCAAAATCACAAAAAACAATTTGTTGCCAACTTCCTAAAGTTAACTCTCCGTTTTCAATTGGCACTGTTAAAAAAGGTTTAAATAAAGCTGACAAAAGATGAGAATAACCGTTTTTCTCTCCCCAAGTTTCATCATGATAATATTTTTTATCGCGAGGGGCTAATTTCTCTAAAAACTCTTTAAAGTCCCTAATTAAATTTGGTTCATATTCAATTGTAGTAATCCCACAGGTTGAACCTGAGCAGGAAATCAAACATACTCCTTCTTTAACTTCTGTCTTTTTAACTTGCTCAATCACTTGTGGAGTAATATCAATAATATCATTATTGCCTTTTGTTGAAATAGAAAATTTAGCCATAGTTTACCTTAAAATTTTTATTAATTCTTTTGCATTCTCTATTGCATATCCAGAAAAATCATTATTGAAATAAACATATACTTCTTTTTTTTGATTTAGAAATTTTCTAATTATTTTTGCTTCTTGTTGTAGCTGTTTTTCAGAATACTTGGAGCCAAAAAGCTCAGCTGGTCCATGATAACGAAAATAAACAAAGTCGGTAGTAGAAACAATGTCTTTGGGATAACGAGAAGAATCAGCAATTACCAAACTCGTTTTGTATTTCTTTAAAATTTTATAAATCTTTTTATCAAACCAACTTTTATGCCTGAATTCAAAAGCTAACTTTAATCCAGGCCAATTTCTTTTTATATAAACCAATAACTTTTCTAACCGCTTAATATTTATAGGGTTAGCCTGAAAACTAGAAGGAAACTGAAATAAAATCGGTCCTAATTTATTCCCCAAATTTATAGTATTCCCAACAAATCTTTTCCAAGCCAGTTTAACTCCTTTCAATCTTTTAATGTGAGTAATAAATCGACTTGCCTTAACCGCAAAAACAAAATCATCAGATACTTGACTTGCCCAATTTTGGTAAGTTTTTGCCCGGGGAAGATGATAAAAAGAAGAATTTATCTCAACGGTTTTAAAGTGCTTGCTATAATATTTTAATTGACTCTTGGAAGACAATTTCTCAGGATAGAATTTTCCTTTCCAGTGCCAATAACTCCAACCAGATGTTCCAATGTATAACTTTAAAGACATTGAGATTTGCTATACTTAAATATTATCATCTAAAAATTTATAAAATTTATTACTAATTTTTTTTAAAGCCGACCAATAATTATGATTCAAAATTTTCTCTAAAAATTTTCTCCTTGCCAATTTTCTAAGCCATAAAACTAAAGCTATTGCCGAAAGAATCATTAAAATAAAGGTTACTACTGTCAACCAAATAGTCACAGTTCTTGTTATCTTTCCCACAAGGGTATAGCTCGCTCCAAAACTGTAACCAATAAAAAACATTCCTAAAACCCAAATTATTGAAGCGATTAAATTACACCAGAAAAATTTTTTTGCCTTTGTTTTAAAAATACCAGCTAAAATAAGAACATAACTGCTTATTCCATAGGTAATTCTTGTAATTATAAGGGCTTTCGTTGTGTGCTTTCTAAAATAATTTTCTATTTTTATCAACCTCTCCTTGGTTAAAAGAAAACGAGAACCCCATTTATTTAAAAATTTTCTTCCGCCAAAATAACCAATATAATACCAGATATAACCATTTAAAAAATATCCCATTAATAAAAGAAAAAAAGTGTTCCAAAACTTAAAAACGCCTAAACGATATAAAAAGCCAGCTAATAACATGATATTTGTCCCCTCAAAAAGAGCGGCTAAAAAAACAAAGATATATCTTTGTTCGTAAATAAAAGATATTATTGGCTTTATAAACTCAGTCATAACTTAATTAATAGAGTTAAAAAAGCGATTCCTGCCCTCCTTTTATCCCTCCCAATTCTTCTTCGCTGAAAATACTTATCTTGCCAAATTCTCCATCAAATCCGGGTTTAAGGTTTACTTTCCCCTCACGAACCCTTATTATTGCTTCAGCAATTTCTGGAGAACTAGCAGCTAAAAGATTTTCTTTTTTTGCTTCAAGTAAAACTTTAAACTCTGGCCCAATGGTTTTAATTAATCTTTTATAAATTTCAATAACCTGTTTTGTTCCAGTTCCAATTTTTAAAACATCAGCAATAATTTCCTCTAAAGGAATCAGTCTTTTATAAGGAATAGCACTTGCAGGAGTCTCACCTGGATTCCTGTCTGCTAATTCGCAAACTCTATGCATTACTCCAATTGTTAATGGTTTGCCACACTTAGGACAAATATTATTATGTTTTTTTGACTCTTCGGGGCTAAAACAAACTCCACAATTTCTATGGCCATCAAAATGATACTTCCCTTCTTCGGGAAAGAATTCAATAGTTTGTATTAGTTGTAAAGCATTTTCCTGCTGACTAATAGCTTTTTTATCAATTTTGGCTCCTTTTTTAATTGCTTCAATAATTAATTTATAATTTATTTTTTCTCCTTCAAAAATATTTGCCTCTCTACCAAGTTTGCTAGGACTATGGGCATCAGAGTTTGAAATTAAAGTTATGTTATCAAGCGCTGATAATCTCCAATTCATTGGGGGATCTGAAGATAATCCTGTCTCAATAGCATAAATATACTTTGTATATTCTTCAAAACATTCTTCAAGAGAATCAAACCCAGAATTAGCTCCAAAAACGCTAAACCATGGAGTCCAAGCATGGGCAGGTACAACCAAACAATCAGGAGAAACACTTAAAACAATCTTAACTAACTCCTTGGCATCTAGGCCTAGAATCGGCCGACCATCAGCTTTAAGGTTTCCTATCCATCCCAACTGGGTGTTTATCTTTTCTACAGTTTCAAAGTCCGGAGCAAAGATGATATTATGAATTTTTCTAACCTTTCCTTTTTTGGAATAAATATTAGAAATTTCAACTGTTAGTATAAATCTGGGTTCTGAAAAAGTATTGGAGTTGCCAATTTTAAAATCTAGTCCATTGTTTTGCTTTCTAGTTTTTATTTTGTAAAGACCTGGTTCTGCTGGCTCTAAATTTTCTTTAAGTTCTTGCAGCCATAAAGGATGAGTAAAGTCTCCAGTGCCAACTATTTGTATTCCCTTAATTTTTGCCCATTTATTTATAGTTAAAACATCCATTTCTTTCGAAGTGGCTCTAGAATACTTGGAATGAATATGAAAATCACAAATATATTTCATATGGCTAACTTTTTTCTTTAAAGGCCCCTTGAGAATATAAAAGCCCTAGGACAAACCAAAACAATAATCTACTTTGTTGAATAGTCCAAAAATAATGATCAATCAATCCCAGAACTAAAAAGCTCAAAAATAGCAGTAAAAAAGAATTGCTTATAATTTTCTTAAACCCCAAGGTTTTTATTTTATAAAAAATTACCTGAATTAGGAATAAAATAAAAAATATCAGACCCAAAATTCCTATTTCACTAGCTATAAGAAGAAAAAGATTATGAACCGGTTGATAAAGCCATGTTTCCTTAAATTGAAAATTCTGATATAAAAACCAAACAAAATTTCCTGCTCCTATTCCTAAAATAGGACTTTTTTTAATTATCTCCAGGGCAATATCATTATAATAAACCCTTAAAGTAACTGCTTGTTCTTTAGGAGAAACCTCCAAAAAACGGGCATAAATCTCTGGCCAAAGAAAAATGACATTTAAACTAAAAATTACAAGAAATAAAATAAAAAGTTCTAAGGCTCTTTTTTTAGCAGAATTGCTTATTATCTTTATCAAAAACAAAAAAAGACTTATTGCTAAAAAAATAAAAATAACTGACCTGGAAAAAGTAAACATTAAAGCAAGAACTAGAACAAAATAAACAACCGAAAGAATTGTGAAAAATGTCTTTTTGTTTTTCTCTCTTTTTTTTGTCAACCAAAGATAGTACAAACAAAAAATTGATACCAATAAAAACACAGCTAAAATATTAGGATGAGGCAAGGTTCCGTATGCCCTAACAATCCTCACCCCATTAACCAAAAAGGTTGCTACTCCGGGCAAGTAACGATTATATATTCCTGCTTCAAAATGTTTAAATCCTAAACTGCTTTGGTTTAAAAACTGAACAATTGCTAAGATAGCCTGAACAAAACCACTGACGATAACAATTTTTGCTATTGTTTCTAGTCTAAAAACTCCAGAATTATGTTTTACATATATAAAGAGCAAAACACATTCTCCTATTTTAATAAACTGATATAAACCTAAAATTCTGTTCTGACTAACTATTAAAGAGAATAAAACAAAAAACAAAAAAGTTAAAACAAGAATGTCAGTTTTTTCAAATATCTTTCTTTTTTCCTTAATTGCCCGCCTTATCCATAAAGCAAATATTCCAAAAAGTATTAAATCTGTAAAATATAAAAAAGCTGAATTCCATTCAATAAATCTATCAGAAAAAATAAATAAAATTTTTCTCAATTGAAGGGGAAGTGAAAATATAAAGGTATAAAATAATACTTTTTCCGTGTTATAAAAAAATTTTTTATTTATCAATCTCATTTCACTAATAAACTTAGGCTACGTAATAAATTATCTGATAAATAAAGCCTAAAATAAACAAAACAATCAAGCTAAAAATTACTATCTTAGGTAGTTTTAAATTATAATCTAAATCTGCCTTCTTGATCCGGCTTACTTTTTTATAAATTAATATTATAGAAACGCTCTCTATCGCACCCAGAAATACTCCTAAAAATCCAATAATCGGAATAAATTCTCTTAACCCCAGCAAAAAACCCAATAAAGGGATAAAACAAACCAAAAACCAACTTAAATTTTTATTAATCCTATAGTCATACCAAAAAACTTTCTTCAAGGCTAATCCTATTACAAAAAAAGAAGTTATTGATGCTAATGCTCCAAAGGCTGCTCCTATATATGTTATTTCCCTACCTAAGATTCCCATCAATCCTTGAATGGCCTCAGGAGATGTTCGCTCTCCCGAGACCCCAACCACTACAAACATAAATAAAAAATATAAGACTGCAGGTATAAGAGTTCCTAAAACAATCGCCTTTTTATAACTTTTACCATTTCCCTTTACTACCTCTTTAAGTTCGGGAACAGCAGCTCCTCCAGCTAAGGCCCAAAGAATTACTCCATAAGGAAGAAAAAACTGCTTTAAATTAATACTTTTTAAATTTGAAACATCTAAATGAAAAATGCCACTAAAGAAAATTAATAATACTATTCCGCATAACAATAAACCTATGACTAACTCCAGTTGCTCTATGAGTTTCAATCCCTTTAAAACCCCTAAAGAACCTATAGCAAAAAATATTAAACTATAAACAAAGGAAGATCCTCCAAATAAAGGAGAAAACAATTCTGAAAGGAATTCTCCACTTATAATTATATAAACTAAGAGAGAACCAAAAAATCCTATTAATAAAGAAATTGTTACTATTACCTTGCCGTATTTTCCTAAATAATGCTCAGCATATCCAACCAAACGATGCTTGCCCGGAGTCTTATAAGCTATTTCTCCATAAGCAAGGTGCAAAAGAATACTAACAATAGTCAAAATAAATAAAAAAACAGCTCCAATCAAAAACCCTGATTGGGCTACTACATAGGGTATACCAAACATTCCTGCCCCTACTATAGTTCCTACTAAAGTGGCGGTTGCATAAATTGTAGACCTATCCATTGTTTTATTAATCTAAAACCTTATAAACCTCGTCTCCTTCTCTAACCTTCTCTTTAACCTTTAATCCAATCACATCTCCCTTCTTTGCCTTTTCAATATTTTGATGTTCTATCTGCATAGAATTAACCTCTTGTTCAAAATCGGTGGTGTTGCCTTTAATGTGAATTTTATCTCCTACCTTTATTCCTTTGCTCAATTCTATAATAGCAACTTCAATTTTTCCAAAATAATGAGTTACTTTTCCAACTAATTCTTCTTTTTTTTCTTCGACCATAGTTATGATGCGGAATATACAGATAATATACCGAACTGCAGATTCCGAATTATAATAATCCGCAATCCGCATTAACTGTCTGCCGGTAAGGCAGGTCGGTATTAAATCCGCATATCCGCATTATGATTTTTCTTTTTCTATTAATTTTATTAATCTTTTTACTAATTTTTTCGGGTCAGAATCATAAACAACTTTTCCTGGACCACGATGAGAACTTTTGACAATTTTTCTTACTATATCAGCTGTTCCTCCTGACCCGATTAAAACTCCAGTAGGCTTTTGATCCTCAAAAGCAATAGTAAACTCATTTAAAGTTCCCATTCGTCCACAAATAGTAATAATACCATCAGCGCTTCGTGTTAATATAAGATTTCGGCCAGCATAATCAAAACCTGTATAAATAATAACATCATGGTAATCTGTTGGCAGCCTATATGTTTTTTTATGAGCTATTTCTGAAGCGGCTGGAGAAAACCCTATTACTGTTCCTGCTTCTTCCTTTGCTCCAATTGCTGCCCAAAAGGGAATCCCTGAAGTTGCTCCGGTAATTAAAATTCCGCCCTGTCTTATTATTTCTCTTCCTACCTCTTTAGCTAATTCTAATACACCAGGGCTACAATGCTTGGTTTCTGCTGCACCTGAAACAGCTATTCTGTATTTCATTTTTATAAAGCAGACCTACGCGGATAAACAACGCGGATACGCTTAGAAGTTCCGCGTTCTTCTGCGTAATCATCTGCGTTCTTCTGCTTATATTACAATTATATCATAACTCAACTACATCCCCAAACATAGGAGCAGTTGCTTTAATTCCTAAATGATCTCTAATTAGCTGAACCAAGGCTAAAGCTGGTTCTTCTTCTCCATGAACAACAAAAATATGTTGAAGAGGAGTTTTAATTTCCTCTAACCAATTTCTTAACATTTCTCTATCTGCATGTGCTGAATATCCAGAAATCGTTCTAGCCTCGGCTCTAACTGGAATGTTTTGATTAAAAATACGAACCTCTTTTACTCCATCCTGAATTCTTCGTCCCAAGCTCCCAGCAACTTGAAATCCAATAAATAAAATTGTGCTGTGAGGATCGGGTAAATAACGAATCTCGTGATGCAAAATTCTTCCCCCAGTAGACATGCCTGAGCCAGCTATAATTATTTTGGGAGGATTAACATTATTTATCTTTTTTGACTCCTCTACGGTCTTAGTAAAAACAAGACCGGGAAATTTAAATAAATCATCTCCGGATTTAATTAAATAAACTGCCTCTTTATTATAATATTGAAAATATCTTTTATAAATATCTATTGCCTTGATGGCTAAAGGACTATCTATAAAAACAGGAACTTTGGGGACTCTATTGTTTTCCACTAATTCATTAAGCTCAAAAAGAAGTTCTTGAGTTCTCTCGAGGGCAAAAGCAGGAATCATTAAGGTTCCGCCTCTAGTTATTGTATCTTCTATAGCATTCTCTAACAAATCTTTGCGTTCTTCTTTATCTTCATGAATTTTATTTCCATAAGTTGATTCAACAACAACATAATCTGCTTCCTCTATCTTTTCTGTCGGTCTTAACAAAGGAACTGGAGGATTTCCTAAATCACCAGAAAAAATTATTTTTCTTTCTTTGATTACCCCCTCTTGAGACTTTTCTTTTAACCATAATTCTATTATTGCTGACCCTAAAATATGGCCAGCATCACGAAAGCGGAATATAATTTGCTCTCCTAGATTAATTTTCTTGCCATAATCAGCACCATGTATTAAATTTAAACTTCCTTCAACATCTTCTTTTTGATAAAGGGGCTCTTTTTTAAACTGTCTTGCCTCCTCTTCTAAAATTTCCTGACTATCTTCAAGCATTATCCGAGCAAAATCTTTAGTAGGAAAAGTAGTAAAAATTTTTCCTCTGAAGCCGTCTTTATAAAGCTTGGGAATTCTTCCTATATGATCAAGGTGAGCATGGGTCAGTAAAACATAATCAATTTCTCCAGGATTATAAGGAAAATCTTCATAATTTTTTTCCTCAACATGCCTTGCCCCCTGAAACATACCACAATCTATAAGAATTTTAATCTTCTCTTCGCTATTAAATTTATTAAGCTCTATTAAATAATTAGACCCAGTAACTGAACGAGTGGCGCCGAAAAAATAAAGTTTCATAGTTTAAAAATAAAAATACATTTAAAAATATAATAACACATAATTTAAAAATTTAACAAATTTTACAATAGAATTTCTAAATGTAACGAGGTCTTTCCTCGTTACAGGTTGTAACGAAGTCTTTCCTCGTTACATTTCATAGTGACCACCCGTACTTTAAATCTTAGATTTTAGTCATTAGACACTAGGAATTGATTAGGTTAATTAGAATAACTAGGAATTAGACATTATTTAATTCATTTGGTCTTTAATGCTTAATTATTACATACAAAACTTTATAAATATCAAATACGAGAAACAAAAGGGTTGTTTTTAATATAAAACCGCCAAGGAACACTAGCCCATTCTTCAGCATAATCAATACCAATTCTTTTACTAGCTATAATTTGGCTTGGTTTAATTTTTTCTCCTTCTTCTAGCCAAATTCTTTTACTTTTTACTAAATCCTCACCATAAAAAGATTTGTCTAATTTCAGCCAGCGGCACAATTTCCCTGGTCCATTGGCCAAGTTTTTTATCTTTAACATATCTTCCTTACTCTCTATATTTAAATTTTTAATTACAGGTTCTAGTGCTCGAATAAGCACGCACTCGGGCTGCCCCTCATTTCCTGTTGATATATTAAGCTGCCAATACATTCCATAAACCAAATAAATATAAATATGTCCGCCAATTAAATATTCTGCTTTATTTCTCTCAGTGATTTTTCCTTGATAAGCATGAGAGGCCTTATCTTCTGGACCAATGTAAGCCTCGGTTTCAACAATTTTACCAATTAATTTTTTACTTCCAATTTTGCGAACCAAATATTTACCAAGCATTTGCTTGGCTATTTTTAAAGTTGACTGAGTATAGAATTTTCTTGGCAATCTTTTATTCACTTTTAACTCCGATTGCTAAAATATTAAACTTTTTATTTCTCCTTTTTAGATACTGAAGTTTTTCAATTTTAAAACCTGCTTTTTTAAAAAGCTTCCTTAGTTCTCTTTTGGTAAATGCATGATGGTAGCGTTCAATTACTACATCTTTTTCTTTCCAAGGAATTAATAGGTCTTTAAAGTCTAACTCACTACCTCTAAATAGCTTGATAAAAGTATATTTTAGTAGTAATTTAAAATAGCGAAGTTGAAAAAGGTTCCAACAGGTTATAATCACCCTACCATTATTTTTCAAAACCCGTTTTATTTCTTTAAGAGCTTTTAACCGAAGTCCTTTCGAAGGAATATGATGAAAAACAGCAATTGCCCAAACAGTATCAAAAGAATTATCTTTAAAGGGTAGATTAAGAATATTGGCTACTTTAAAATAATTCCCATATCTTCTTTGAGCTATTTTGACCAATTTTTCTGAAACGTCAATACCGGTATAATCAATCCTTTTGTTCTGCGAAAGAAAAAATTCAAAAAGCCGTCCATTGCCGCATCCTACATCTAACATCTTCTCTCCTTCTTTAATGTATTCTTTTAATTCCTCTATTTCTGGCCAGATTCTTTTTCTTGTTTCAGAAAAATGCTCAGCAATTTTATCAAAATCCTGTTTAGTTTTTCTAATTAAATATTTTGCGTAATCTGGTTTCATATCTTCAAAATCCTGTAACGAGGTCTTTTCACCCTACGGGTGGTCATCATAGTGACCACCCTACGGGTGACCACCCGCAGGGTGG
>Ga0180301_10002849_pt1 | contig 13605 bp, 19 predicted proteins | sample GuaBasSediGuay16_FD_121797 | JGI IMG/M metagenome (GOLD analysis project Ga0180301, IMG submission 121797) | Subseafloor sediment microbial communities from Guaymas Basin, Gulf of California, Mexico - Guay16, Core 4569-2, 12-15 cm | ecosystem: Environmental > Aquatic > Marine > Hydrothermal...
CAGTTAGTTTCTAGTATAATATAATATAGGTATAGGACTGTATACAATTTTTCAATTCTTTTTTATCAAGTTAGGTGTCTCTATGAATAAGACTCAGTTAATTATGAAGTTAAGGGACGAGTTTAATTTATCGTGGTATCAGATAGCGAAAATAGTCTATGGTAGCGGAGATAGTAGAACTCAGCTGAAGGTGTACGGGCTATATCATAAAGCAAAGAATAGTAGAAGCACCAATAATGTAATAGTAACAACTAGTGGAATAGTATCTAGTATTGATCTCTATGTGAAGTCAAAGGTGCATGAGTCTCATGAGCCGATGTTTATAGGGGATCTACAAAAAGAGAGGATAGAATTAGCGAGGCAACTGAAACATCTTAAAAGGGAGGATCCTAGAAGACAAGAGATCTACAAGAAAATAAATGAGATAAAACTGCTGGAGCTCCTAATAATAATCTATGACCTTATTGGTTTAGCAGAATATGATAAGGAGAGAATGTATTTGCAGCTAATCTATAGTATTGGCAGAAAGCTGGTAAAGAGAATAGATTTGTCGAAGGATAGGGTAAAGTGGTCAAGAAAAGGAATCGACCACCTTAGCGAGGAGGCTGCAGCATTTTTGTACATAGTGTATTTTGCAGCATTATATAATACGCAGTACCAAAGATTTCTTGACAAGATTAGAGAAATTGTCTACAGTTTGATAAAGGGGAGAAATAGAGAGAAAAAGATACAGAGAATCCACAAGATAATTAGAGAGAAGTACAGCGATGTGTTATCAAACATAATTCTCAGACTCTAACTTCAATCTATTTTTTCCTTCACCATTAGGTGTATATCTTGATTCTCGTAGAAAAGAAAGTATCAAAGGTTAAACTAGATCAGTTCCTCTATATTCCGATAAAAGATAATAGCATTGAGCCTGGGGACGAAGTAGTAGTTGAAATCTATTCAAAGGGAAAACTAGTCAGGAGATCGAGATATACGGTGCTTGAGAAGGAGATTTGTAGGAAGTTGAAGTTCAAGGAGAAATGTTATAGGTACAAGTATATCTTAGTTCAGCTTCCGTGGTTTAGTAGGATAAGGGCTGAAGGAGGGGATCCTAGGGATTTAAGAATAATTGTTTACTTAAGTAAACAAATTCGCGGGAGTTCTGTTAACTTAAGTAAAGGAAAACTATGAGGAATCTAAAGAAATAATGACGCCTTGAAAGTGTTTACTTAAGCAAACAGTACAGATTCTATATAATTAAATAGGTATAGTATGTTTACAAAGCTCTTTTTCTTTTTATTTCAATAATTAAGCCCCCTCTTCTTTGGTGAGGTGAATATCAAGGTGAAGTATAGTATGTTTCCAAGATGGATGATTCCAGTAATAGCAGTAACACTAGTATTATTGGTAGGATCGTATCCAGTAGCACAGGCGATTGCTCCCCTAGTTGCTGTCGGTATAGGTTTAGTTGTTGGTGGAACTATAGGGGGATTAATAGGGTATTGGCTTGGGCAGAGCCAGAAGAATGCTGAACTTGTTCATGAGCAATACCAGGATGATGTTGATAAGTATACAAAGAACCTCATGACGGTGTACAGTAATTCATGGTACAACATTGTATTGCAGATGAAGGACGTGCATGATCAATTCTTCAACAATACGTTTAATTATTATCAGCGCTGGGCGGAGTCAATTGCCTCAAGTGTTTGTAATGAAAACAAGACGACAATTACTGACGATGATCTCGATCCAATAATAAAAGACTATACAACAATAATCAAGAACTATATGACGAGGATTCTGGATTCGTTATACGATCTATACACCAAAGCAAAATATCTCAGTGGGATGAGAAAGAACGCTGGGCTTGATGATACAGTACCTATTACCTCAGATTATGGAGTAGAAAGTGACGGTACGGTCGTATGGCTGTATGGAAGTACATCATCTGCAGGGCCCCTGAAGGAATTCGATATTATTATTAATGATCAGGTGGTTGGTTACATATCAAGCAATGGATCGAAGTTTATCAATGAGACGCTTATAAAGGAATTATTTCTCTCTGAGAGCTCGTACACCGTGAAAATAGAGATTATAACTGAGAATGGATATATCGGGGATTTCACTTACTATGTAAAGTACGATGAATCATCAGACAGCTTCATCTCAATAGATGATCTATCTCCCTCAGACTTCTTATCGAGAGTTCTAGTCGACGTTAAGATGATGTACACTAACGTGAAGGCCAGCGCGCAGAATTACTGCTACATGATTTCTGTTAGCGGAGGAGAGGAGCTGCCACCGCCAAGCATTGCTCTTCCATACGATTACGAGACGCTAAACAAGATGGATCCGCAGTCAAGGATGATATTATATCAGACATATCTCTATTATCTAAGCCAGACAGATTGGGAGAAGGTGCAAGAGCTCACGGCTGATAGCATAACAGGTCTACCCGATAAAACAATCAAGATTAATGGAAGTATTGACGTTGACGGAGACGGTAATCCCGATTATAGTGGTGTCTTCATCCCGATGAACATTCCGCACAGTTATTACTTTGAGACTAACGGAACAATGCCGATCGCCGGGATATGGTACTGGTACGATGGAGAGAAGATGAGGATAATAAAGATACAGCCGATGCCGATACCTGATGAATATGAAATCCTAGAGAATATCAGTGATGGCATTATCCTGGTAAGATATATAGATGAAAACAATAACACTAAGACTGGCGTTCTCGTTGATGTCGACAATGATGGAGAATACGATTACCTTGAGCCTTATATCAATGTATCATCGATAAAGGATGTCCAGTACGACCCTGAGACAGGAGAGTATAAGGAATACGAGACCAATAGTACAGAGATAGGCCCGCAGAACGCTGAGGAATGGAGCACTATGAAGCTACAGGAAGTCGGGGAACTAAATAAGATTGATGTCTGGAAGTTCAAGCTGCTTGATTGGTGGGGTGGACTAGACTGGAAGATGAAGGCACTAGTGATTGCGGGAGGAGCAATATTCCTAATATTGATATTAAGAGCGGTAGGGGGCTCAAGAATAGTTATTGCGAGGTAAATCCCTAAATCATAATATTTTTTGTTTTTAGGCGTCTCTTTCTTCTCCCTCTTCTATTTTGAGGTGAGAAAGTGGTGAGGGCTAAGACTCTAGGAGTATTACTAATCCCCGTGCTACTATTAGCAATCTTCAGCACCCTTCCGCATGCGCATGGCTTGACGACGGTTAAGGGAGACCGCGGGCTGATAATAAACGTCTATGATCCGAATGATTGGATCTATGATCCGTATGTCTATATCTACGAGATCGATGGCTCGTGGTACATTGAAATCCTCCCAATGAGCTCCCCGGTGTCTGCGATATATCTTGATGGAAACGATGTGTCGACTGGATATTCCGGGGAAATTGCTGTTGGATCTCCGATCTCTATAACACTAGCTATCTATGATTCGTGTGCGGGGACTGATGTCTACCACGATTTCGTAATCACTGTGCGGGACGGTGGAGATATCGAGATCTCGTACTCGCCGCCCGATTCCGGATGCGACTTTCCCGAGGTGGAAGTATACTCTGTGAACGAGGAGGGTTCAGGAGAGATTATCTACCCGGTCATTGATAACGAGTCCTTGGCTGGCCCGACGTATTACGAAATTCAAGGTGGGTATCTAGTGATGTTTTTACCGATCTCTGCGGTCGAGAATTATGTTGTTACAGCTTCATGGGCTTCATGGGGTTCGGCTCCGGAGCCTCAGACCGTGACCGTGACCGAGACCGTGACTGCAACCATGACTGAGACTGTGACAGTGACGGAGACATACTATAATTATACCGAGAAAGTAATTACTGAACCACATATCATCAATCCATGGGACGCCCTCAGCGAGTCCCAGAAAATAATAATCCTCGCAGGCACGGGGCTCTTCCTCTTCCTCCTCTTAGTGATCGCTGCTGCGGCTGTATCTAAGCGGCCTAAGTAAAAACATATTCTTCTTTTTTGCGGAAACCCCCTCACTCCCTTCTCTTTTTGAGGTGAAATTAGGGTGAGTCTAGGTAAGGTTGTAAAAGATATAGCTGATGGAGGATGGATGATATTAGCTCCAGTAATGATAACAATACTAATACTATTATCAATAATGACGCCGGTAGTGTTAGGATACACTTCAGTGATTAACATGGATTTTGATTATACATATCCTGAGGATTATAACGCTACATTATCATCTCTTGCTTCTGTAGAAGATATAGATAATGATGGTGATTATGAGCTGGTGCTTTATCATATCGATAGCTCATCCACGGGTGCAGCTATAGAGATCCCAGTAAGCGCATCGCTATATAACACAAGCATTAGCTTTACAGCTCAGTTCGCCTACCCTGATGGGCTCTATGTATATATCATTGACTCAAGCATGATATCAGCTATAAATGATACTCCAGATAGAGAATGGGAGGACAGCTTCGATGCGAACATTGACGTGTATGGATATCTAATAGGATTCGATATCTATGATAACAACATAAAAATTATGTACAGGAACGAGACTACTCATGCAGAATTGACAAGGGTTTCGTACAGCTTCGAGCATGGGGTGCCGGTCAGCGTAGTGATCGAGATTTCGAATGCTGTGTTGACGGTGAGGATAAACGGTGAGGTGGTTCTCGCGCGGTCTCTCCTTGATCTGGGGATTAACTTTAATTATATAGTGATTGGTGGACGTGTTGGATCATGGTCTGCTGAAAATGATTGCTGGATCGACGATATAGTGATCTTCACAGCCGATGAAGAAAAGAGCAATCAGACTAGTACCCCACCATCATTTGTAATTGAGACTTATCCATCAGAAGTAACAGGCAAACCTGGTGAGCATACTGCATTCAATGTTGGTGTAAGGAATCTTGGCGGTATCGGAGACTGTGAGCTGAGGATTTATGATCATGAAGGAAACCTCGTTGTAAATATGGTTGGCACAGTAAATGAGAACTCTACAATAACTTTTGGAGTAGGCTTCGACCTCCCCAGCGAACCGGGAGAGTATGTCTGGACTATAGAGGTCTACAACCTTTATACTGAAGAAATCGATGACGCTGTCGGATTCACAGTAATAGTAACTAATGAAACCACAAACACAACTACAACCACTACGACCCCAACTAATACTACATCAGCTAACACCACGACTACTACAGCAATAACTGAGAAGCTTAGCGAATGGAAGAACAAGATAAGCGAGTGGTGGGGAGGGTTAACGACTGAGCAGAAGATAGCGGTTGTTGCTGGTGGCTTCATCTTCCTGATGATATTGGTGTATGCGGTGAGCAATCCCTCTAGAAAAGTGAGGTGAAAAAATGAGGAGCCTCGACACTGGTTGGCTAGTAATATTCCTGCTAATAATATTCGGTGCAGTTGGAGCTGTCGTAGCTATACAACAGGAATGGATTAGCGCGGAGACTGTCGGTAAGTACGGTATGTGGGCGATCCTGGGGCTTATAGCGATATATCTATTCGCTGGTCACTTCACGAGGACTAAATGGGATGATCTAATAGTAAGCTACCTGCTATTACTAAGCATCGGTGGATTCGTGGGTACATGGCTCGTAGACAATGGCTATACTACATACGGATACGTGCTAATGATAGGAATGGGGCTGCTATTCCTCCTGCTACTAGGAATATACTCTAAAACCGGATACGCCAAGGTTGGTAAGAGATTTAGCTAAAAATAGGGTAAACCCCAAAAACAAAGATAATTTTTTATTTTTCAAACGTCTTTCTTCCCCCTTCTTTCCTACGGGGATAGCAATGGGTAGAAGATTTGGAAAGAGATCAAGCGGGACGCAACTCTTTATGTTGCTTGGTCTATTGCTTGTATGCCTGACGACATTCGTGCAGGCGATGATTGATTATCTGCAGTCAAAAAGTATGGGTGCATATCAGCCCACGTGGCAGAGAATACTGATCCTTATGGTTGTAGCTCTGTCGTTCACGGGTCTCCTATTCTCTTATCTAGCAAACAAGCGCAGCAGGGTAAGCCCGATTCCATGAGGATGATTACTATGAGTTGGCGTCGCAGGTATTTCCCTCTTCTTAGATGGTGGTGTAAGAATGCCGCGAAAATCCAGGTCTGGAAGATCCAGAAAGCGTGGTGGAAGGTCTTCGAGAAACCCGCCAAAAGTGTATTTCGGTAAGAATAGTCATTTTCATGCAGTAGAGGACATAGGTGCTCCTGGAGTCAATACTCCTGAAGAATTACTGAATATAGCGGCGGCGCAACTTGCAGACCTTGAGGATCTCAGGACTGTTGATAACAAGACTGGGAGAATGAAGAAGTGGAGTCATAAGACATGGGGCGGTAGATCCTATATTCTATGGAAGCTCTTCTACAGGCTGAAATCCAAATTAAGTAAAAGAGAAGCACAGGAACTCGCCAAGGATCTTAGAGCAATTACTTCAGCTGGGCACAAGATAATGGAGATCAAGTCAAGGGAGAAAAGAATGGAGAGAATAAAACAAGTATTAAGAAAAGTTGGGTTTAGCGATAAGCAGATCAGTGAGCTGCTGAAGTCTACTAATAAGTAGTACATGTATAGGTGTGTTTACAACCCGAATTTTCTTTTTCTTTACCTTGTAATCATTCTCCCTCTTCTTTGTTGGGTGAAGGTAGTTGCCGTTCCCGCCGGAAGGCGTTAAAGAGAAGTTGAAGTGGTGGCTGTTCCCATGGTTTCCTCGTAAGTATCTAGTGCTTCACGACAAGGATGGGGAGGTACATGAATTCATAGACGATGAAATAAGGTATATTGTGAAATCAGATAATATCACAGTAATTAAATGTAGGTTTGAGAGTAACACAAAGACTGTAGCTATATTGGGGCAAGACCCGTTTGTGCATGCAAATATCTACAGCCCGAGCGAATTATTTGGACGTTATACAATGCAGTGGACAATGGGCTTCGGCTTCTTAATATATACGATATTTATGTTTGCAGCGTTTTTGAACTTGTTTAATGAATGGTTAATCATGTTGATGATAGCTCTAGGTATTTATTTTATGAGCGTATCAAGAATAAGATTCCAGACTCCTAGCGTACAATACGTTGTGCTTCACGAGTTCGGTTCTATTGAAGGATATCCGTTGTATGTCCCGGGGCCTCATCCACAGAGTGCTTTGACATTTTCACAGGTAAGCAGATTAATAGGTAGGATGTATGATCCCAGCATAAAGGATAGACTCTTGAAGGAACTATTAAAGGAAGTTGAAGTTGGTAAAGAAATTATAAAGCGCTTATACGGTGTTATCGTTAGGATAGAAAGACAGAGCGATAAGATATATGATAGCACATATAGGCTCGCTAGGCTAATGGCTCAGGACGTGCTTGAGGAGATTAATGAGAGAGCTGAGCGCATAATTATAAAAACCAAGAGATTCTGGATGCTGATGGCACTAGTTGCAATGATTATAGGATTCATAATAGGGTATCTAGTGGGGCAATCAGTCGGGATATCAGTATCTCCTCCTGAACTACATAATGTTACTTCTAGCATTGTAACAATGCCAATGCCGCCAGGTGGGTAAATTGCTAAGTATTAATATTGTAGTGATATTGATCGAGTTAATTATTTGGGTTTTCCTATTCTTGAAGTTTTCAAAAGATATGTCTTATTATAGAGCTATTCTGTTTAGCGATTTCGTAATAACAACAATTGATTTCGTATTACTGTTTACTCCATTGAGAAGTACAATTTTAACGGTCTATATCTATGACAGGAGGCTGAATAGAGTAATGTTTTCAATTCCGATCACCTTCGGTATGGTCTTGTTGGTAAAGAGCGGGATATTCTATCTAGGTCAAGAGTTCTTCCCTGAATGGATGAGGAAATTGCGTAAGCCCTCTTCTCATGTGGAGGTAGAGGAGCATGAGCAGGAGGAGAGAAGAAGGAATCTCTTATCCTAGGCTTGACGAGACTACCAACACCTTAGTGCAGCTCTTCAACATTCTTTTAGAAAGTGTTGCTCGGGATAAACAGCAACTACGAAAAGACGTTGCTGAAGCATATAACAAACTTATCAGCACACTTAGCTTATACGTTGATTTTACTTGTTTAGATCCATATACAAGATATCTTCTTGAGTCTAATCTTATGGGAGATATTATTTTGTCACATTTGGAAGCGTTAGATGAGCTTGAAGAAAATGGGAAGGAGAAGAGTAACTGGCTTAAGCTTTCAGGAAGAACTAAGGCATTGATCGCAATAGCGATAGCGAGGTGCGGGAAGGGAAGTAGGATATCAGTAGAGAGATCGTTTACTGGTTCTGGGCTAAGGGTTGAGAGAGTTTAATCCCTTCTTTTTTCGGTGGTGATATGGGTGTTAAACAAGCTGTACGTAGTTTTGTTAAAAAGTTTGCAAAAGCAGCAGGAGTTAAACCACCTAAAGTAATCTTCCTTAAAAAGACCCCACCCCACATCAAAAAGTACGCTGAGCTCCATGGTAAAACTAGAGATTTAGAGCGCTATGGAGCAATGTACTATGATCCGAAAGATAAAGCAATTAAGATATGCCCTAACACTGAAATAACGAAGTTCCACCTAGCGCACGAATTTGCCCACTACTTGCAGGATCTAAGAGGAGAACTGAAAGAAACAAGAATGATTTCAAAGCAAAGAATGAGGATAGAAAGAGAAGCAGATAAAATAGCTAGAAGATTATTGAGAAAGATAAGATAGCCCCTTCTTTTTCTTGGGGGAACATGAGCAAGGGGGAGTTCTATAGATATTTTGATAGGAGGGAGAAGCCTGGTTATGTTGATTTATGCGTTGCAAACATCTATGGATACATGAAGACTGGTAAAACAACGTTAACGAGAAAGATAGCTGCTAGGCTTGAGGATAAGTGTGCTGAGAAGAAGTGGGATTTTCTATTTATTGAGGGGCGAAGACAGCAAGATGTTCTTTCATGGGTTGAGGAACATAAAGATGAGATAAGAGGTTTAGATTATATTGTGATTGCATACGATGATGCAGGCAGGTTTTTTATGTCGAGAGAGGGGACAACAAAAGAGAGGCGTGAGACTCTAAAGGACTTCATGGAGATACGCCACATATTTGAGGAAATAGGGTTCAAGAAAGGAGTCCTCGCTGTACTCTTCAATATACAGTTCTACCGCCTACTCGACAAAACTATGAGAAACGCCCCCATGGGAATATGGAAAAGCTTAGTTGCTATGGATAGGGAGGATAGGAGAGAGATGGTTTACCGCCTTGGGTGGCGTTATTACTATTTTTTAAAAATAATTACCAAAGCGATGTTTATTGATGGCTACAGGCTTAAGATATCAGATATAAAGCTTAGGTCTAGCCAGAAGCGTGAAGAAATATATAATTGGCTTGTGAGTTTCTTCAACAAGTATGGTGTAGATGCTACTCATGAAATCCCAATGGAGTTTGTGAAACGTTTCGCCATTGTGGAGTTATTCGATGATAAATTCATTATTGACACAGGTAACGATATTAGTGTTCCGAAGAACTATGTTAAAATTAACTATAGTATTGAGAACAGAGATGAATGGCTGCCACGAGATAAGGAGGAAAGGGATAAAATACTGTTCTGGGTGGGGCTTGCAGTCTCCATATTTAAGGATGATCCGGATTTATCTGAGATGAAGACTGATGACTTTCTCAAGATATTGAGGCTCTACGGGCTTGGATTCAAGCAAAACACATTCTACAAGCTGAAGAAACTAGCTTCCCAAGAAGTACTCGGTGACCCTGATGTCATGGACTACTTACATAAGCTAGACCTGATATAGTGCGCCGGGTAGTGGGTAGCGGGTAGTCTATAAATAATATATAACAGGTATAGGTGTGTTTACAAATTTCTATATATTACCCGATGGCTGGGTAGTCAACATTTCCGCTTCCGCTTTCCCTCTTTCTTGTTGGGTGATAAATTGAGAAGGTATTTACTAGTAACTATAGTTCTAGCTCTAGTACTATCAAATATTCTACCAGTCTATGCTGCATCAACTATTACACCTAGTGAAAGAGAGATAACAATTATTGAGAAGAAGGTGTGCTTCAATGTTAGTATTAGTGATCCTATTACCAACAAGACTGTATCCAAGACAATATGTGTTGTGATAGACTTTCACATTAAGAACGTTAAGAACGGGACAATAACGGTGTCGTTCCCAGTAACAATTAACATCGGTAACAAGACTATTACGAAAACCGTTATTGTGCCACTAGACGTGTATGGTGAAGTAGTAAAGATTGAGGTATATGCTGGAAAAGAGGGGAGTGAAAGTAAACCAGAAGAAGTAATATACGTAGTCCCTCAAGAAGAGAAAACAGCTACCACTACAACCACTAAACCAACTACAACCACAGCAACACCTAAGACTTCAACACCTCCCAGAACAACTACTTCTAAACCTGTAACAATTACTAAAACAAAGACAATAACAAAGACTATCGAGAAGAAAGAGATTCCAATAGAGATGAAAGATATTGCGCTAGTTATAGCTCTCATTGCTATAGCAGTTACTTTAGTGTTCATGCTACTGAAGAGGAGACCAAGAGAGGAGAGGAAAGAAGAGAAACCTAGGGAAGAGGAAATATCTAAAGAGGATTACGAGGAAGCACTTAGATTGTTGAAGCAGAGGCTTGAGGAGAGAGAAGAAGAGATAGAGAAGCTCAAGAAGAGCTTCCCGTATACATTAATATGCCCAAGCTGCGGAAACAGGGTGAAACCAGTAATTACAGATGACAATAGACTGTTATGTCCAGTATGCCACGGCGAAATTGCCAGAATTAAACCCGATGGTACGCTGGAATTCCCTTCAGAAGAACGGGGCAAGAATGGGATATTACGAGAGGGTAGAGCTAGAGATAATGAGGAGAAGACTAGAGAAAATGAGGGAGGAACTAGAGAGAAAACAGGAAGAGGAGAACAAGAGGATTGAAGAATTCATAAAACGATGCGGCAAGAACACAAGGGATCCAGTCCTAAAATAAGTCCATTTTTAACTCTTTTTTAAATCATTTGAGGGATCTTCATTAATATTTTTTCAAAGATTCTTCCCGCAACCTTTTTTGATAATTTATCACTCGCCTCTTGAAGCGCATAACAAATGTACATGTTTTTAACGCGGGGGTAAATCTCAGATATGTATTCATCTATAATTTTTAGGAGAGGAAGTAAGTAGTCACTGAGCTCGACTTGATATTTCTTGAGGGATTCATTTATTCTGTTTCTGAGCTTGTATAATATTGAATAAATGTAGTATAATTCATAGTCATTAAATCTTTTTAATTCTTTACTTGATGCTTCACCAGATAGTAGTCTCCAGATAATCTCTTCTAAATTCATTTGGGTACACCACTTATTTTTAGTAATTGTCTCAACTTTTCTCTTTCTATCCAAATGTATTCTCTGTATTTTTCAATCCATCGCCTCTTTACTACGAGATAATTAGATTTTTCAGCCGCATACTTAAAATCACCAATAACATAAAGCGCTATTGCCTCATCCCAATCGACTGCTTGTGATATATTCTTTTCATCTAAAACAACGTCTACCCATACGTTTGCAAAAGCTTTCACCGTTCCGTACCAGAATGACAACTGACTCAGCCAGAAGTCTAGGCTCCACCTAATATCCCCGATCATGCGGTGCTCCCTCTTCTCTCTAGGTTTCCTTAGATACCTGAAGAAACGCTTCCTCCTCTCATGCATATATCTTAATGTGGATTCCTCGGGTAAATACTTCCAAAACATCCTTTTCTTGAGACCACAAGCTTTAACAACATAATTCACGAAGTCGGTGTAGAAAATGTCTGCAAACTCTATTTTGAAACTGTTGTGATGAGCACGATATATTATCTCCATGAATAAGTCGTCGTACTTTCTAGTAATTCTATCAAGGAGCGACTCCATTACTTTCCTATTAACAATATTTCTCAAAAACCACTCTGGAACAAAGAGCTGTGGTGGAGGCATCCATCATCACCTCTTCTAAGCTTTATTAGCTGCGTCATTTTTATATGGTATTATCCACATATATAGGTATGGGGATAGGGGGATATGGGGTTATCTGTACCGAAAGAGCCTGTTGAGCTTAAGGAGTTGATACGCGTGGTTAGGGCCAGGATGGGCAGGGAGGGTAGCCGCAGCGATATCGATTATGACTCTCTTGCTGTCTGGTCGTTTAACAGGCTCCCCAAGTACTTGTGGGATCAGTGGAAGAACGAGCTGAAGGGGCGGGGTATTACGTGGCAGAAGTTTCTTAGAATCTTGAAGCTCCATACACTAGACATGATAGAGTGGGCCCTGAGAGATACCCTTACCTGGTTGGAGCTGGTGAGGAGGATCGAAAGTAGCGTTACTAATTACTCTTCGAAAGGTGCGGGTGAGAGGAGATGAAGGTTATATCGCTGTTTAGCGGTGCCGGTGGGCTCGACTACGGCTTCAAAAAGGCTGGTTTCAAGATAGTGTGGGCTAACGACATTGATAGAGACGCTGTCATGACCTACCGGTACAACTTGAAGGAGTACATGCTTCACGGTGATATAAGGAAGGTTGACCCCAAAGACATACCCGACGGCGACATTATAATAGGGGGGTTCCCGTGCCTCGGCTTCACCGTTGCGAGGGGCAAGTACAGGAGGCCAGACGACGAGAACAACTTCCTCTACCTTGAGTTCCTTAGAATACTCAAGGCGAAGCAGACCGATTTCTTCCTCATCGAGAACGTTCCCGGCATGATAAAAGGCGAGAGATTCAAGAGGCTCTTCGCTAAAATGATAAGGGACTTCGAGAGCGCTGGGTACAGGGTCAAGTATAGAGAGCTTAACGCTGCCGACTACGGTGTGCCCCAGATAAGGAAGAGAATAATTATCCTGGGCGTGAGGAAAGACCTTGATGTCGAGCTTCAATATCCAGAGCCGACGCACTCGGAGAAACCGGCTAAAACCATATACGGTACCCAGCTGCTCCCGTGGGTGACTTGAAAGAGGCGATAGGGGATTTGCCTCTTGAGGCGTGTGAGAGCGAGGTTAACTGCCCGGTACCGAACCACTACGGAACGAGGCATAAAGTGAAGATAAATAATTACCTCGGCAACAGGCCCCTCAGGTGGGATAGGCCTTCACCGACAATACTGGGGAGGGGGAGCAGGACGGGAGGGCCCGTCATACACCCGCACCCGAACCTTCACAGGAGGCTCACGGTCAGGGAGTGCGCTAGATTGCAGAGCTTCCCGGATGACTTCATATTCTTCGGTTCACCGTCTGCTCAGTACGCCCAGGTAGGCAACGCCGTGCCCCCTCTAATGGCCTTCAGAATAGCCCAGGCAATAATGAGGAGCGCAGGTAAGGAACCCAGGAAGTTCGATCCCTCGGAGTGGAAGCTGCCATGGGCTCACAGGATACCCAGGATATAGGGTTCGAGGAGAAGGTAAGGTTCATCCAGGAAAAGCTGCTTGAATGGTACGAGAAGCACGGGAGAAAGCACCTGCCTTGGAGAAGTGATAATGTTTCTCCTTTTCATAAGCTGATAGCTGAAATACTTCTCCAGAAAACGAGGGCTGAAAATATCCTGGAG
>Ga0180301_10002851_pt1 | contig 13600 bp, 12 predicted proteins | sample GuaBasSediGuay16_FD_121797 | JGI IMG/M metagenome (GOLD analysis project Ga0180301, IMG submission 121797) | Subseafloor sediment microbial communities from Guaymas Basin, Gulf of California, Mexico - Guay16, Core 4569-2, 12-15 cm | ecosystem: Environmental > Aquatic > Marine > Hydrothermal...
GAGATAATGAAGTTACTGGACTATAAAAAGCATAGAGGTAAGCTAGAGAGGAGTTTCCATGGTGGAACATTTACAGGAAATCCTATCTCAATGGTGGCGGGTACTGCAACTATAAAGGAGCTGGAGAGCAGACACGTGCATTTACAGTTGAATAGAATAGGAGAATACATGATCAAAAGTCTTGAAAAGGTAGCCGAACAATCAAAGCTGCCTATACACGTAACAGGCACAGGCTCCATCATAGGTATACATTTTACGAGGAGAAAGCCCGTTAACGCCCGAATATCTTACCTCGAACGCTGGAACGAAGAAGTCTATCCCCTACTGCACAAGCGAATGTTGTTAGAGGGAATAGTATATGTAAGTGAACACATGGCCCACTTCTTCCTATCCATTTCACACGACAAAAGCCACGTAGAAAAACTAGTCAACGTCTTCTCCAAGTTCATAGATTCCCTAGAACGCGCCCTAAAGTCGGGTTAAACTCCAGTTAATCTCGTCCCCGCCTTTAACAGAACTTTCCAAATACATCGTATGGATAGAGCAATGTGATAGTCTTATTAAATTAACTTTAGCATCCCGATTAACTAGTTTTCTTTAGAATGATTGCAACAGCTGATGTCAAACTGACGTACTTTATTCATAGATCATATTTAACCGGCGCCCTGGGATAAAAGTTTAATTATATCGAAAGTTTTTGTATTGGTGGCTGGCGAGTGACTGTAAAGTTGCAAGTGGACTCTGTATCAAAGAGCTATGGTAGTATAAAGGCGCTGGAAAACGTCTCCTTTAAACTTAGGGAAGGAGAGTATCTCTGTGTATTGGGTCCCACGGGGGCTGGAAAAACCACACTCTTAAAGATAATCGCCGGTTTACTGGCTCCAGATACGGGCCGTATTTTCATCGATGGCGTAGATGTGACTGGGCAGCCTCCTGAAGCCAGAAACGTCAGCTATATGCCGCAGGGGTATGCTCTCTTCCCGCATATGACGGTATGGGAAAACGTGGCCTACGGTGCTTGGATTAAAGGGTTGCCGGTGAAAAAAGCCGAGGAAGCGTTGAAGACTGTTGGTTTATACCATAGACGCGACTCCCTACCTCATGAGCTCAGTGGAGGACAGCAACAGAGGGTTGCTTTAGCTAGAGCCCTGGCCGCAGGCTCCGAAATTCTTCTCTTGGATGAACCGCTTAGCGCACTGGACGCGCTCCTGAACATCGAATTAAGATACGAGCTCAAAGAGATGGTTAAAAACTTGGGACTGACCGTAATACATGTTACCCATAATACTGAAGTTGCTCTCAGTGTAGCCGATAAAACCCTCATTTTAAGGAAAGGTGTGGTGGAGCAGGTAGGTAGACCGGATGAAGTTTATTTAACCCCTTCTTCCCTTTTTGTGGCCAATTTCTTAAGTGAAATAAACATTCTTGAAGGAGTGTTGAGAGGTATTCGACAAAGGTTTCTGATGATAGATGTGGGGGCATTAGACTCGACGATATACGTTTTTTCCCAGGGCTTTATCGACAGCTGGCATGTAGTAGTGGTCTATAGACCTGAAGACGTGATTTTATCGCGCACCCCTTTCTCTGATAGAAATGTTTTTCAAGGAAGGGTAGAAACCGTCGAGTTTCTAGGATTTCTAACGCGTTTCTTCGTGAAGGTCGGGGAAACGGTTATTAGGGTCGATCGATGGGAGGGTAAAGAGCCAGAATTCAATGAAGGCGACACAGTTTACGTCCACCTACCTCCCTTTAGAGGCCTTGTGTATCCATATCCCAAGGCAGGCTTGATTAAAGAACTGGCGGTGGAGTAAATATGCCGACCGTAGAGTTGAAGAATGTAAGCAAAAAATATGGTGAAATAACGGCCCTTAGTGGTGTTTCACTACGTATAGAGGATGGAGAATATGCGTGTATCATAGGTCCCAGCGGTAGCGGTAAAAGCACTCTACTGAAACTAATTGCCGGGGTCATACAACCCGATTCTGGCGAAATATATATTGACGGAAGACTAGTGAACGATCTCTCTGTCAGGAGGAGGAACATAGGCATTGTAATGCAGGATATACTTTTATTCCCACACATGAATCTATGGGATAACGTAACATACGGGCCCCTTGTCAAGACGGCCAGTTACAGGAGGGCTGAGAGCACCGGTATGAGGATTCTGGTGGAGATGGGTTTAACGTTGAGACGTGATGCATTACCCTCGGAATTGAGTAGGGGGATGCAGCAGAAGGTAGCTATAGCCAGGGCGCTGGCGGCTGGGGCTAGATTACTGCTTCTTGATGAACCCTTTGGATCCATTGATCCAAGGGCTTCGAAGAACCTCAGGGTTGAACTAAGAAAACTGGTTAAGGATCTAGGGCTTACGGTAATCCATGTGACACACAACCAGGAGGAGGCGATGAGCGTTGCAGATAAAATTATCGTTCTCAGAAAGGGCAGGGTGGAGCAGGTGGGAACCCCAGTTGAGCTTTACATGAAGCCGAAAACACCTTTCATTGCAAGATTTATTGGTGGTGAAACGAATTTTCTAGAGGCAAATGTCACTAGCGTAGAAAAGGGATATGTTCATGTACAGGCACGGGAAATGGAGGTACAGCTACCTTACAGGGGTTCTGTAACAAAGGGCGAACGTGTCGTCTTAACCATAAGGCCGGAATATATCACCATAAGCCCATTTAAGCCAGAGTCAGGTGAAAATGTGTTCGAAGGAACCATAGAAAGAGTCTATTTTCTAGGCCCTTTTCTTCGTATAATAGTGAAGGTGGGAGGAGTGAGGCTTATAGCTAAAGTTCCTAGAATGGCCGTTCAGCCGAAGGTCGGGAACAAAGTATATGTCAAAATACTTATGGCTCATCTATTTAATTATCCTGAAGAAGGATTAGAGAAGGCGATAGCCTATGAGTAATATTGGAAGATGGTTTCTTAAAAGACATGCTGAAAGAATAAGAAATAAATTGAAGCAACATTCAAAGCTTGTAGTAAAGACTGTAGGGGAACTGGATTCCCTCCTTAGAGTATGGGTTACAGAGGGAAGGGTCGACGAAAAGATATTTGTTAGATTGAAAAACCACGAAAAAGAAGCCGACAACCTTAGAAGAGATGTTTTAAGGATGTTAGCTGAAATAGATATCGAACCTGACGTTAAAAGCTATCTTGCTAGAGTGGTTCGTCGCATAGATTTTGTTGCTGACTGGGCTCTCGAAGCAGCAAGGCTGGTTCAAGTTGTGGGGCCAGAAAAGTTTTCAAGTGAATTACGCGATGCAGTGATTAAAATGAGCGATAAAATGAAGGCAACTGCAGCAGGTATGGTTGAAAGCATAGAGTACATGTTCGTGGACGCCTTTAAGACCCTGGAGCTTTGCGATAAAGTTGAAAGGATAGAAGAGGAGGTTGACTCTCTCTACCAGTATGCTAGAGAAGTATTCAAAAAAGACTTTGAAAGTAGGTCAACTACTGTTGCAATACTTGTCTTCAGGGTTCTGGATGCCGTGGAAAATGTGGTCGACCAATGTGAAAACACCTGTGATAGTGTAAGAGAGTTCATTGTGAGAGGTGCCCTAACTCCATGAGGATACTACCTCGACGAGGCTATCTGCTGTTGGCCACGGGCTTCTTTCTAGGAATGCTCGTAATGTCTCTCCTAGTATCCCTTTACGTTAACCTGTCTCAACCAGCAAGCGTAACTGAAGGTTTCCCGGAAAAAGTGGAGATAGTTTTTCTTTACTCAAGCGAGAAACAGGGGTGGCTCGAAGAAGTCACCCCAATTTTCGAATTGTGGTTTAAGGAGAAGTATGGTATAGAGGTTTCTGTTCGCTTAATCCCGGCGGGAACGCATGAAAGCGTGAACCTGATATTACATGGGAGCGTTAAACCCACGATCTGGAGTCCAGCTTCAAACATCTGGATACCCTACTTAAATGCCCTATGGTTCCGGGAGCACGGATATAAGTTGGCCGAAGAGTGGGTTCCACTAGTGTTTTCGCCCGTAGTGATCGTAGGGTGGGGTACACTGGTGGAGAAATATAATGTTACTGGATACCTTGATCTCTATAGGTTAGCTAAAAGTGGGGTTGACTTCAAGTGGGGCCACCCAGACCCTTTACTCAGCAACGGGGGCACAATGACGGTTCTCTTAGAGTTTGCCGAAGCGGCCGGTAAACCTGTACATGAGTTGACGGTTGAAGATCTACTGAAACCTGAGGTACAGGAAATTGTTAAAACCATAGAGAGCAAGGCTGTCTACTATGGTAAAAGTACTGGTTTTTTTGGAAGATGGGCGGTTGATAACGGCCCTCAGGCAATAAGCTTCTTCGGAGTATACGAGAACATTGTAATCGATAATTCCCTTAAAGCACGGAAAAAATGGGGTGACGAACTTGTTGCAATATACCCGTCTTTTGGAACGTTACTCAGCGACCATCCTTTTGTCTTAATGGAAGGAGAGTGGGTAAGCAAGATACAAAGGTTTGTGGCGCTTCAATACCTTTCATTCCTCCTTCAACCAGAGATACAAGAAAAGGCGCAAAAGTATGGATTTAGGCCTGTTAACCCAGCGGTACCGTTAGATCAATCCATATTCAACCCTGAAAACGGGGTTTTACTGGAAATAAAGGTGCCTATATTTAAGCCACCTCGTGGAGAGGTTTTAGAAGCCCTGTTCAAGGTGTGGGAGAAAGTCAGAAATCCAGGCATTGGATAAGAGGTGTTCAACTATGAAGGTGTCTCCAGAAAACTATTCCAAGAAGATCGTTCTCTTCCGATATGTAGTCGAAGTGCTTCTGTTGATGGGTGTAGTGTGCATGGTTTTACTGCCTTCACTGTACCCCTTTACCTTCATCCTATTGAAGTGGAATGAAATCTACATAGAGATATTCAATAACCCTTTAATAGGAAGCGCTTACTGGAACGAGATTCAGCGAAGCCTTTTTCTTTCATTTAGAACAGCATTTCTGGCCGTGGTAATTGATCTCCTAATAGGAATACCAGTTGCTTTCCTCATAGCTAGGGGGAGCATACGGGGTAGAAGCCTAATAGAAGAAATCTCCACCCTACCACTTGTTATACCTACATCAGGTTTCGGTTTCGCCATGCTGGCTGCCTGGACGGCAAGTGAAAGCCTTCCAGCTAAATTGGGGATACGCATCGAAATGGGTTCCATGCTACCCTTCTTTAATGTACCTATTTTAGTACTATTGGTACACGTTGCTTTAACTTTCCCTTATGTAGTTAAAACGGTTACAGCGGCTCTTGAAGATATGCAAAGAAGCTACGAGATAGTCTCCGAATCCCTTGGAGCATCCTCGTTAACCACATTCAGAAAAATAGTTCTCCCCCTTATAGCTCCTGCAGTAACATCAGGAGGAGTACTAGCCTTTATACGCTCACTAGGTGAAACGGGAGCCACGATGGTGGTAGCTGGTGTCAGTACAACGGCACCAATAGCAATAGTAAAATGGGTATCCGAGAATAGGATAGCCCCAGCCGCTTTCCTAAGCGGCATACTTGTTGCCCTAGCACTACTCCTGATAGTTCCCATAGAGTATTTCTCTACACGTAAAAGAAAGGGAGAGTTAAGGTTATTCGCAAAAACCATGGACGAACTGCTTATAAAGATTGAAAAAAACATGGGTAAACGGGCTAGTATTCTAAGAGACTTGTCTTCACTTTTCCTCCTAACGCTAATAGTGGTTCTCCCGCTTGCCACACTTTTCTACAATGTATTCGTTTACTGGAGTGCAGACCCCTATACAGGCAGATATGAGGAAAGCATCCTCTACCAGCTTTTTGGACCCTCAGCCTACTTTAATTCTATACTTAAAGCCGTTTTAAACTCCTTCGTTGTAGCCCTGATATCGACACTAGTGTCCTTATATTTAGGTTCACTCCTCGTAATATTTATAGTTAAATCCCCCTATGGAGCAATACTCAGAACTTTCCTTAAAATACCTCTGGTAGTGCCCACCAGTTCCCTAGGTTTATCCATGATCCTTCTATGGGGATCCTTTGGTTTAAACGTGGTCAAACCCAGTATATGGCTAATAATATTAACGCATATAGTCTTCTCTGTGCCAGTAATCGTGGAGACCGGTCTGGCATCGTACAAAAGTATAGGTGTGGAGATATATGAGGATACTGCCCGCACGTTAGGGGCAACGCCCTACGATGTGGCTGAAAGCATCTCCCTGCCTCTAATAAAGAGGGGGCTTATAGCTGGCAGCATATTGGCTTTCACACACAGCTTGGGGGAAACAGGAGCGACTTTTCTTGTGATGGGAGAAGACTTCACTGTATCTACTTTGGTTGTCAGCATGGTGGAGAGTCTCGCTATACCGGCGGCTCTCTTCGCCTCAGCCCTGTTAATACTATTATCCATAATACTTGTTGTATTGATCCACATGTTGGAAAAGTAAACCAGTTTTTCTCTTATCTTCTCATAACAGCCTTTGAAGACGATTATCTCCGTAAGTTCGCCTCAGCTACCCCAGAGACACCTCACTTATCGGATGGCATGACTCTCGTCATTGGCGCTATATAAAGCATTGAATCCATCAATATATTTTTGGTGTCCACTAAGAAACCACTACTTTTAAAGGCATGAAAGATTTTTTATATTCAATATTTTAATTACGTTATTGCTGGCTTGACTCAGGGTGTATAGAATGGAGGTAATTTTAGGTCTTGATGGTGGGGCGTCAAAAACAGAGGTATTGGTGGTAACTTCAAATGGGAAGATTGTAGGACATGGAAAGGCTGGACCCTGCAACGTAAATGTTGTGGGATTCAATGTAGCCGAAAGGGAGATTGCACTTGCAATTAAACAGGCTTTAAAACCGGGGATGAAGGTAAAGCGTGCTGTGCTTGGATTAGCTGGAGCGGGCAGAAAAAGTGGTTTAGACAAATATTCCATGATCGCCAGGAAAATAGGTTTTGAGAACTTCAAAATAACAACAGACGGCTTCATCGGGCTGGTTGCCGCAACCCGTTTTAAGCCAGGGGTTCTAGTTAGTGCTGGCACCGGTACCATTGTGATGGGAATCAACAGAAGAGGTGAAATAGCTAGGGCATTGGGATGGGGGTATCTCTTCGATGATGAAGGAGGTGGATTTTGGATAGGCTCGAGACTGCTTAATAGGGTGTGTCGAGAGGTCGATAGAAGAAGTAGAGGAGGAGAAAAACTAGTAAAAGTTGTTTTAGACTGGTATAAGGCTGAAAGTCTAGACCAGGTTATCGAGCGCATATATGATAGCGAAAACCCCATGCAACAGGTGGCGTCGCTGGTTGAGGCGTTAACGGACATCTGGTGGAGGATACCGACCATAAGAAGGATTATTGAAGATGCAGCACAGGCACTTGCCGAAGGAGTCGGTGCAGTTGTAAGAAGATTACGTTTGAAGCGTCCGGTTAAAATCTACTATACAGGAGGAATATTCGGTCTTGGAGATAGATTTGTAGAGTTATTTGCAAATAAGGTGAAAGAGGAGATAGGGAGAGCTGAGATAAATAAACCACAGTTCAAGCCGGTTTTCGGTGCTATCCTGTATGCGATGAAACTTGAGGGTATAAGAATAAATAGAAGTCTTGTTGAAAAACTTTACTTAGAGGGAGTCAAGCAGGGTGTATTAGTTTGAGTAAACCCGAATCATTTAAAGGAGAGAAGAGGATATTCGAGCAGCTCAAGCGTTTAACAACCGAGCAGATAAATCCTAGATCGGAGAGATTAAGTGAACTACCCACGATAGAAATACTTAAAATAATAAACGATGAAGATAAAAAGGTCGCCTACGCTGTCGAAAAAGCCATACCTAAAATCGCTGAGGCAGTGGAGGCTATAGTCGATGCATTAAAGAAGGGTGGAAAATGGTTCTACGTTGGAGCAGGTACAAGCGGTAGACTAGGTGTAATAGATGTGGCAGAGCTTTTACCAACCTACAACATAGGACCCGAGAAGGCTGAAGCCATTATAGCCGGGGGGCCTGGAGCCCTATTTAGACCCATAGAGGGAGCCGAGGACGACGAGGAAATGGCTATCAGAGAACTGCAGGCTAGGAGACTAAACAAAAACGATGTCGTTATCGGCATATCGGCTAGCGGCAGGACACCTTTCGTTGTGGCCTCACTAAGGTATGCACGGGAGATAGGTGCAACCACGGTAGCTATAACAAGCGTGAAGAATTCTCCTGTAACCAAACATGCCGACATAGTGATACATCTTGACACAGGACCGGAGGTGATAACAGGATCTACTAGAATGAAGGCGGCAACCGCCCAGAAGATGGTTTTAACAATGTTGAGTACAACGGTTATGGTTAGGCTGGGCAGAGTGAAGGGGAATCTCATGATATCACTGGAGCCTACCAGCAAGAAGTTGATTGAAAGGGCGAAAAGGATAATCATGATGGAAACAGGAGTCGACTACGAGACAGCTACAGAGTACCTTGAAAAAGCAGAGGGGAACGTTACTGCAGCTATAGTGATGATAAAGACTAATGTATCTTTCGACCAGGCTGTAAGGCTCCTAGAAGCTGTAGGAAACATGCCGGTTAAGGCTATCCAATTAGCTGAACAGTTAAGAAAAGAAGGTAAATTAGAGAAGTTTTAGGAAAGCCATATTCTTATTCCGTGAAACAACATTTATTGGATATTTGACCAAAGCTCAACTGTTATATGTTTTTTCCAACCGGTAGTTAAGGTGGTGAAGAGAACGGTTTTTCGTTGAAAAGGTTAAAAGAAAAGCTACAACTATTTTGGTTGAAGGATTAAAGTCAAGGTATTTGGGTGTGGGCGTTGAAGATTCCATGGTATAAGTATACTAAAAGACCCTAGTGGAAGTATCCGAGGTGAATGAGAGATATTTATCTGAAAAAGGTCTTCCGCTACACTCTACAAAACTATGGAATAGTACTCGATGATGGAGAAAGAGTTTTGCTTGAGAATTTCGAAAAGAGAGATATCCATTAGGCTGGAATATCTCCTCAAATGACATAAAGTACTTTCATTTTACCTTTTCTTATGTTGCTGAAGGAAGTGTGTGAGCGTGACAGCTAGAAAATGTCGTAAATGGTTTTTGATTAAGCTTTTATACTAGTTTTAGCATGGAATTTCCATGCAGGAAACCATGATAAAACCTAAAGTTACAATAGGATTGGATAAAGTTAGAGGAGAAGGCTTCAAACAGTTTAAAGACAAAAAGATAGGTCTAGTTTTAAACCATACTTCGTTAACAAGCGACCTAGTTTTCTCCCTTAATCTCTTTAAAAAACACCTAAAAGAGGGATTAGAGGTTGTTTTCACCCCTGAGCATGGACTCCTAGGCGACGTGGCTGATGGAGTTAAAGTCCAATCATATTTTGATAAAGTGTTTCGCGTACAAGTTTACAGCCTCTACGGTGAAACCTATGAGCCTCCAGCAGACGTCCTGCAAGATTTAGATGCATTGGTATACGATATTCAGGATATTGGGGTACGCTGGTACACCTATATTTCCACACTTTACTACGTCATAAGAGCCTCAGGTAAAGCTGACACCCCTGTCTACGTACTGGATAGACCGAACCCTGTTACTGGCGTGCATCTAGAAGGCCCCATACTGGATCTAAACTTTAAATCATTTGTGGGCATAGCTGATATACCTGTAAGATACGGGCTTACCTGCGGGGAGCTAGCCTTATACTATAATGAAAGATTCAGCTTCGGCGCAGAGCTTCATGTGATTAAGATCTCTGGATGGGATAGAAAAATGTGGTTTGATGAAACAGGGTTATTGTGGGTGCCTCCTTCACCAAACATTCCTTCATTGGACGCAGCTATAGTGTATCTAGGAACATGTATTTTTGAAGGCACAAACTTATCGGAAGGCAGGGGGACGGTTAAACCATTCGAATATATTGGAGCTCCATGGCTGAAGTGGAGAAAGGTGCTGGACTACCTCGGGGGCCCCAAATTGCCGGGAGCATTATTGAGACCAGTAACTTTTACACCGTTAGCTTCTAAACATAAAAACGAAAAGTGCTATGGTTTTCAGGTGCATGTATACGATAGAGAGACCTTTAAACCTTTAAAAGCAGCTTTAAAATTGCTTGAAGCTATAAAGAACACGCATGAAGACGATTTTCAGTGGAGATGTAGCAAGAATGTTTGTTGGATAGACAAACTCTTAGGGACAGATCAGGTAAGAAAGAGAATGGATTCCGGCGAAAAGGTCGATGAATATTACTGGGAGCTTCAAAGAGGATTGGACGCCTACTGGGAGAAGGCAAGCAAAATATTACTGTACTGAATTAATTAACGGTGCATGTATTGCATCCTCTGTACCATTTTTTCAAGAGCATGTATCTCTCTATTGAAAGCTACATCGTGAAAAGGTTTAAACCAATTTTGTTTTTTAGATATTTCGTAGATATTTCGGGCGGTTTTGAGACTGTTTACTAGATGCTCCATTATATTTCCTTCCTCGAATTTCTCTCCATTAAACAGCTTGTTTTGTCTAGCCGACCAGTCACCCGGTTGATCCATTCCAGGCAGGTAAAAAAGTAGACATTTTTCCAGTGTTTCTCTGGAGGTAAGGGCTCCTAGAAACTTAACCTCTCCCCTCTTTCTGTAGTAGCTTACATCAGGTCCATAGAGCACCATGTCATATTTGTTTGAAGCAAGGGCGGTAAGGTCGACTAGGATAAACGCATATACTCTTTTTACGCCCAACTTAACTGCTTTCTCGTATATTTGTTTAAGACCTACATTTGATATGAAGCCATAAAGGATTAATGCTTCAATGGTAGACCCCTTAGAACCGGCTTTCTCAACAAGGGTTTCTAAAACTCTTAGACCCGTAGTTCCTGTAGCCTCTGTGTCGGGTTTAACCACTATCAGGTCGCTGTTCGAAGGCAGGTTTTCCAGGTTTTCGTAAACTATTTCTAATCTCCTTTCGGTATGGTTTCTAAAAGAGGAATGGATGTATCTAGGCCGTATAAAATACTCCCTCATATGAGGGTTTTTATGTTTAAGAGCCGTATGAAGCATGTATCCTGGAGCAGCTCTAAGTACATGTACAAAAACAGGCGTTAACTCCTCTTTATTCATTATATCATTTATCAAACATGAAACCTTTATAGCAAGTCTATAGTTAAGCCACTTGAAGGGGTTTGATACTATATGCGGCATGCATGCTAGTAGTATTGCCTCAGGTGAATCCACTATGAAGGCTTCCAAGGCCTTTGAACTGGTCTTAACCTTATAGAATACTATGTTCGGGGTCTCTAGGTATTTTTCTGTTAAGTCGACCTTTATTTTAAATATATCAATTATTTCATCCACGTGTTCTTCCCTAAATGTGCACAAAGAAGCCCGAAATCAAAATCAGGAAACCGGTTTTTAAATTTTATTGAACATGCTCAACACTATATTATTTGTTTTTAATGACGTTATCGAATATTACTGCGTCTTGTCTCGACGATTGCGAGAAGATCTTTAACAGAATCCCTTCTCACGTAATGTTGAAAAAATCTATATAATGTATGATAAAATATTTTAATTACCTTTAATGCTTTTTATTACTTTATCGTAGACCTCTAACAGGGTTTTTCTGGCTTCCTCTACATCTCCACGGGCAATAGTCTTGGAATGAATCTCTTTCCATAAAGCATCAACTAAGACTGTGAGCGAGCGCATTTTCTTTTTATCGGTAATTCTATCTGTTACAGCCCTTAATGAATACACATAGTACCAGTAGGCTTCAGCTAGTTTATCTGTAGATTTTATTTCTTCTAGGAGTTCACTCAGGATTTCATGGGGTTGTTTAACTGGCAATGGTATTCTCTTCTCGGCTGAAGGCATTGGAGCAAAATCGATGTGGGGTTCAACCTGATACCAGTAGGCTACGCTTGATATGTCATCTGCTCTATCGTTTGCATGTCCATGCTCTATTGTAACTTTAATCGATTTGGTGAAAGGTATTGGGGATTCTAGGTGGAATCTATACATTGAATGATAGCCTGTCCAGTCTTCGGGACCCTTTAGTGGAAATCCATGGAAGGGCCCATAAAATTCCCTGTTAAAGCCCCAGGCAGCGCCTATATAATCTTCAGTCCCTGTGCCGTGAAGGGATGGAGGCCATTTTTCGTCGTCCACAAAAATCATGTCATCTCCTTCTCCCCACCATCCGGGCTTGAGCCCGTGGACACTTAATATGCAGCCTACATAGTGGCCTCTTCCCTTAGCATATAAAATTAGATAATTGTCTTCCCCGGTTAGGTTAACCTTTTTGTCGGAGGCTTTTGTAAGCTCTCTTCTCCATTTAGCATGGAAGTATCCTACGTTCTCCCATTCTCTCCTGTGAACCTCATAGTCTATATGATAGTAGAAGAAGTCGACTGGGGTATCGCATTCGTTAACCACTTCAAATCTAGCCTCATCGTTGAAGGGCATTGGGAAGTAACAGTTAAATCCTTTATCGCATGACATGCTTAGAGGAAGAGAGATGAAGTGCTTAGCTACACCATGTCCGATACCGAAGAAATCTCCAATAGGTGTATCAATGCTGGGATTGTTTTCGCCGTCCCAGTATGCTCTAAACAATATTTTGCGTAAATAATGCGGATCCTTACAGTGTATGGTTATCCAGATATGTTTTATTATTCCAGGCCCCTTTATCCTAGCTATAGTTACTGCATCCCCCTTATTTATGGTTATGAAATCTCTATTTCCCCCGGTTTTATCCCAGCTAGATTCCCGCTTAACCCTATAGTCTTTAAGTCGGGGCAGAAAGTCTAACAGCCCATTGAAATACATGCCTTTTCTCCACATATTCTTCAGTCTTCAACCTTAAAATCTTTTAAACCCATAGACTATGTTTCACAACTACATTTGAGAGGATCCAGGCTCGTTACTTGATCTTTTCATGTTCTATGATCGATATCGTGCTGATAAAATAATAAGAAACGTGTTTTAAGTATACATGTTTGGAGGTGGGATGATAAAGTGAAAAAAGGTTTTCCCAGGAAACCGGATCTATTTCAACGGAACGATATAGTAGTAATACAAGTAGGCAAAAACGGGTTAACACCAAATGTTTTAAGCGAGATTCAGCGTAATTTAAAAGCCCATGGGATAGTTAAAATAAAGCTTCTAAAGAGTTTCCGCGAGTCCTTGAATGTGGATAAAAATCTTTTGGCTACTCAGGTAGCTGAAAAACTCGGGGCAGAATTAATAGGTATTAGAGGCTTCACCTTCATTCTCAAGAAAATGAAAAAAGAAAAATAGGTAAACTGGAGGATTTTTCAGTTCTACCAATTTACTCTAGGAGGCCCTTAAAGCCTTTTTCCTCCAAGCCCTTTACAACGTCTTTCTCGGTTACCATGAAGCTTTCTCCGCGTGATCGGGTCTTGGCGACTTCAACAACGCTTTTACCTATATCCTCTAAGAATTTATTTAATGCCGTTAATAATTTTTCAACTGCTACATCGCTAACCCTTATATTTGCACCAGCTATTTCTTTTAGTTTCATTTTTACTGCTTTCTTTGTAATGGCTTCTTGTGCAACCATTTTCTTCACCCGTTTTTTAAATTATAATATTTGGGATAATTATATAAACTTTATCTA
>Ga0180301_10002852_pt1 | contig 13599 bp, 20 predicted proteins | sample GuaBasSediGuay16_FD_121797 | JGI IMG/M metagenome (GOLD analysis project Ga0180301, IMG submission 121797) | Subseafloor sediment microbial communities from Guaymas Basin, Gulf of California, Mexico - Guay16, Core 4569-2, 12-15 cm | ecosystem: Environmental > Aquatic > Marine > Hydrothermal...
CTCCGTCACCATGTTTGCCTTCAACAACAACTGCCCCAATCGTTCAGACATACCTCTCTCCTCTTTATAAAGGGCATTACATTTTGTTATTATCGGCATTTAATTTTCACATGTCAAGTTTTTATGCAAGGTTAAGCAATCGGGCAGCAGGGGCCCCAAAAGGGCAGGGTGACAGTGCCCCCGAATGACGCTCCTTGCTTTTCGGGACTTTACAAAGTAAAATTCTACTTTCAATTCCAAAGGCTTATAGGCCATGAAAAGGGATTTTGTGAGCCTTTATGACTTCAGCAAGGAGGAGCTCCTGGCCCTCTTGAGAAGGGCCAAGGAGCTGAAGAAGATGCAGAAGAGGGGCGAAAATTACAGGCCCCTCGAGGGGAAGACCCTGGGGATGGTCTTCGAGAAGCCTTCTACCCGGACCCGGGTCTCCTTTGAAGTAGGGATGTATCAGTTGGGAGGACACGCCCTCTTCCTCAGTTCTCAGGAGATGCAATTAGGGAGGGGTGAAACAGTGGCCGATACCGCCCGGGTTCTCTCCCGGTATGTGGACGGGATCATGATCCGCACCTTTTCCCACAGGAACGTGGAAGAGATGGCTCGCTTCGCCACCGTGCCCGTGATAAACGGCTTAAGCGACCTTCTTCATCCCTGCCAGATCCTCTCAGATATATTTACCATCTGGGAAAAACTGGGGCGGTACGAGGGAGTGAAGGTCGCCTATATCGGCGATGGCAACAACGTGGCCAATTCCTGGATAAATGGGGCCCTGAGGATGGGGATGGAGCTCTGGGTGGCTTCCCCCCCTGATTATGAGCCGGATGGGGAAATACTCAGGAGGGCAAAGGATGAGAACCCCCGATCTGTCCACCTGACCCATGATCCCCGGAAGGCGGCCAGAGGCGCCCATGTCCTTTATACCGATGTGTGGACCTCGATGGGTCAGGAGGAGGAACAGAAGAGACGGAGGGAGGTCTTCCGCCCTTATCAACTGAATCGGGAACTGGTGGACCTCGCAGAGGAAGGGGCCCTGGTTATGCATTGCCTTCCCGCTCACAGAGGCGAAGAAATAACCGATGAGGTGATGGATGGGCCCCAATCGGTGGTCTTTGATCAGGCTGAAAATCGCCTCCATGTGCAGAAGGCGATCTTGGAGGCGCTGCTGGGAGATGGTGGTAAAGAAGTACAGGACCTTTGAAGAGGCAGAAAGGGATCTTTGGGAGATGTCCCCGGGGGAGGATTACTATCGGAGGGCCTTTGCCTTTTTGGACTCTTTCTCTTCCCGATTTATGGGCAGGTTCCCAAGGGGGGTCTTCAAATATCGAAACTTCGAAGAGGCCCAAAAGGATCGGGATAGGTGGCTTTTGGAAGGTTAAGCGATTTCTTTCTGAAGGTTTGTAAGGCTCTAAATAAGGAGAACGTGGAATATGTTATCATTGGAGGATTCGCTATGATACTTCACGGGTACTCCAGGTTTACTGAGGATATCGACATCTTTATCAAACCCACAGAGAAGAACGTTGAGAAGCTTAAGGTCTCGCTGAGGAAACTTTTTGATGATGACTCAATAGAGGAAATCTCTCATTCTGATCTCCTTCAATATGCAGTCATCCGATACGGGACCCCAGAGGGATTTTACATAGACCTCATAGGTCGTATCGGAGAAATTGCCTCCTATGAGGAGGTAGACGCGGGAAAGGAGATAAAGGTTGTAGATGATGTTCCTATCCCTGTATGTGGAGTGGAAAAACTGCTTTTTCTCAAGGAAGGGACACTGCGGAATAAGGACAAGATGGACGCTATTTTCCTCAAAGAAAAACTGGAGAAACTCAAAAAGGGGTGAGCGAATGGCAGGGATAAAGAAGGTCGTTTTGGCCTACTCAGGGGGGCTCGATACCTCAGTGATCCTCAAGTGGCTCCAAGAGCGATATGGATGTGAGGTGATCGCCTACTGCGCCGACATCGGCCAGGCCGAGGACCTCGAGGAGATAAAGCAGAAGGCCTTAGCCACTGGGGCCTCTAAGGTCTACATAGACGATCTGCGGGAGGAGTTCGCCAGGGACTTCGTCTTTCAGGCTTTGAAGGCCAACGCCGTTTACGAAGGTGGATATCTTTTGGGAACCTCTATCGCCAGGCCCCTTATCGCCAAGGGCCAGATGAGGGTGGCTAAGGAGGAAGGAGCGGACGCCGTCGCCCACGGGGCAACGGGTAAGGGGAACGACCAGGTCCGTTTCGAGCTGACCTATTATTACTTCGACCCCGACATAAAGGTGATCGCCCCCTGGAGGGAATGGGAGTTTAGGTCCAGAAGCGATCTCGTGGCCTATGCCAAAAGCCGGGGGATCCCTGTACCTGTCACCCCAGAGAGGCCTTACAGCTGCGATCGCAACCTCTTCCACATAAGCTACGAGGGCGGCATCTTAGAGGACCCCTGGCGGGAACCCGATGAGGGGATGTTCACCATGACTGTGGCTCCTGAGAGGGCTCCTGACCGTCCCACCTACCTGGAGATAGACTTCGAGGATGGGGTTCCGGTAAAGGTGGACGGGAAGGAGCTTTCTCCAGCGAAGCTCCTCTCCCACCTAAATGCCCTCGGAGGCTCCAACGGGATCGGCCGCATCGACATAGTGGAGAACCGATATGTGGGGATGAAATCGAGGGGGGTGTACGAGACCCCCGGGGGGACAATTCTCCATATAGCCCACCGGGCCATAGAGTCGATCACCATGGACCGGGAGGTGATGCGCATAAGGGATGGACTCGTGCCCAAGATCTCAGAGCTCATCTACTACGGTTACTGGTTCTCCCCCGAGATGGAGACCCTGATGGAGTTTGTAAACGCCACCCAGAGGGGGGTCACAGGCACTGTCCGCCTCAAGCTCTATAAGGGAAACTGCACGGTGGTGGGAAGGAAATCCCCCCGATCCCTCTATCACCCTGAATTTGCCACCTTTGAAGAGGATCGGGTCTATCGCCAAGCAGAGGCCGAAGGCTTCATCCGCTTGAACGCCCTGAGAATAAGGATAAGGAGGATGCTGGGGATATGAAGGAGAGGTACGACCCTCAAGGGATAGAGCTGAAATGGCAGAGATACTGGGAGGAGAAGGACCTTTTCAGGGTGACGGAAGACCCCAACAAACCCAAGTATTACCTTTTAGAGATGTTTCCTTATCCCTCTGGCAAGCTCCATATGGGTCATATAAGGAATTACTCGATAGGGGATGTGGTGGCCCGCTACAAGCACATGCAGGGGTTCAACGTCCTTCACCCGATGGGGTGGGATGCCTTTGGACTACCTGCTGAGAATGCCGCCATAGAGCACGGGATCCATCCCGCCAAGTGGACCTATGAGAACATCGCATATATGCGTTCCCAGCTTAAGAGGATGGGCTTCAGCTACGACTGGGCGAGGGAATTCGCCACCTGCGATCCCTCCTACTACCGGTGGGAGCAGCTCTTCTTCATCAGGATGTACGAGCGAGGGCTGGCCTATAAAAGAAAGGCCCTTGTGAACTGGTGCCCTGGGTGCCAGACGGTGCTCGCCAACGAGCAGGTGGAGGCAGGAAGGTGCTGGAGGTGCCACAGCGAAGTGGAAAAGAAGGAGCTGGAAGGGTGGTTCTTCCGGATAACGGATTATGCGGAGGAGCTTCTTTCCTGGTGTGACAAACTTGAGGGGTGGCCTGAGCGGGTCATCACGATGCAGAAGAACTGGATAGGGAAAAGCGAAGGGGTGGAGATAGAGTTTCCGTTGGCCGATGGGGGTGGGACGATAACCGTCTTCACCACCCGGGTGGATACGGTCTTCGGGGCCACCTTCATGGTCCTTGCCCCTGAGCACCCCATGGTGATGGAGCTGGTCAAGGGGAAACCTCAGGAAGGGGAGGTAAGGGAGTTCGTGGAGAGGATGAAGAAGGAGGACCTGATCAGGAGGGGCTCCGAAGAGGTGGAAAAGGAGGGGATCTTCCTGGGGGCATACTGTTTAAACCCCATGACCGAGGAGAGGATTCCCATCTGGACGGCCAACTTCGTGCTGATGGAGTACGGTACGGGGGCGATAATGGCCGTTCCGGCCCACGATCAGAGGGATTTTGAATTCGCCAGAAAGTACGGGATACCCATCGTCGTGGTGGTCAATCCCCCTGGGGAGGAGCTCGACCCCGCCACGATGACTGAAGCCTATACCGGTGACGGGGTGATGGTCAACTCCGGTCCCTTCAACGGGATGGGAAACAGAGAGGCAGCGGAGGCGATCGCTGATCACCTGGAGCGAGAAGGCCTTGGCAGGAGGGCGGTAAACTGGAGGCTTCGCGATTGGGGGATCTCCCGCCAGAGGTACTGGGGGGCACCGATCCCCATCATGTACTGCGATAGGTGCGGGATCGTGCCCGTGCCCGAGGAGGAGCTGCCCGTGGAGTTACCCCTCAACGTGGAGTTCAAGCCGAGAGGGGGTTCCCCCTTGGCTGAGTGTGAGGAGTTCGTCAGGACCCGCTGCCCCCGCTGTGGGGGGGAGGCCCGCCGGGAGACGGACACGATGGATACCTTCGTCGAGTCCTCCTGGTATTTCGCCCGGTTCGCCTGCGCCGACTATGATAAAGGTCCCCTCGATCCCAAAAGGGTCAGGTACTGGCTCCCCGTGGACCAGTACATCGGAGGGATAGAACACGCCGTGTTGCACCTGCTCTACTCCCGCTTCTTCGTCAAGGTCCTCAGGGACATGGGGATCGTGGAGTTTGACGAACCCTTCACCCGTCTCCTCACCCAGGGGATGGTGATAAAGGATGGGGCCAAGATGTCCAAGTCCAAGGGGAACATCGTGGACCCCGATGATATGATAGCCCGATATGGGGCCGATACCACGAGGCTATTTATCCTCTTCGCCTCCCCCCCGGAGAAGGACCTGGACTGGAGGGAAGAGGGGGTAGAGGGTTCCTTTCGGTTTCTCAATCGGCTCTGGCGCCTCATCTACGAGATGAGGGAGCAGATAGAAGGTGCTGAGCCCTTCCGCGGCCCCCAGTCCTCCCTGACCCCCGAAGGGGCCGAGTTCCGCCGTCAGGTCCACAAGACGATGAAGAAGGTGACCGAGGATATCGAGCGCTTCCACTTCAACACCGCCATAGCCGCGGTGATGGAGCTGGTGAACTACCTATACCTGATGAAGGAGAAGGAAGTGCAGGAACCCCAGATCCTTTCCCTCTGGCGGGAGGCCCTGGAGAATCTGGTGATCCTCCTTCATCCCTTTGTCCCTCACATAACGGAGGAGCTCTGGGAGGCCCTGGGTCATTCCCCCAGCCTCTGGGATGTCCCCTGGCCCAGTTACGACCCCGATGCCGTCCTCGAGGAGGAGATGCTCATCGTGGTCCAGGTGAACGGAAAGCTTCGGGACAGGATCACCGTGCCCGCCTCCTGGGATGAGGAGCGGATAAAGGAGCAGGCCTTGAAGAGCCCCCGGATCAGGCGCCACACGGAGGGGAAGGAGATAAGGCGGATCATCTATGTCCCGAGAAGGCTGGTGAACATCGTATGTTGAGGAGGATCATTTCCCTTTTCCTCGTTTTCTTCTTCGGCTGCGGCTATCACTTCGTAGGGAAGGGCAAACTGCCAGGGGAGATCGGATCCATCGCCATCGCTCCCCTTGAGAACCAGACCGATGAACCCCACCTGGGAAAGATAATGGAGGAGGCCTTGAGGGCGGAGTTGATCAGGCGCAGGGGGGTCAAGGTGGTGGAAGAGGGGTCGGCTGAAGCGATCCTCAAGGGGAAGATCACCTCCCTCCACTTTGCCTCCCTTGCTTACGATGAGGAAGGGAGGGCAAGGGAGTACAGGGCCTCGATTTCCCTCGATCTCCAGCTCATAAGGAGGGAGGGCCAAGAGGTCCTCTGGGAGATAAGGAGGCTTATCGGAAGGGAGGAGTTTCGGGTCCGGGGGGATATCGCCCTTGATGAGGGGCGAAAGGAGGAGGCCCTCAGGGAGATCGCCCGCGATCTCGCCCGAGAGGTGTACCTGCGGATGATAGAGGGATTTTAGGGAAGGCGACGGCGGTAAAGGAGCTCCTCTATCCTCCATCCAAGGCGGTAGAAGAGGCTGTAGAGCCGAAACTTCCTGTGGTAATCCTCCATCAAGGTCTTGATATCGTCCTCCCCTTCACAGTAGACCCGCCAGAAGGCGAGTTTATCCTTCGCCGATATGGGTACCCCCAACCTCCTGAGCTTTTCCGCCGATCGGTCAAGCCTCTTCAGGTTACGGGCCACCTTGGCGGGTTTTGGCGGGGTAATGAGCTTCGCCCTGTCGAAATCTATCAAGAGGACTTCCTCTCCTTCCACCAGGAAGTTCTTCAGATGAAGGTCGGCGTGAAGGAGCCCGAGGCGGTGGACCTCCCTGGTGACCAGGGCCGCCTTTTCCATGATCTTTCGCCGCTCCCTGAAAGGGGGAGAGCTGAGGAGGTAGGCGATCATGTCCTTTGCCCTGGGCAAAAAGCGCGTGACGATGTAGCCACGGTAGAGAAAGGGCGCTATTTTCTCCTTGATCGCCGCCACCACCTCCAGCGTCCTTATCCCCTTTTCCCGCAGCCACTCGGTGATAAGGAGCTCCTCGAAGGGACGGGACCCGAAAACGAACAGGTCTTTACTGAAAGCCCGCAGCAACCCCCCGTGCTGGTACTTCCTCACCACCAGGCTCATTCCCCCTTCCAACAACAGGAGTTCCCCCCTCCCTTTGAGCTTTCCCTTCCTCATCCCCTCCAGCTCCCTGAAGAGACGGCCGGGGTCAAGGAGGCCCTTCTCCCGGAGATACGGCAGGAAGTCCTCCCTTGCGAGGATCTCCCTTCTCCCCTCGGTGATCCTGGTAAACCCCTCAGGGACTTCAGCAAAGGGCAAATTCCACCTCCCTGAGCTTCTGGGCAGGGGGCGTCTCCATCTCCGCCCAGGCGCCCAAGACGTAATAGGGTCTCTTTTTAAAGGGACCAACAAAGAGGGCGACCTTAGCGTCCTTGGGCAGGCTCATTTCAGCAAGGTGAGGAGCCTCACCCCGTGGGGATGAAGCTGGCGAAAGGTGGCTCCCTGGGCCACGTAGCGGGCGGCCTCTTGTTCGTCGATGACCCTTGAGCCACAGATGGCGTCAACGCCGTGATCGAAAAGGATAGGGGTAAGAGGGCTGGTAGGCCCAATAAGCACCACGAAGCTATCTGGGGGGCAAAGAGAGAGGAGGTCCTCCAAGGTATGATTTATGAATGCCGTGCCCGTTATCCCCACCACTTGGGAGCGAGGAATCACCTCCTGGGCCCTGTCCGCCTCCAGGTCCCCCTCCCTTGGCCTCTTCTCCAGGACGAAGAGCTCCCGGGCTATCTTTCTGAGCTCAGGCACAAAGGGGAAATGTCCGACAATGGTTATATCCTTTCCCTCTCCTTTTTTCGCTAAGAGCTCGAAGGCATTCACCTTCTTACACCTTTCCTCCTCTACCTCGATGAGGGAATTTATCGCTGCCATCCCCACCGAGGCCTCAAGAAGGGAGGGAGAAAGGGCCAAGCGGGCGAGTTCCTTTGCTCCCATCTCCTCAAGTCTGCCCGCCTCCCTTACTGCAGGGCCATGGTGATCTTCGTCCCTAAAGGTAGAGGCAAGGCCCGACCCCTTCGTCGTCACCAGGGTCCAGAAGGCCCCGATGAGGACCCTCCTTGTGGGGATACCTTCATCGGGAAGAGTGGAAAGGATCTCCTCTGTGATCTTCATTCCTCTTTCGTCGGGTGAAGATCACCCTGTAACGATCTTCTATCCCCTGGAAGCATATTCGACAGCCCTGGCAACCTCCCTCAGAGGGTTCCTCCACCGCTTTGAGGGGCTCCAAGTGGACCTCGAAGCCCGCCTCCTCATACATCTTCACCGCCTCGCTTAAACGGGGCTCCGCCGCCGCAAACCTCCTCTGCCACCCCTCCTTAAGGAGCTGCCTCTCCCTCTCTGTCATCTCCTCCCTCCTGTAGCGCTTCTCTAAGCCGCTCCCACACCTTCTCTATCTCTTTTCTTGCAGCGGTGGGATACTCCAAGGGACTCTTCCTCTCCATCAGGGCCTCTATCACCGCCCTGTCGAAGGGGATCTTGCCCACCACCTCTATCCCTTCCCTCTTACAATATTCCTCTATCTCCTTTGTCTTGGAGGGGTTGATGTCGAACTTGTTTATGCAGACCTTAACAGGTACTTGGAAGTGCCTGCAGAGCTCCACGGCCCGCTCTAAATCATGAAGGCCCGAGGCGCTCGGCTCCGTCACCACCAGGGCCAAATCGGCCCCTGTCACCGAAGAGATCACCGGACAGCCCACCCCCGGAGGGCCGTCGATAATGACGAGTTCTTCCCCTTCGGCATACCGCTTGGCCCTCTCCCTCACCTCGGCGACCAGTTTTCCCGAGTTCTCCTCCCCGATCTTCAATTGGGCATAGACCATGGGACCGTTTTTGGTCTCTGCCATGTACCACCAGCCGGAAAGGGCCTCCACCATCCTTATCGCCTCTTCAGGACAAGCGAGGGCACAAAGTCCACACCCCTCACATTCCACATAGTCCACCTCCCCGTCCTGGATGGCGTCAAAGCGGCAGAGCTCGGTGCAGGTCCCACAGCCCGTACAGCGCTCCTCATCCACCTCCGGCTTTCTGCCCCCGTAAAAGCCTCCCTTTTCCTTTATTTGCGGTTCAAACAGGAGAAATAGATCAGCGGCGTCAACATCGCAGTCAGCGAAGACCTTTCCCTTGGCCAGAGCAGCAAAGGAGGCAACCAGGGTCGTCTTCCCAGTTCCCCCCTTACCGCTTATCACCACCAGTTGCTTCATACCGCCTTCTCAGGTAGTCGTCTATCGCCTTATGAAGGCCCACCACCCCTAAAAGGGAGCAGTGGGCCTTCCTCGAAGGGATGCCCCCAGCGGCCTTGATCACGTCGTCATCGGTGATCATCAGGGCATCATCTAATGGTTTTCCTTTCACCAGCTCGCTCAAGATACTGGTTGTGGCTATGGCCGCAGCGCAACCGAACACCTTGTAGCGGAAATCCACGATCCTCTCGTCCTCCACTTTGATGTAAACCCTTATGTGATCCCCGCAGGTCGGGTCCCCCACCAGGGCCACCCCGTCGGCATCCGGTATCTCCCCCACGTTGCGGGGATTCTTGAAGTGGTCCATCACCGTCTCGTTATAAAAGAGGTATCCCACCTCATGACGATCCTGCCGGTAAAGGTCCCTCCAGTCCACCTTTACCCCTCCAAGGCTTGCAGGATCTCTTCATAGAGGGAAAGGAACTTCTCCCTGAACCCCTCCAGCTCCTCCACTACCAGCCCTCCCTCGGAGCAGATCCGTCCGATCCTCTCATCGAAGGGCAATTCCATCAGCACCGGTATCCCCTCGGCGGCACAGAACTCCTGGATCCTTCCGTCACCGAGGTTGGACCGGTTAATGAGGACCCCCATGGGCACCCCCAGCTCCCTTACCATCCCCACGGCGAGTTCCAGGTCATGGAGTCCAAAGGGGGTGGGCTCGGTCACCAGGAGGCAGAAGTCGCTCCCCTTCACCGTCTCCACCACAGGGCAGGAGGTCCCGGGCGGGGCGTCGAGGATCACCGTCTTTGAGGAATCGAGGAAGGTCTTCTCCTTTCTTATCACCGGACTTGGCATCGGTTCCCCGATGTGAAGGACCCCCTGGATAAAATCGATCCCCTCAGATCTGCCGATTTCAACCTTCCCGATTTCCCTCGGCTGTTCCGAGATCGCCTCCTCAGGGCATATGTAAGAACATGCCCCACAACCGTGGCAAAGCTCATCGAAGACCAGCACCTTCCCTGGGAAGACCAGAATGGCATGGAACTCACATGCCTTAGCGCACTTTCCACAGTAGGTACACTTGGATTCGTCTATCCTGGGAACTGATATGGTAACGGAGAAGGTTTTATAAATCTCCGGTTTCAGGAAGAGATGGGCATTCGGCTCCTCCACATCGCAGTCGATGAACTGGACCCCATCGAGCACCGAGGCGAGGTTAGTCGCCACCGTGGTCTTCCCGGTCCCTCCCTTTCCGCTGGCGATGGCCAGGATCAAACCTCTCCTCCAAGGAGGATTTCGGCCACCTTCCTGGGAAGACCCACCACCACCCTGTCCCTGGGTATGGCCCCATATCTCCTTGAATCATTGCAGCCAAAGGAAAGGGTTGGTTCGCCCGTCAGATGCGCTTTGGCCGCCACATTCCCGCAGACCGCCACGACACTTGAAAGCTCTACAGACAGTCGCTGAGAAAAGCGGACTTCGTATAAACGTACAAGCTTCATCACCTGCTCGGGCTGCAAATAAGAAAGTAGGACATCTGGATCGTCCTCCACGTTCAGCCCGACCCCTTTCAAATCTCCGTTTAAAACGGGCAATCCCTTCACTACTCCTCGGGCATACTCCAGGGGAAACCGGGCCTCTTCGTGAAGGCGACGGATCATCTCCCGGGCAGCGGCGGGGTTCCACCCGAAGATATAGGAAGCACCGTTGCAGTCCAGACCGTCCCTCGTCAGCATAACAGGGGAGACATATGCCCTTGTCACCGCTTCGCAGAAGCGAATGCCCTTCACTGGAGCAAGGTCTCCTGCAGGGAGGGCATCGTGATAGAACTTTATCCCGACCCACCGGCCTCCGAAGGCCTGCTGGCATCTCCTGATCAGGTCGTTCATCCCTATCTTCTCATCATTGGGGTTCCGCAGTTAGGGCAGAGAACCTGCGAACACGGCATAGCCGGCTGGTGGGGTACAGTGGTCCCACACTGAGGGCAGATACATTCTCCTGCAGGCCCAAAACCTCCTCCCATACCCCTTCCCCCCATACGTCTCCCCATTCCTCTTCCCCTGCCTCTTCCCATCCCTCTGCCAAATCCCCCAGGGGGACCGGTCCCATCACCTCTCGGCATCCTCCTTACCTCCTTTCACAGCATCTTTTAGGGTTGGCGCAGGAGACCCCCCTCTCACAGCACCTGCCACCACCTGCCCACTTCTCGCTGCTTGCTGAAAATCCTCCCTCTTTAAAAGTAAAGGCACTCGGTGAAAGGATCCGCTCTATGTCCTTGGAACCACATCGCTTGCACTCGAGAGGATCATCCTTCTCGCCCATTCCCTGAAAGACCTCGAAGACCTCCCCGCAGGCCAGACATCTGTATTCGTAGATGGGCATCTTACCCTCCTTTAATCAGATAATCAGAATCTGCCCCTTCCCATCCCGCTGTGGGGTGGGACAGTGGGTGAAGTGGCCTCCTGAAGCTCTCCCCTCCTGAACATCTCCACGCTTTCCCTCACCGTCCCCCCTGCCCCCACGAGCACCTTTATCCCTGCGGCCTGAAGGGCAGCGGCCGCATTGGGGCCCACGTTTCCGGTGATCACCGCCTCGGCCCCCCGGCTCGTGATGATCTGGGCCGCCTGGGGGCCTGCCCCCCCTGCTGCCATCATCGCCTCGTTCTCCACGGCCTCGTACTCCATGGTCTCCGGGTTCACGAAGACGAAGAAACGGCAGCGACCGAAGCGGGGGTCCACAGGGGAATCTAAGGTATTTCCCGTTGAGGTGACCGCTATCTTCATCTCCTCCCTCCCCACTTTCCATGATGATGGTCCTCATCCCTACAGCTTTCTGCCCCCCTTATCCTGCCCTCAAGGTATCCCATGAGGACCTCCTCCAGGGGGGCGGAGGCACCGGTGGTGACCGCCTCTATACCGAAGCGTGCGAACATATCGATGGCCCGCCGTCCCATGCCTCCGGCGATGATCACGTCTGCCCCCAGCGATCTGATGAACTCCGGTACCACTCCCGGTGCGTGGGCCATATAGTGAGGGTTCTTCACCACTTCTACCCTTCTTACCTCACCATCCTCCACCTCCACCAAGGTATAGAAGGGACAGCGCCCGAAATGGGGGCTCAGATGCCCCTTCAGGCCGAGATCATCCTCACACGCCATCGCTATCCTCATTGCCCTCCTCCCTCCGACTTCTCCTTCTCCATGAACTCCCTGCATTTCTTCGCTATCTCCAACAGGGCCTTTGAGGCCTCGGAATCGGGGAAAGAAAGGACGAAGGGTGGGCCGCTGTCGCCCTTCTCCACGATGGCGGGGTCAATGGGTACCCGACCCAGGAAGGGGACCGCCAGGTCGTTGGCAGCTCTTTCCCCCCCTCCGGTCTTGAACAGTGGTATGTAGTGACCGCAGTGAGGACAGCGAAACCCGCTCATGTTCTCCACGATCCCGATCACCGGAACCTTGAGCATGCGGCTGAAGTTCACTGCCTTCCGGGAATCCAGCAGGGCCACATCCTGAGGGGTGGTCACCACTACCGAACCGTCCACCTCCTTTATCAACTGGGCCACACTCAGGGGCTCGTCTCCTGTGCCGGGTGGCAGATCTATGATGAGGTAATCGAGCCTCCCCCAGTTCACGTCGCCCAGGAACTGACGGATGGCCGTGTGCTTCAATGGCCCTCGCCAGACCACAGGAGAATCGGGATTGGGCAAGAGGAAGGCCATGGAGACCACCTTGAAATTGGGGAAGATCTCCACAGGCCTTATTCCATTCTCCCCTCCGACTAAGGGCCTCCACTCTACCCCCAGCATCTTGGGGACGTTGGGACCGTGGATGTCGGCATCGAGCAGCCCCACATCGTATCCCTCTTTTGCCAGGGCCGCCGCGAGGTTAACCGCCACCGTGGTCTTTCCCACCCCGCCTTTCCCGCTTATTACCATCATCCGATGGCGAATCTCGGCAAGCCTCCTCCTGAGCTTCTCTTCCTCGTGCTTTTTCTTCATATCCTTGGAAGCCGCACAAGACTTTCCCTCTTCACGTCTTTCTTTTTCGCTCATCTACCCCTCTCCTCCTCAGGGTGAAGACCACAATATAATCCCTTTCGTCTCAATTTCAACCCCCCGGAGGGGGAGGGCCCTATTCCAGCTCGCGGAGCCTTCTCTCTATCTCCTCTATCTGCCTCTTGAGGTACTCCTGCTGCTCCTTCAAAAACTCCGCCTGATCCCTGAGGAACTCCTTCTCCTGTTCCGGAGCAGGAGGGGGCCCTCCCCATGGCCCCCAGGGGCCCATGGCCCAAGGACCCCATCCCCAGCCCCATGAGGCCCAGGGCCCCCATGGCCCGGGTCCATATCCTCCTGGCCAATAGGGGCCCGGATTTTGCTGGGGAGATTCCGAGCCTTGGGCATCTTCAGACCTTCCACCTCCCTGGGGGGGATAACCCATGTATCCCCACCAAGGGCCAAAGCGTCTGCGCATCCTCGTCACCTCCTTACCTTATTCCGGTTACCAGTAGGGAACCCATGGTGAGACATAAGGGGCCACCCAGCCACGGCCCCAGCCCCATCGGGCCCAACCAGGGAGTCCGGTAGCCCAGAATCCCCAGCCGCGTCCTCGGCCCCACCAGCCTCGACCCGGGACCCAAGGGTTCAGATAACCGGGTACCGGATAGCCAGCACAATAGCCGGCCCCCCTTCCGGTCATCGGACCCAACCCCATCGGACCAGTGCCATCACCCCAAGGCATCTCCTTCACCTCCTTTCTTCATGGTTTTCTACCACCAAGGTCTCCAGAACGGGTAAGGCCTTGGCCACCACGGCCTCCAACC
>Ga0180301_10002853_pt1 | contig 13597 bp, 16 predicted proteins | sample GuaBasSediGuay16_FD_121797 | JGI IMG/M metagenome (GOLD analysis project Ga0180301, IMG submission 121797) | Subseafloor sediment microbial communities from Guaymas Basin, Gulf of California, Mexico - Guay16, Core 4569-2, 12-15 cm | ecosystem: Environmental > Aquatic > Marine > Hydrothermal...
AAGCATAGGTTTGTTGCTTAACTGTTCTTTCTTAACGCTCGCTAACGCTCTCAGACAGTGAGACAGCCTATACCGGATTGCCCGTATGCGATAATATTTTCAAAAGGCTAAAATGATACGATTTGTCAAAAACCGCTTTAGACCAAGCGAAAAGCGATTTTGGCAACAGCCCGTCAACATTTGTTGGCGTCAGCAGCTAATCCCGGTTACATCGGGACTTACTGCTTACTGCTGCTGCCTACTTCAGTCTGACCTTGAAGCCTCTATTTGCCCCTCGTTTGCGCATTAATAAACAATCAGACCTGCATATCCTACCACCTGGGCATAATCGCCGGTCACATCTCCCGATGTGGCATATTGAACGAGCTCAGCCTTTGTGGCGCCAAGTTCTTTACATGCCGTCAGTACAATCGTTGCCGGCACTACCCCGCACATCGATATTCTTTTGTTAGCCACTGTGGTATACAGGCCCATTGGGTCTAAGTCAAGGATACGTTCAATTGCCAGTTGGTCTTTATACCTGGCCGATTCCTGTGACTCATAATGTGTCATATCGCTGCTGGCTACAAGAAGCACATCCCCGTCATAGTCGCGGACTACTTTCGCCAGTGCCTGACCGATCTCATGGCAGTCAGGAAAATTTAGATGGCTCAAGGTGATGGGCACAATCGCCACATCAGGCCTTAGCCTTTGAAGGAAAGGTACCTGAACTTCTATGGAGTGTTCCGCAATGTGGGCGTTTGGGTCGTCCTTGATTCCGGAAGCAGGGGCCTTCAGGATCAAGCCGGCCAGTTCCTCGTTGATTGAAACCGGACCGAAGGGCATGTCCCAGTTACCAGACGAAGCCAGGGCAACAGGTGCTCCTACCCCCCGGTGATTCGGCCCCAAGATAACCACAGTTTCGGGAATCTGTATCCTGGAAAAAACCGCCCCGGCCACTCCTCCTGAATATATGTACCCAGCATGAGGAGATACGACTCCAAGTACCTTTTTAGGTTTTGGCACCGGTTTCAAGAATGAATCGACTTGTTCCTTCAATCGGTCTTTATCACCTGGATAAAACATATCAGCGACAGCTGGTCTGCGTGACATAGTTAACCTCCAGTTCGTTATTGGTTACCAACTACGATTCGCAAGCCACGATTCAATAAAATAATCATAGCACAAATGAATCCGTCGGACAAACTATCGTTCGTGTTTCATAACTCCTGCCATACGAACAGTTATGAAGCACCAAGTGCCAAACGCACAGAGGCGCGAAGAAAGGTAACACTTTACGTCTTTGGAAAATTTGCCGCCGAATATCTGAGGGCAGGCAAGTTTTATGCTTGTAGTGCGAGGCTTAAGCCTTGCTCCGGATATAGCGGCCCTGAGAGGTTGCGGTTTTTCTTGTATCGGATTATAGGATTGCAAACGGAAGGATTTTCTGTAATAGTTAGTTTTCCTGAAGCAAGCGCTCTTATCTGTAATTGCTGTCCTGAATGCAGAGGAGCACCCCGAAGTTGCGACGATGGTTGCCACCATAAATCTCACTCATATGAGGAAAAGCAATTGCTCTATGTTAGAATGCGGCCGGTATAATCAACATTATCGCTATCGTTTGCTAACATCGATTACCAATCCTGAACAAGGCTGAGTCGAACTTAGAGGGAAAAGTGATGCGAAGCGACAAAGGTCCCCAATTTGAACCTGCCGGCACTTTCGATTATGTTAGAAAGGCAATTGAAGTTGTCAAGCTAAACCGGGCGGTAATGGCAGAAGTGGCAGCAGACATGAGCGTTATAAGGTTTGGCCTTGCCGTTACGGCCATAGGCGGGGCTGTGGCTGTGCTTCCGTATACCAATATTAGAGGCATTATTGTCGCAGCGGTTTATTCTATAGCCGCCCTGTTTCTGTTTGCAGGATTTGTTCACGTGATGGCAGGCTATTCAGGGGGCAAGCAGGAATTCATGGGGTTTGTGCGCGTCATCGCCTTGAGCGGTATTATTGATTGGGTGGCTGTTGTCCCCGTGATTGGCCTTTTTGCTACCACTTGGAGTGTAGTTATTGCTGTGGTGGCGGCAAGGCAGATCTATGACTTGAGAAGGGGCAGAGCTGCGTTCGTCGTCATCCTTGCCACCCTGGTCATGTGGGCAATTACTGCGATGATATTTAGCGGCAGCCTGGGGTCTTTGTATAAGATGAGAGGTGCGTAAACACGGGCGAGTCGTAATTTGCCTACCAGCCGACAACAGATGATGGAAATACTTTCCCGGCAAGAATGCAGCGTCAGGGATCTATCCCGGATGCTGGGGATAAGGGAAAAAGAGGTTTATGACCACCTTTCTCACATTCAGCGGTCTGTTGCTTCGCGAAAGCGAAAACTTGTTATCAGCCCGTCCCGATGCCTTTCCTGCGGTTATGTCTTTGAGACACGGAAACGTTTCACCCGCCCCAGCCGTTGCCCTCACTGCCGCAGCGAACGGATTCAGGGCGCAAAATATAAAATCGTTTGTATCAGTTCAGATTTTTGAAATATTCTTGCGGACAGGCCTGTCCGATCCTTATGTTTGTTTTTCAAAGGGCTAAAGGGATACAATCGTTTGACGAGTAGGAAACCCCAATGAAGGAATCTGAGATCAACAGGCTGTTTCTCCGGGTTGCGGCGACTTCGGGCCAGGCATCGGAAGACGTTAGAAAAGTTTTTGCAACTCTTGTTTCCTCTACTTTGCGGTACAGGGACCAGATGAAGAAGGATCTTGGTGTTATTGTGACAGTTGAAGACGTTCGGGTGGCACTCGACTGGCTGGTGGAATCAATCCATACCAAGCGATTGCCAGAAACAAATAATGCAGTTCGACTCGACCTTCTAAAGATATGGCTCGATGAATTGAAGCCGTATTTCTGATAACGGTTTTTCCGTGAAATTGTGCGAAAAGTATCAGTTCAGGTTGGTGAGAATGTGTTTTTGAAAGGGCTAAAGAATTACTCAGAAAAAAATGTATGTGCGAGACCTAAACAGAGAAAGAAAGACCCTTGAAGAGAATATCAAGAGCGATGTACTTGACTTTACCCGAGCATATTTAAGTGTTGCCGATTTGCATTCGCTTGTGCAAACTAATCCTGCCGTTGTCAGACCGGAGACAATTTCGGTACTCCAGAGATTCCTTGAGAGAGAAAGACATTCTTCTCAAACGCAGGCTTTTTTTCTTTATAGTGAAGCAGCAGTAACCCTCACTGCCATCCTCGTGAAGGCCTCCAGGAAACCACTGGCCGTCAAGGCGCTTTCTGCTTTAAGGGATATCCTTCGCATAAGCACACAAAGCGTCCATAGGGCTGTGACCGAAGCGGTGGGTTGCTTACCTGTTTCCGTTCATGGCCCTGAAATAGTTGAGGAACCTACTGGGAATACGCCTTGTGTGGAGTGGCAAGACGTGGTGAGAGAACATGGCCTTGCTATCTGTGGTGTTCCAGCACTTTTTGGCAGAAGTCTCGTAGCAGCCGTTGATCAGGAAAGCACCTTGTTTGTAGTCAAACTGGCTTGTGATGAGAATGCTTTTCGGGCCATTTACAAAGAAGCTGTGTGGATGGACTATTTGCGCACATTAGCGGGTAGTCTGCCGGCGAGATTTGACATTCCTGCGCCCGTGAGAATTAATGGAAGTTACCTGTTCAGGTTAATGAATCCGCCGCCCCCTGTGCCCGAGTACGTGAAGCTGAATCGAGGATGTTATGGCATTGCCTATTTCGCCGATAGGGATTATTTCTTTTATCCTAACGGTAACGGAGCGGGGAAGCGGCTCGCTCCTGAAGCGTTCGCAGAAGTTATGTTTAGAAATGCCTGGTTGTTGGGAAAACTGACTTCATCCGGTATTGTCCATTCGGCACCAATTCCCCTCTTCCACAATCGACTGCAAAGAAACAGACGTGGGGATAACGGCATATATGAGTGGGAGCGGGCAGGCAGGCTGGACAGATGGCTTGATTCCTGCCGCTATCCCAACATTGGTGTTACAGGAATAAGAGACTTTGAACACCTTGTTGCCTTTCGCAACAGCCGGAATCTCTATCGTCAAGTTGGCACCCACCTGCTGAGCCTGTTGTTGGTAGCCGGGAGTTATTTCCGGAATCGAGATCCACAAAGGGTGGGCCTCGACAGACACGGCTTGCCGATAGATGCACGAGATCTTTTTGACGAACCACTTTTCAGGAAGCTTATTGAGGGGATTTTTCTGAATTACTATGGCGGCTTTTGCGAAAGAAAATTTGCCGGCCAAATACCTTTTGATCTCGAAAAGCTTGCCTCTCGCATGATTGAAGAGATGGGCGTGGATCGCTACATGGAAGAAGTGTTAAGGGTTGTGGATCAAAAAGAGATGACACATAAAGAGTTCAGAAGTTTTCTGAAAAATACCGGATATACCGAAGATCAAATTCGGGATATCAAAAAAGGCGCCAGAGATATCACTGTCTATACCGGCCCCCATCTTGGCGGATTCAACCAAAGTATATCCCTGCCTGAACTTATTGAATTTGTAGGAACTGCATCCGCATTGTGCATAGCCGGCAGGTACTGGAGCGAAAAATTTCCTATGCTCGGACAGTCTCCCAAGCCGGCACAGGACATACAATTGGACTGATCGCAAATTTGCCAGTGTTTAAGAACCTATTTTCTGCTTGAGTTATTTACCTTTCTGATTATAAAAGAGCACAAGAAAGCCTGGCTTGAGGACGGAGGATTATGAAGGTACTCGTTTACGGCTCGGGAGGTAGAGACCACTGCCTTGCTGACAAATACGGAGACAGCCAACACGTTGACAAGGTTTATTTTGCCCCGGGGAATCCTGGAGTTTTACATACGCCGAAGGGGAATGAGAAGAGAAAACTCATAGAGCTTGTTCCGTTGAGAGACTTTGGCAAGATCGCGGATTTTTGTGTGGAGCACGGTGTCGACCTTGCAGACGTGGGTTCTGAAAACCCTCTGGAGCAAGGACTCGTAGACGCATTGACCAGCCGGGGTATTCGCACAATCGGGCCGAGGAAGGAATATGTGAGACTTGAAAGTGACAGGGCGTTTACAGACGATCTGTTGCGACGGATAGGAGTGCCCAAGCCGGAGTATCAGGTTTTCGACGACCCTGAAAGAGCAAAAAAATATGTTCGAAATATCGGCTATCAGGTCGTTGTGAAGGCCAACGGTCTGGCCGCCGGAAAGGGCGCCATTGTTTGTGATGATGTCCCTGATGCTTTGGATGCCATAGAGAGGATAATGATCAAAAAGGTCTTTGGAGATTCAGGCAACAGGGTTGTTATCGAGGAGAGGAAATACGGGACAGAGATATCGTTTTTTGCGTACCTTGATGGTGAACATGTCCTTCCACTTAAAATGTTTGCCCAGGATTACAAACGGGCATTTGATCCGGATGACAGACAATCGATTGAACAGTTTGGCGGTAATCCCAACACCGGCGGCACCGGCTGTTATTGTCCCCACAAGCTTCTCAGCCCGTGGTTGGTAAACAGAATCATCAAGGAAATCGTCAATCCAACCGTAAACGAAATTTACAACCATTTAGGCTGGCAGTACAAAGGCGTTCTCTATTTTGGCTTGAATCTTGATCCTTATGACAATCTTGATGTCTTTGAGATCAACGTCAGACACGGAGACCCTGAATGGGAAGTCCTGGCCCGAAAATTGAGCACAGACCTTTTTGAAATCGGTACGGCAGTCCAGGAAGGGACCCTGGATCATGTAAAGCAGGTGTGGAACAAACAGTACTATGTAGATGTCATTGCCATGGAAGGTCGCTCAAAGGCATCCAGGGGCTGGAACCAGGGATACCCTAAGCGCTACGGGAAGGGCCACGCGATAACGGGCTTGGATAAAATAGAGAGGGGCGTTGCCATTTATTTCGCCGGTGTTGACGAGGATTCGCAAAAGAGCCTGGTCACGTACGGGGGCAGGGTTCTGCATGTGGTAGCCGGAGACCGGACCCTGGAAGGGGCGAGGGAAAAGGCGTATCGGAACATAAACAAGCTTGCCTTCGTGGATCACAATAACAACGGTGCAAATTGTCTCAGGTTCCGTCGCACAATAGGGGCATAGGAAATGGGAGTCGCGCATGAAAGAGGCAAAAAAACGAAACAGACCGGTTGTGGGAATCGTCATCGGAAGTGATTCGGACTGGGGCGTGATGCAAAAGACGGCTTCTGTCCTGAAACAGTTTAAGATACCATTTGATGTTACCGTGTCATCTGCTCACCGCAGCCCGGAAAGGACCGCAGAATATGCACGCACGGCCCGGACCAGGGGTCTTAAGGTAATTGTAGCAGCCGCAGGGGGGGCAGCACACCTGGCGGGTACTATTGCCTCGCTGACCACGCTTCCTGTCATTGGTGTTCCTCTTGCTTCCTCCTCGCTGAAAGGGCTGGACGCTCTTCTTGCCACTGTCCAGATGCCTGCCGGCGTGCCGGTCGGCACAATGGCCATAGGAGATGCCGGGGCGAAGAATGCTGCCATTCTGGCTGCACAGATACTTGCTGTGAGCGATTCAGAGATCGAAAATAGACTGAAACAATTCAAAAAGGAGTTGACGAGACGTGTGGAGCAAAAGGCCGAAGTCCTGGACAAGAATCCCTAAAAACGCATGTCTGCCATAGCAATTTGGTCTTTACGATGGAAGTCAAAGACTCTACATTTGTTTCAGTTGATCCGCAATCTCCCGATAAAGAAACCATCCGCAGGGCCGCTGCATTGATCAAAAAAGGCGGCCTCGTCGTTTTTCCAACGAGCAGCTTCTACGGCCTCGGGGCAGACGCCTTTAATACTGAGGCCGTGGACAAGGTGTTTCAAGTCAAGAAGCGTGATCGCCGCAAACCTGTACTTATCTTGATTAACCATGTCAGAGAGCTTGTCTCCCTTGTGAAATCAATTCCGGATCAAGCAAAGCCGTTGATAGAGGCCTTCTGGCCGGGTGGTCTTACGCTGGTCTTTAAGGCTGCAGATGTCTTGCCATCAAATCTTTGCGGGCATACGGGCAAAATCGGTATCCGCCTTGCTGGTCACCCGGTTGCTTCTCACCTTGTCAGCACAGTGGGGGGGCCAATTACGGCTACGAGTGCCAATATTTCCGGGAGAGGTGGATGTACAGCAGTGGTAGAGCTTGATTCCCATATCAAAGAGCATGTTGATTTGGTCCTGGATGCAGGCTGCCTTGCCGGGGGGAAGGGGTCAACAGTGGTGGATGTGACGGTGGAGCCCCCGATCATTTTGCGTGAAGGCGTGGTCGCCGCGGAAAGGATCGGAGCGCTATTGCAGGCCCCGCCTGCAGCGGGGCCTGCAATGACATTTTGAGAGCCTTGCGGAATTCGGGTTCAATGAACATGAGCAACACGAACAGCCCGGCCTGAGACTTTGCCCAACCGCCCTTTTCACTCCTCTGTATGAACTTTTTGGGGGCTTGCTCACTAAAACCCAAAAGACAGGGCCTCACGGCCTCAAACGGTTTGGGATTTACACACTAGCGTGGGCCGCTTGCCCCGTTAAATTTCCCGAATGGAACTTGTTTAACGGGGTGAACTTCGCCCGGCAAACAGACCAAACCAACCAGACAGACCAGACAGGTGCCCCAAAAAGTTTATAGTGACCTTTCAAAGGAGGTAGGCAAAGGCCTAGCCCTCTCATGGGCAGATAAGTATATGTCTCGGAATTTCTATAACCCATTGAGATTATAGCTATTTATTTGCGCTGTTGCAGCCTCGATCAGGGAATGATGGAATATTGGAATAATGGGAAAAATAAAAATCCTTTGGTGCCCATTATTCCATTGTTCCAGTTTTCCATTATTCCAATTGTGAGCGAAGCGAACTAAGTTCAATTAACGGTACATTTGACTGGCAAATTGGGAATGAGATAATCAGAAGCCAATTACCGCATCAGCTTCTTCGATTAACTCTGCAAGTTTTGGAGGAGCTGCAAGCTCGCCCGCCACAAATTCGACTATCGGTTTTTGATGTTCATCGCACAGCCCTCTGCCAATAGCACATGAGACGCCAATATATATAGGTATCGGATTTGCCGCGGTAAGAAACATCAAGAGGTCTTCAAATGGTGGTAGACCCGGGGCCTGCACGTATTCAGGGGTCCCTTCTTTCATCAAATAAACTGCGTTATTGTATAACCATATAGACACGTCCATACCCTTTTCCACGAGCGCCTTGGCGGTCAGGAAAGGTACCGTGGCCCTGTTTGCATCTTCAGGCCCATTGTTAGCTATGATTACTACCTTTTTTGCCATGCTTCTACCTCCTTGTGTTTAATTGGGGTTTAGTCGGAATGAAAACAAATTCTTCCCAACTTGCCGATCAACTAGTTCGTCTATCAAAGGAGTGTTTGCTTTGTCAACATTTATTAACGGCGGTATTGACGGCAACAATCTGCCAATAGGTTTTGAGGCAGAAATTTTTCTTGACATAAGGATATTGTTGTCATATAAGGCCGACCAGCTTTTTCCGAAGTTTGTCAGCTCTTCTGCTCGGCCGGGCCGTCGCAGATTATCTTTTGGATCTTTTGCAGCGATAAAAAGGTCTAACGTGATGTTGCACAGCAGAATGTTCTATAACACTCGCTCAAGATATATTCCCTCTTATGTGTTACCTCCCGATCACCAAACCAGCAACAATGCATCTTTTGACCCCCGGGGTCAAGCGAAAGGAATATGAGAGAAGATGACATCAAAGAATGAGCAGGTGTTTGCATTTGCCCTTGCGGCGGCCTTGCTCGTCGTGGGCGTTGTTTGTTACGCGGCCTTTCCACCAAAGGCTCCCGAAGAACCGGTCAGGATTATGTTCAAGACGACGGCAGGGAAAGTTTTTTTTGATCATAAGACCCACTCATCTGATGCGGGATACGGGGTTGGGTGCACTGATTGCCATCATGAGGGAGAGGAGCCGGTAGCCTGCAGCGAATGCCATGATCCTGAGAGCGAAGTGAAAAGGTCCGATGCCATCCATACCCAATGCAAAGGTTGTCACGAGGAGGGTGAGGCAGGGCCTGTTAAGTGTTCCGCATGTCACGTGATGTAGCAGGCGCTGATGAGATTTTAAGGACAAAGGGTTAAGCCATGATAAAGAGATCTTTTTTTGGTTTGGTAACACCGAAACTGGAGTACAACCGGGTTCCAGCTCCGGTCAAAGAGCTTCCGATGCCCGGGAAAGTTGTCTTGTTTTTGAAAGATTCACAAAACGGTGGAGGTGCAATCGCTGCCAAGGTGGGCGATACTGTAAGGACGGGTCAGAGACTTGCCGCATCACCGGACAGCCCTGATTATGTAATTGCCTCTGTGACCGGAACGATATCTGCGTTGGATTCCTATTTGGATGCGTATGGTCAAAAATATACTGCTATCAGTATTGATGCCCGGGGCAAGGATGAGTGGGATGCTGAGTTCGACAACAACAAACCCACCCTTGACACGGCTATAAGGTTTTTTGGATTTGGTCCAGGCACGCCTTCTTTCACTCCCTTTACTGATCCGGAGAAGCGCATAAGGACAATTGTCATCAATGGGATGGATCAGGATTTGCTCCTTACGGTCAACCAGTATGTTGTCCAAAATGAAGCGGCTGACATCAAGAACGGTGTTCAAACGCTCAAAAAGCTGACAGGCATAGAGCGGATTGTTATCGTAGCGCCTGAAAATCTGGTCCAGCAAGCCGGCACTACGGGGGCGGAAGTAAAGGTGGTGAGCGCTGCGTATCCTGAGGGTCTTCCACGTATGATCATAAAGAATCTGTTTGGCACCGTGGTCCCGGCAGGCGATACACTTGAGGATGCCGGTTACTTTTTTCTCAGCGCTGAAGCCGCCGCCGCTCTGGGCACTGCCTTCTCCAGTGGCCGGCTTTGTGTCACCAAGGTTGTGACGGTTGTGGGAAAAGACGGAAAGACAACCAACGTAAAGACGAGAATTGGTACTCCTGTGGCGGACGTGCTCAAGGCATGTAATATTTTGCTCAACGATCGGGATCGTCTCATACTTGGTGGCCCTATGAGGGGTATGGCTACCTACTCTGAAGACCTGCCCGTGCAACCTGATACAGATGGCATATTGGTCCAGGATGAGGCAGGAAGCGTTGAGGTCACAGATTATCCGTGTATCAACTGCGGGGAATGTATCAGGATATGCCCGGTCAATATTCCGGTCAACATGCTCGTGCGATTCCTGGAGGCAGGCCTCTACGAAGATGCTGCAGCTATGTATGATCTGAATTGCTGTATAGAATGCGGGTTGTGTTCATATGTTTGTGTATCCAGAATCCCTATTTTCCAGTACATAAGGCTTGGCAAACATGAACTTAGCTTGATGGAAACTGCGGAGGCAGCCTATGAGTAATGAGAAAAAATTGATTGTCTCTCATGCCCTTTTTGGAGCCAAACCCGGCCCTAAGGCTCCGGATGAGAAGAAAAGGAAAAAACTGGTTGTTGCCCATCCCCCGTACTGGCATGATGGGAGCAGGATATCAACGAAGAATTATCACATTATGCTTGCCGCACTTCCAGCAATCTTGATGGGCATTTCCCAGTATGGTGCTCCCGCCCTTGGGGTGCTTGCACTGGCTACTTCTTGTGCCATGATCTGGGAACTCATCATGAACGTTGTCATGAAAAGGGGTATTTCCATTGGCGACGGGAGTGCCGCTGTGACGGGACTTCTGTTTGGAATGCTTTTGCCGGCTACCGCTCCCTGGTGGGTCGTGGTTTTGGGAACCTTTATCGCTATCGTTATAGGGAAACAGATATTTGGCGGGATTGGGTTTAATCCCCTGAATCCTTCACTTCTTGCCCTGGCTATGCTTGTGATCTCATTCAAGGGGATCTTTGATTTCGATGAAGCGCTTCACAATTATGACCTCAGCTTTGCGATGGCTTATCCTCTGGCACAGGTAAAGTATTTTGGCACAGCCGCCATTGCTAAGTTCGGTATCGGCGATCTCTTTATGGGTAAGCAATCGGGAGCTGTCGGTTCCACCTTCGGCCTGGGCCTGGTTGCAGGAGGAGTCTACCTCATGCTCAGGGGATACATACGGTGGGAGATCTCATTGTCCTTTGTGGTAGGCGTGTTCATCACTGCGCTCATTTTCAACCTGGCCAATCCGGCAAAATATGCCGGTCCATGGTTCCATTTGTTTACCGGGTATACTTTAATTGCCGCTTTTTTCCTCCTCCCGGAGGACTCATCATCTCCGGTAAACTTTATTCCCATGCTGATTTTTGGGGCCTGTGCGGGGCTGATGACTGTGTTGATCAGGAATATCGGGGCTTACATAGATGGTATTCCTTTTTCCATTTTGCTGATGAATCTTGCCAACCCACTTCTTGACAAAATTAGACCCAAAGCGGTTGGAAAGGTGGTAGAAAGTGCGTGATATCATCAGGATGATCGTTGTTGTGGCTGTTTTGTGTGCCTGCGCCGGGGGGCTGCTGGCTGGCGTTAAATCCGGAACTGCGTCCAAAATCGAATTCCAGCAACTGAAGTTCGTAAAAGGTCCTGCCATCAGGGAAATCTTGAAGGGATGCACCAACGACCCGATCACGGATCGCTTCAAACTCAAGGACGGGGAGACAGAGAGAACCTTCTTTGTTGGTGTCTTTGATGGCAAACCAAACGCAGTTGCTTTTGAAACCTATGGCAAGGGGTTTGGCGGCCGTATCGGCATTATGGTTGGTGTTGATCTTGAAACAGACAAGGTTGTCGGCTTAGGCATAACAACACATTCTGAGACTCCCGGACTCGGGGCCAGGGCTAAGACTGACGAGACATTTAAGGGTAGCTTCAAGGGTCTTTCCATTATGGAACCTTTCAAGGTAAAGGCCGATGGTGGCAAAGTTGACGCCGTTACAGGGGCTACTGTTACCTCACGGGGTGTTTGCGCAGCCGTTACTGCGACCTCGGAATTCTATAAAAGATTAAAACCACAAATCCTGGAAAAGGCCGGGGCTTTTGCTAAGCGGGGAGAAAAGTGATGAGCGAAACCAGTCTTGTTCGAGAGTTTACCAAAGGGCTATGGAGTGATATCCCGCCGTTCAGATTGGTACTGGGGCTATGCCCCACTCTGGCAGTAACTAAAAGCTTTGAAACCGGAATTGGGATGGGTTTTGCCCTGACATTTGTCCTGGTTTGTTCAAATATTCTGGTATCTGCCCTTCGCAATCTGATCCCGAACAAGGTCCGGATAGCCTGTTTTATTGTGATTATTGCCACCTTTGTTGTTGTGGTGGAACTGACCATGCAGGCCTTTGTTTATCCTCTCTTCCTGAAGCTCGGTATTTTTATTCCCCTGATCGTGGTAAACTGTATCGTTTTGGGCCGGGCGGAAGCTTTTGCCTCAAAGAATGGGATTGGAGCTTCCATTGCTGACGGGCTTGGCATGGGTATCGGCTATACAATATCGTTAAGTGTTCTGGGTTCCATCAGAGAGATCTTCGGTGCTGGCACCTGGTTAGGCAAGAGTGTATTCGGGGCATCTTTTCAACCCTTTACCTTTATGGTTGAGGCCCCCGGCGCCTTTGTCTGCCTGGGTCTGCTGCTTTGTATAATGAATCTGGCTGGAAAGAAGTAAAAAGAAAAAAGGAGAGGTCAGATGGGTGATTATATCCTGCTTGCAATAAGTGCTATACTTGTCAATAACATCCTCCTTATCCAGTACCTTGGCAATTGCCCTTTTCTGGGAGTATCGAAGAAGATGGACACAGCAGTGGGAATGGCCATGGCAGTGGTCTTTGTCCTCGCAATGGCGGGCATTGCGACATGGATCCTGGAGGTTGTTTTCCTGAAGCGATTTGGTCTTGAATACATCAGGACTATTGTATTTATTTTAGTGATCGCGACACTGGTGCAGTTTGTTGAGCTCTTTCTGAAAAAAACCATTCCTGCACTTTATGCAGGCCTTGGTATTTTCCTGCCGCTGATTACTACCAACTGTGCGGTTATGGGTGTGTGCCTGATCAATATCAAAGAAGAGTACAATTTTCTGGAGATGCTTGTTTCTTCAATAGCTTATCCAATCGGCTTTGGGCTTGCTCTGATTTTGTTTGCGGGGTTACGCGAGCGAGTTATCATAGGCAGGGTTCCCGGTCCTATGCAGGATACGGCCATCGGGCTCGTGTTGGCAGGGTTTATGTCCTTGTCTTTTTTGGGCTTTAAGGGAATGATATAGCTTAGTTCAAAAATTACTTGGAACTTCCAACTTTTGCAGGGGTAAACAATGATAGAAGCTATATTCTTTATGCTCGCTTTAGGGAGTATCTCGGGGACAATTTTAGGTATTGCCTCCAAGGTATTTTATGTATGGGAAGACCCGCGGATTGCTCAAGTGGCAGACTGCTTAGCAGGAGCCAATTGTGGGGGTTGCGGCTACACCGGCTGTGATGCGTGTGCTGCGGCCATCGTGGCTGGTGAAGCGCCTGTAAATGCCTGTATTGTTGGGGGAGCGGCCTCTGCAGAAAAGGTGGCTGCTGTCATGGGTGTTGAGGTGGGAGCGGCCGAGCCCCTCATATCGGAAAACACTTGCACAGGTGGATTTCGCGCTCCCGAGAAATACTACTACATGGGTATTAAAG
>Ga0180301_10002854_pt1 | contig 13596 bp, 11 predicted proteins | sample GuaBasSediGuay16_FD_121797 | JGI IMG/M metagenome (GOLD analysis project Ga0180301, IMG submission 121797) | Subseafloor sediment microbial communities from Guaymas Basin, Gulf of California, Mexico - Guay16, Core 4569-2, 12-15 cm | ecosystem: Environmental > Aquatic > Marine > Hydrothermal...
CGCTGGAGGTGAGTTTGATAACTCCTATAGCGATGGAGAAGGAGTTGAGGTTTGCGATTCGTGAAGGTGGCAGGACAGTGGGTGCAGGTGTTATTAGTGAGATCATAGAATAAGGGGAGATGAAACCGCGATGAGAGATATCATCACACTGGCCTGTGAGCAGTGTAAGAACAGGAACTACACAACCACGAAAAACAAGAGAAAGACGCCGGATAAGCTTGCGTTAAGAAAATATTGCCCGTTCTGTAGGACACATACGATTCACAAGGAAACAAAATAGGCGTTATGGAGATGCAGGCCAGTAGCTCTAACGGCTAGAGCACCGGACTCCAAATCCGGGTGTTGGGGGTTCGAATCCCTCCTGGCCTGCCATTTTATGCCTGTGACGGTGCTCAAAAAGGGAGTGGCGGGGTGCTGACCTTGAAAGAGATCGGGATGGAAAGCGGATGAAAAAAACTACTCAAAAGTCAAAGAAACGCAAGGGGGCGAAGAAGAAGAGAAACGCCGCAGAAGCCATAGAGAAGAAGCAAAAAAAGGACTCGGGCGCTGCGAACTCTGATAAGGCCGTTGCGCGGGTAAGGCCTTTGAACAGTGGGTCCAAAAAGGTCCAAGAACGAAAGGCTGACAGTAACAGCAAGGAAGGCGGCCCTGGACGTTACATTACCAAGAGTATCCAGTTCTTGCGCGAGTCCAGGACCGAGCTGAAAAAGGTTAAATGGCCAACCCGAAAAGAACTGTTTGCGTCCACGGCTGTGGTAATTTTTCTGGTTCTTGTGGTCGCCTTGTTCCTGGGAATTGTGGATTTTGGTCTGATCAAAATTATTAAAAATATTATTGGATAAGAAGGGGATCAACAGGAGTAATCGGCACTATCACAATCACTGAAGGATGAGGGTCCAGCGTGGCACTAAAATGGTATATAGTACATACCTATTCGGGGTTTGAGCACAAGGTCAAAAAGAGCCTGGAAGAGAGGATCAAGGCCTTGGGGCAGGAGGAGTATTTCGGCGAGATCCTGGTCCCCACGGAGCAGGTGGTTGAGCTAAAGAAGGGCCAAAAGAAGACCTCTTCCCGGAAGTTTTATCCAGGCTATATATTAGTGCAAATGGAACTCAATGACGAGACCTGGCATACGGTAAAGGATACGGCCAAGGTGACTGGGTTTGTAGGTGGGGGAATCAAACCGAGCCCTATCCCAGATGAGGAGGCCGAAAAGATTATAAGGCAGATGGAGGAGGGCTTCACCAAACCCAAGCCTAAATATCAATTTGAAGAAGGTGACGAGGTACGGGTGATTGACGGTCCTTTTAGTAATTTCCAGGGTATTGTGGAAGAAGTGAAACCAGATAAGGAGAAACTCAGGGTGTTGATTACCATATTTGGTAGGTCAACTCCAGTGGAGCTGGATTTTATCCAGGTCAATAAGATCTAGACGAGGGACACGATGGCAAAAAAGGTGATTGGATCCATAAAATTGCAGGTCAAAGGGGGGCAAGCAAATCCATCTCCCCCCATAGGCCCAGCCCTGGGCCAATATGGGGTGAATATTGCTGAGTTTTGCAAGGCCTTCAATGCAAAGACCCAGGACCAAATGGGTACCATAATCCCGGTGGTGATTACAGTTTATGCGGATAGATCCTTTTCGTTTGTGACCAAGACGCCTCCAGCCTCAGTGCTGTTGAAGCAGGCTGCCAAGATAGCGAAGGGATCGAGTGAGCCGAATCGGGAAAAAGTAGGAGAAGTAACCAAGAAACAGATTGAAGAGATCGCCAAGCTTAAATTCGAGGATCTTAATGCAAATGACATGGAAAGTGCCATGAAAATTATTGAGGGTACAGCCAGGAGCATGGGGATTACGGTGGTGGAATCTTAGGTTAGGAGAGGAAGTTTAAGATGGCCAAGCGTGGTAAGAAATATAGACAGAGCGCCGAGAGGGTTGATAGGACAAAGCGATACAGTTTCCAGGAAGCGGTTCAGTTGGCCTTGGACTGCGCCTATGCAGGCTTTGATGAAACCGTTGACTTGGCAGTTCGCCTTGGCGTAGACCCACGGCATGCAGACCAAATGGTGCGCGGGACCGTGGTTTTACCCAATGGTGTGGGTAAGACGGTTCGAGTAGCCGTGTTTGCGAAGGGCGAGAAAGAGAAGGAGGCCCTTGAGGCGGGTGCTGATTACGTGGGGTCTGACGACCTTGTGGAAAAGGTCCAGAAGGGATGGCTGGAATTTGACAAGGCCATTGCAACGCCGGATATGATGAGTTCTGTGGGTAAACTGGGCCGGATACTGGGTCCCAGAGGAATGATGCCCAATGCTAAGCTGGGCACCGTCACTTTTGATGTGGCCAAGGCAGTCAATGAGATCAAGGCTGGAAAGATTGACTTCAAGGTTGAAAAGGCGGGCATTGTTCATGCCCCAATGGGGAAGGTCTCTTTTGGGGTCCAGAAGTTGCTGGAAAACATTGCGGCTTTCATGGACACAATTCTGCGGTTAAAACCAGCATCGAGTAAAGGTACCTATCTAAGAAGTATAGCCCTTTCTACCACCATGGGACCGGGAATTAAGGTTGACCCCGGCTATGTGAAAGACCTATTGGCATAGTTTGAGAACCACAAAACACTCTCATGTTCTTGGCTTCTCTGGCCCTATTGTGCATAACCCTGAGCTTGCTGCCATGGTAGGGTGGAAGCACAAAATAGAGGCATTTTGATTGGGGGAGAAGAAGTATCGATTCGGATTATTAAGATTGAAAAAGGTCAAAGACAGTAGGTGCCAAGCCGACACTGGATGCCCGTAAGGGTTCCCAGGGCGGAGGGCTTAAACCCATAAGCCTACCGAGACCGAGAAGCAGATCCGGGATACTGTTTTCGGAGGGGATTCCTTCCTTTTTCAGATCAATAATCAACTTCTCTGGTTAGGCAAGCACCTCTGCTTTGACATGATGAATGTCAAAAGGAGAGGAGGTGAATATGGATAGATCGGAAAAAATAAGGTTCGTTGAGGATATGAAGGGTCGCCTTGAAAAGGCGAGGGCAACCTTTCTAGTGGATTTCAAAGGTCTTGACGTTGAGGCCATGAACCGCCTGCGGGGCGAACTGAGGAAAACGGGGGCCGAGTTTCAGGTGGTCAAGAATAGGCTGCTCAAGCTTGCCAGTGATTCTACTGATACGGCCTTGCTCCAGCCTTATATGCAGGGGCCCTCTGCATTGGCCTTGAGCTATGAAGATGCGGTTGCCCCTGCCAAGGCATTGGTGGGATTTTCCAAGGACTTTGAACAACTAAAAATCAAGGCGGGCCAGATTTCTGGAAAGGTCTTGGATCTGGATGCCATTAAGAGGTTTGCAGAGCTCCCTAGCAGGGAAGTATTGCTGGCCCAGGCCTTGTCCGTGATGCAAGCCGTGCCCACTGCCTTTGTCCGGGTGCTCAATGGTGTGCTACTTCAACTGCTTTATGTGCTAAAGGCCATTGAGCAGAAAAAAGAAGATGAAAACCACTAATCAACCAAATAATGGGAGGATAGAATAGTCATGGCTGAAATTACCAAGGAAGATGTGATTGAATATATTTCCAATATGACGGTTTTGGAACTGTCTGAATTCGTCAAAGAATTGGAAGAGAAATTTGGGGTAACAGCAGCAGCCCCTGTGGCTGTTGCAGCGGCCGGGCCAGCCGAGCAGGCTCAAGAGGCTGCCCCTGAAAAGACAGAATTTGACGTAATCCTTTCTGCTGCTGGTGACAAGAAGATTCAGGTCATTAAGGCGGTCCGCACCATTACGGGTCTGGGATTAAAGGAGGCCAAGGCCCTGGTGGACGGGGCACCGGCACCGGTAAAAGAAGGCGTTCCAAAGGAAGAGGCCGAGAGCATCAAGGCACAGCTCGAAGAGGCAGGAGCCACTGTGGAGATCAAATAGGTTTGAGAGGTGGTGAAATGGCAGGGGAGCCAAGGCCAAAAGCCTGCATGTTCCCCTGCCGAGCCTCAGATGGTGCTGTAAGCTTTCAGCAGTCAGTAAATCAAAAGAATACAGTGGTCAGGACTCAGAAATCAGATTCATGGTTTGTCTTTGATGCAAGCCCCATGAAATATGACCATATATTATTAAGGAGTGACAATGTCTAGGTCAGACGGTGTCAGCAAACGTATCAGGCGCAATTTTGGGAAAATCCAAAAGATTATAGATATCCCCAACCTCATAGAGGTCCAAAAGCGCTCTTACGAGCGGTTTTTGCAAAAGGATGTGCCGCCTGAACAGAGAGAAGAAGTGGGTCTCCAAGGGGCCTTTAAAAGCGTGTTTCCTATACAGGATTTTAGCGGCACTTCGTCTCTTGAATTTGTCAAATATACCTTTGAAGATGTCAAATATGATGAGGAGGATTGCCTGAACAAGGGGATGACATATGAGGCCCCGTTGAGGCTAACGGTCCGGCTCTTGGTCTTTGATACCGACAGTACGGACGGCACCAAGAGTATACGAGACATTAAGGAGCAGGAGATTTATTTCGGAACCCTGCCTATGATGACAGAACGAGGTACATTTATCATCAACGGTACTGAACGGGTTGTGGTCAACCAGTTACACCGGTCCCCAGGGGTCTTTTTTGACCATGACAAGGGCAAGACCCATTCCAGTGGAAAGCTTCTTTACTCTGCCCGAATTATACCCCTCAGAGGTTCCTGGCTTGATTTTGAATTTGATCCAAAGGATCTGCTCTATGTGCGGATTGACCGAAGAAGGAAGTTTCCAGTAACTGTGCTCCTAAAGGCCTTGGGCTACTCCACTAGAGAAATCCTTTCCGAATTTTACCGGGCCGAAACCATAATAATAGAAAAGGATGGTTGTCTTCGCGAACTTAACATTGACAACCTGTATCAAAAGAAGCTGAGCAAGAAAATTGTAGACCCCAAGAGCAAAAAGGTCCTGGCAAAGGAGGGAGACAAGTATACCAAGCGGTTGCATAAGATCTTGGAAGGAGCAGGAATAACCCATATTCCCATAGATTTCCCTGAGTTGCTCGGAAGGGTCCTGGCAGATGATGTGGTGGACCCGGAAACCGGTGAAGTCCTTTTGGAGGGAAATACCGAGCTTACAGAGGAGGCCATTGGGCTTATCAGGGCCAAGGGCATAAAGGAAATCCGTTGTCTTGTCCTGGATGCGCCAGGAGTAAGCCCCACCATCCGGGAGACCATGACCTTGGATAAGATTGAGACCCCTGATGAGGCCGTTTTGGATATCTACCGCAAGATGCGGCCCAGTAGCCCGCCTACCCAAGAGGTAGCTAATAATTTCTTCAGAAACTTATTTTTTAACATAAATACCTATGACCTATCTGCTGTGGGAAGGCTAAAGATTAATCATCGCCTGAAACTTGATGTACCTCTTGAACAGCGGACTTTGAGGAAAGAGGACATCTTGGCAACGGTGAAGGAGTTGATTCAGTTGAAGAATACTGAGGCCATGGGTGATGACATTGATAACTTAGGTAACCGAAGGGTTCGGGCTGTTGGTGAGCTTTTGGAGAATCAATACAGGATCGGCCTAGTGAGGATGGAAAGGGCCATTAAAGAGCGAATGAGCCTCCAAGAAGTGGAGACCTTGATGCCCCATGACCTCATTAATTCAAAACCTGTATCTGCAGTGGTGAAAGAATTTTTTGGTACCAGTCAGCTATCTCAATTTATGGACCAGACCAATCCTCTCTCTGAGATAACCCATAAGCGCAGGTTAAGTGCTTTGGGCCCTGGAGGGCTAACAAGAGAGAGGGCCGGGTTTGAGGTCAGAGACGTGCACCCAACCCACTATGGGCGCATTTGTCCCATTGAGACGCCCGAAGGTCCCAATATTGGCCTGATCGTATCCTTGAGCACCTATGCAAGGGTGAATGAATTCGGTTTCATAGAAACACCTTACCGAGAAGTGGCCGATAAGAAGGCTACCAACAAGATTAAGTATCTCTCGGCACTTGACGAAGGGGAGGATCCCATTGCGCAGGCCAATGCGCCCTTGGATAAGAGAGGGAGGTTTTTGCGAGAGGAGGCAGCAGTAAGGATCGGTGGTGAGGCGGCAAAGGCGCCGGTGGAAGAGATCAAGTATATGGACGTATCCCCGGATCAGTTGGTCAGTGTCTCGGCCTCTCTTATTCCCTTCCTAGAGCACGATGACGCCAACCGCGCCCTAATGGGCTCCAACATGCAACGGCAGGCCGTGCCCTTGTTGAAGGCAAAGGCCCCACTAGTTGGTACTGGGATTGAGAAGGTTGTGGCAAGAGACTCGGGTGTTTCCATCGTGGCCCGAAGGGATGGTGTCGTAGAAGATGTGGATGCCTCACGTATCGTAATTCGATCCAGCGGAGGGGCTGATACGGACGAACCCGAGGTGGAGATCTATAAATTAACCAAATTCAAACGGTCGAATCAAAACACATGTTACAATCAAAAGCCCATTGTCAAAAAAGGGGAGTTTGTCAAAAAGGGCCAGATCATTGCAGACGGGCCTGCAATGGAGATGGGAGAGCTTGCTTTAGGGCAGAATGTCATGGTGGCCTTTATGTCCTGGGGCGGTTATAACTTTGAGGACTCCATCCTCATTAGTGAGCGCGTCGTAAAAGAGGATATCTATACATCAGTGCATATCGAAGAGTTTGAGGTTGTGGCCCGGGACACGAAACTAGGGAGAGAGGAGATTACAATGGATATCCCCAATGTGGGTGAAGAGGCCCTGAAAAATCTGGATGAAAGCGGTATTATTAAGATTGGTGCAGAGGTAAAGCCAGGTGATATCCTGGTGGGTAAGATTACACCCAAGGGAGAAACCCAACTTTCCCCTGAGGAGAAGCTGTTAAGGGCCATATTCGGTGACAAGGCAGGTGATGTGAAGGACACCTCCTTGCGTGTCCCACCTGGTGTGGAAGGGATTGTGATTGACGCAAAAGTGTTCTCTCGAAGGGGGGTTGAGAAGGATACGCGCACATTGCAGATAGAGGCCGAGGAACGAGCCAGGCTGGAGAAGGACCGCTTTGACGAGGTTGAGGTTATTACCCGAAGCGCACGGGAGAAACTGAAAGATCTTCTTGTGGGCAAGAAGTTAAAGAATGATCTTGTAGATAAGAAAACCGGAGACCTCCTTATAAAGGCAGATAAGGCCATCAGCAAGACCGAGGTGGATCGCACACCAGTGGAGGCATGGGCCAATGCTGACTTGAGATCCACCATGGACACCATCGAAAGAATGGAAGCCATTGTGGATCAGTACAAAACCAAGATAGAACGGGTGGAAACCCTGTTTAGGGAGAAGCTAGACAGGCTCGGTGAAGGAGACGAACTAGCCCCCGGTGTTATCAAGATGGTGAAGGTCTATGTAGCAGTAAAGAGGAAGCTTTCCGTAGGCGACAAGATGGCAGGCCGCCATGGGAATAAGGGGGTTTTGTCCAGGATATTGCCTGTGGAAGACATGCCCTATTTTGAGGACGGCACCCCGGTGGATATCATCCTGAATCCATTGGGTGTACCCTCCAGGATGAATGTGGGGCAGGTCTTAGAGACACATCTTGGATGGGCCTCTAAGGAGCTGGGAAGACAGGTGGCCGACCTTGTGGATAACATGAGAAATGTGGCTGAAATCCGGAAAAGATTGAGGTCTGTCTTCAGCAAGGAAGAATACAAGAAGTACTTTGCGGAGATTCCAGATGAGGAACTTTTGAATACCCTGCTTCAGTTCAGAGAAGGCATACCCATGGCCACGCCCGTGTTCGATGGGGCCCAGGAAGATGAGATCATCAAGAGCCTGGAACTGGCTGGACTGCCTGTGACCGGCCAGACCACCTTGTATGACGGGAGAACTGGAGAACCGTTTGACCAAAAGATTACAGTGGGCGTCATGTACATCATGAAGCTGCATCACCTGGTGGATGACAAGATTCATGCCCGCTCTATTGGCCCTTACTCACTGGTCACGCAGCAGCCTCTTGGCGGTAAGGCCCAGTTTGGTGGCCAGCGACTTGGGGAAATGGAGGTATGGGCCATGGAGGCATATGGTGCCGCCTATGCCTTACAGGAATTTTTGACTGTCAAATCAGATGATGTGGCAGGCCGGACGAGGATGTACGAACGAATTGTAAAAGGCAACAATGTACTGGAAGCGGGGCTTCCCGAGTCTTTTAAGGTCTTAATGAAAGAGCTTCAGAGTCTCGGGCTTGAGATACAGCTTTTTGAGAACGCTCAAGGATAACCATAACAGAAAAGGAGAAGGGCATTGGACGAACTATATAGTTTTTTTACCAAGCCTAAGGATCCGTCCAGCTTTAATGCGGTAAGGATTTCTTTGGCCTCTCCGGAGAAGATCAGGGAGTGGTCTCACGGGGAGGTAAAGAAGCCTGAAACCATTAATTACCGGACATTCAAGCCGGAACGGGACGGGCTGTTTTGCTCCAAGATCTTTGGCCCCATTAAGGACTACGAGTGCAACTGTGGCAAATACAAGCGGATGAAGCACAGGGGCATTGTGTGCGAAAAATGCGGTGTTGAGGTCATTCAGTCAAAGGTGCGAAGGGAGCGAATGGGGCATATAGAGCTGGCCGCACCCGTTGCACACATCTGGTTCTTGAAGTGTTTACCTTCAAAGGTGGGTAACCTGTTGGACCTTACCCTTAAGGAACTCGAACGAGTCCTTTATTTTGAGAGTTATATTGTAATTGATCCCAAGGATACCCCCCTTGAAAAGGGAGCCCTTTTGACAGATGAGCAGCTTCATCAGGCACGTCAAGATTATGGTGACCGATTTGAGGCAGGTATCGGTGCGGAGGCCATCCAGGCCATGTTGCGGAACCTTGACCTGGATGAGTTGTCCCAGGCCCTGCGCGTAGAAATGATGACCACAAAGAGCGAGGCCAAGCGGAAGAAGCTGGCAAAACGGCTCAAGATCATTGATGCCTTTCGGGATTCCAAGAATCGGCCTGAATGGACGATCATGGATGTTATCCCTGTGCTTCCGCCTGATTTGAGGCCGTTGGTGCCGCTTGATGGTGGACGGTTCGCCACTTCGGATCTAAATGACCTATATCGTCGTGTGATCAACCGGAACAATAGGCTGAAAAGGCTTCTTGAACTGAACGCGCCCGATATCATTGTAAGGAATGAAAAGCGGATGCTTCAAGAAGCAGTGGATGTGCTCTTTGACAACGGCCGAAGGGGTAAAGTGGTCACAGGGCCTAACAAGAGGCCATTTAAGTCTCTTAGTGACATGCTGAAGGGGAAACAAGGCCGGTTCAGGCAGAACTTGCTTGGCAAACGAGTGGATTATTCGGGCCGGTCGGTTATTGTGGTTGGGCCGGATTTGAGGTTGCATCAATGTGGTTTGCCCAAGAAGATGGCCCTCGAACTTTTCAAGCCCTTTATTTACAACAAATTGGACGAAAAGGGCCTGGTCACTACTATTAAGAGCGCCAAGAAGATGGTGGAAAGAGAGACCCCAGAGGTCTGGGATGCCCTGGACGAGGTGGTAAAGGAATACTGTATCCTTCTCAACAGGGCGCCCACACTGCACCGGTTGGGTATTCAGGCCTTTGAGCCTATCCTGATCGAGGGCAAGGCCATCCAGTTGCATCCTTTGGTCTGCACGGCCTTTAATGCGGACTTTGACGGGGATCAGATGGCGGTTCATGTGCCCTTGTCCATTGAGGCCCAGATCGAGGCCAGGGTGTTGATGATGTCCACAAATAACATCCTGTCTCCGGCCCATGGTGACCCCATCATTGTGCCTAGTCAGGACATTGTTCTGGGGATCTATTACATAACCCGTTCGAGGCCGTTTGTAAAGGGAGAAGGAAAGATCTTTTCAGGCCCTGAAGAGGTCAGGATTGCCTATGATGCCGGAGAGCTTGACCTTCACGCTGGCATCAAGGTGAGGATCAAAGGGAAACTCTATGATACCACCACGGGTCGTGTAATCCTCTCTGAGCTCCTTCCAGAGCAATTGCCGTTTGACCTTGTGAATAAGGTCATGACAAAAAAGGAGCTCCGCATACTGATCAACGAGGCTTACAGACGTGCGGGCATAAAAGCAACCGTGATCTTGGCCGATAGGCTTAAGGACCTGGGCTACAAGTATGCCACCCTTTCGGGGATCTCCATCGCCATGAAGGACATGGTTGTTCCGAAAAAGAAGGACGAAATCCTGGAACGGGCGGAGCAAGAAGTCAAGAAGATTGAAGAACAGTACACCAGCGGGCTGATTACCGACGGCGAGAAGTACAATAAGGTGGTGGATATATGGGCACAGTCCACAGAAGATATCGCCTCTGAGATGATGAAGGAGATGGCTGTGGAGGTGGTCACGGGCCCGGGAAAGAAGAAGGTGAAGGTGGACAGCTTCAATCCCATTTACATGATGTCCGATTCCGGCGCTAGGGGCAGCAAGGACCAGATGAGGCAGCTTGCTGGAATGAGAGGACTGATGGCCAAGCCGTCAGGTGAAATTATCGAAACCCCCATTACGTCAAATTTCCGCGAAGGCCTCACCGTACTACAATACTTCATTTCCACCCACGGGGCCCGCAAAGGCCTTGCTGATACCGCCTTGAAGACAGCAAACTCTGGGTACCTGACCCGTCGGCTGGTGGACGTGTCCCAGGATGTGGTTGTGACAGAGGAAGACTGCGGCACAATGGATGGTATCTGGGTGGATGCACTGGTTGAGGGCGGAGAGATCATCCAGAGGGTCAGCGAAAGGGTTCTGGGTCGTGTTGCCATTCAAGACATTATCGATCCTGTAACAGGGGAGATACTGGTTAAGGCCAATGAGGAGATTGATGAGGAAAGGGTGGCCAAGATAGAGGCGGCCGGTATTGAACGGGTTAAGATCCGCTCTGTTTTGACTTGCCAGTCAAAGCGGGGAGTATGCCGAAGGTGCTATGGGAGGGACCTTGCCCATGGCCGATTGGTTAATATTGGCGAAGCAGTGGGTATTATCGCGGCACAGTCCATTGGAGAACCCGGCACCCAGCTTACCATGAGGACCTTCCATATCGGAGGAACCGCCAGTAAACGGGTGGAGCAATCCACTATTCAACCCAGAAACAGCGGAACCGTAAAATTTGTAAACCTCAAGACAGTGGAAAATGCTGAAGGCAATCTTGTGGTGATGAATCGAAATGGTGAGATAGCCATCATAGGAAAGGGTGGTAGGGAAATTGAGCGCTACCCCGTGATCTATGGCGCGGTGTTGAAGGTGCGCGATGGGGCCAAGGTGAAGACGGACCAGGTGTTGGCTGAATGGGATCCGTTTACCATACCTATCATGACAGAGGTAGGTGGCACCGTAAAGTTCGGGGATATCGTCGAAGGTCGCACCATGCAGGAGCGCCGAGACAAGGTCACGGGTAAGATCAGCCGAGTTATTGTGGAATCCAGTGATCTGGACATCCGACCGCGCATATCCATCAAGGATAGTGAAGGAAAGACGGCCACCTTGCCCGGCAGCTCAAAGGCAAAGGCGCGCTATCACCTGCCAGTAGGTGCTATCATTATGGTGAATGAAGGTGATGTGGTCTGGCCGGGTCAGGTCTTGGCCAAGATTCCTAGGGAGACCACAAAGACCAAGGACATTACCGGTGGTTTGCCGCGGGTTGCAGAATTGTTTGAGGTAAGGAAACCAAAGGAGACAGCCATTATCAGCGAAATCGATGGAGTGGTATCCTTTGGAAAGTACACCAAGGGAAAACGAAAGATGACCATTACCCCTGAAGTGGGCGAAGCGGTTGACTATTATATTCCCAAGGGCAAACATGTGAGCGTCTTGGAAGGTGATTATGTAAGGGCCGGTGAGGCTTTAATGGATGGTTCGGTCAACCCCCATGACATTTTACGGATCAGAGGAGTGAAGGAATTGGCCAAGTACCTGGTGGATGAGGTTCAAGAAGTTTACAGACTCCAGGGCGTGAGAATAAATGATAAGCATATTGAGGTCATTGTGAGGCAGATGTTGCGCCAAGTGAGTGTGACCGACCCAGGTGATTCCCATTTTCTTGTTGGAGAACATGTGGAAAAATGGAAGTTTGAGGAAGAGAACAACAAGATCGTTGAGGCGGGAGGAAAGCCTGCAACTGCGGAGCCGCTTCTGTTGGGTATCACAAAGGCCTCTTTGAGTACAGAAAGCTTTATTTCTGCGGCCTCTTTCCAGGAGACCACAAAGGTCCTGGCTGATGCAGCCGTAGCAGGTAAAGTGGATTACCTCAGAGGGCTTAAGGAAAATGTTATCATGGGCCGGCTTATCCCGGCTGGCACGGGCCTGAGGGCTTATCGAGACGTTGATCTGGGAATCAGAGAATAAAGATAGGCTCGGCAAGATTTGGAATATTTTGTCTTAGTGGAAAAGGGGGCATAGAAGGGTTTTTAGGAAGATTTTTGGCAAAGGAAGTTAAAAAAACGGGTTGACAAAAGGTTAAAGAAGGCATAAAAGAAAGAATTTTGTGAATCTCACGCATTCGCCCTCTCGCTCGACTCGAAGGGCGAATCATTTTAGGGAGTTTTAACGGGAGATACTGCATGCCAACAATTAACCAGCTTGTGAGAAAGGGACGGCAGAAGCCCAAAAAGAAGGTTAAGACCCCTGCCTTGCAAGGTGCCCCCCAAAAGAGGGGTGTCTGTGTAAGAGTGTATACCTCCACACCAAAGAAGCCCAATTCGGCCCTTCGTAAGGTGGCCAGGGTCAGATTGACCAATGGAATCGAAGTGACATCCTATATCCCTGGGATGGGGCATAATCTCCAGGAGCACTCGGTGGTCTTGATCCGGGGAGGCAGGGTGAAGGATCTGCCAGGGGTGCGTTATCACATCATTCGTGGTACCATGGATACCACAGGGGTCGAAGACCGAAGGCAGGGTAGGTCCAAATACGGTGCAAAGAAACCCAAGACTCTATAGGTGGTTGGCAGGCAAAGAAGAGGGAAAGTAAGGGTTCCGGAGAATATATATGCCTAGGAAGAGAATTGTAGCCAAGCGCGAGGTAGTGCCTGATCCCAAGTACAGGAGTGTGCTGGTCAGCAAGTTTGTCAACAGCCTTATGAAGCAAGGCAAGAAAAGTGTCGCCCAATCCATCTTGTATGGCGCCTTTGATATCATTAAGGAAAGGACCAAAAAGGAGCCGTTGGAGATATTTCAGAAGGCCATTGAAAATGTGAAACCGGTGGTGGAAGTGAAATCCCGGAGGGTAGGAGGATCAACGTATCAGGTGCCTACAGAGGTCAGGCCTTCGAGAAGTCAGGCCCTGAGTATAAGGTGGATCATTTCTTTTGCTAGGGCGCGAGGGGAAAAGACAATGGCGGCCAAGCTGGCAGGCGAGTTGATTGATGCAGCCAATGGAAGAGGGGCGGCCATTAAGAAGAAAGAAGATACTCACCGAATGGCTGAGGCGAATAAGGCATTTGCACATTATCGGTGGTAGTAGATATTCGAATTGAGAATCATCCTGGTTATCGAGGAATTCTAAGGAGGTTAGAGATGTCGAAGAAGAAATTTGAGAGGAAGAAGCCGCATGTGAATGTGGGTACGATTGGGCATATAGATCATGGTAAGACGACGTTGACGGCGGCGATAACGAAGCATTTAGC
>Ga0180301_10002855_pt1 | contig 13594 bp, 10 predicted proteins | sample GuaBasSediGuay16_FD_121797 | JGI IMG/M metagenome (GOLD analysis project Ga0180301, IMG submission 121797) | Subseafloor sediment microbial communities from Guaymas Basin, Gulf of California, Mexico - Guay16, Core 4569-2, 12-15 cm | ecosystem: Environmental > Aquatic > Marine > Hydrothermal...
GACAATGTATCGATGGAGGTGAGTTTAATCACGCCGATAGCGATGGAGAAGGAGTTACGTTTTGCGATCCGTGAAGGGGGGCGAACGGTAGGTGCCGGTGTAATCAGCGAAATATTGGAATAGGTAGAGCTGGGAAGCTGGGTTGTAAAGGAATTTTGGAAAAGAAGACGTTTTTCAAAGGTCTCGAGGGACTATGCGTGACATAATTACACTAGCCTGTGAGCGTTGCAAAAACAGGAACTATACATCCACAAAGAATAAGCGTAAGACTCCGGATAAGCTGGCATTTAAGAAATATTGCCCTACTTGCCGGACCCATACGCTTCATAAAGAAACGAAATAGGCAGACTCTGTAAAAGAAACGGCAGTATGCAGGCCAGTAGCTCTAACGGCTAGAGCACCGGACTCCAAATCCGGGTGTTGGGGGTTCGAATCCCTCCTGGCCTGCCAATTTGTAACAGTTGTTGAAGCCTGGAAATGGAAACAAGCGCACCAGGGTTTGCTCACGGGCTTAAGCAGAGAGACGTTGCAGGACATATATGAAAAAAACGACCCATAAAAGTAAGAAAAGAAGGAGCGCTCGAAAGAAAAAACAAGCTCTGAAGGGCCCCCGGGGAGCGGTTAATCAGGTAGCAGGTGGACCCCAGGAGAATATAGCTAAGAACAAGGAACAAGAGGCAAAGAAAGTCTCCCCGCCTGTTTTGAGAAAGGAACCTGAGAAAAAACCTGAAAGGAGGGGAGAAGGCGGAGGCTTTCCAGTAAAATACATTAAAATAGCAGGCCAATTTTTGCGCGAATCCAGGATGGAGCTCAAGAAGGTTAAGTGGCCGACCAGAAAGGAGTTGCTTGCTTCCACGGCTGTAGTTCTTGTCCTGGTACTAGCGATCGCTTTTTTCCTGGGGCTCGTTGATTTCGGTCTTATAAAAATCATTAAGAACATTATGGGATAGGGCTTTTATCCGCTTTTGTTGAATGTTTGTCAAATGAACGATTCAGAAAAGAAATGGTATATTGTTCACACTTACTCGGGCTTTGAGCACAAGGTGAAGGCGAGTCTCGAGGAAAGGATAAAGACACTGGGCCAGGAAAAGTATTTTGGGAAAATCCTGGTTCCCACCGAGCAAGTGGTTGAACTCAAGAAAGGCCAGAAAAAGACCTCTTCAAGGAAGTTTTACCCTGGCTACATCATGGTGCAGATGGTGCTAAATGACGAGACATGGCACACTGTAAGAAACACGGCTAAGGTTACAGGCTTTGTGGGAGGTAGTACAAAGCCTTCGCCTGTTTCGGAGGAAGAGGCACAGAGGATTATCAAGCAAATGGAGGAGGGCATCAGCAAGCCCAAACCCAAGTATCAATTTGAAGAAGGGGATCGGGTAAGAGTCATTGACGGGCCCTTTTACAACTTTCAGGGTATCGTTGAAGAAGTGAAACCGGACAAAGAGAAATTGCGCGTGCTCATTACGATTTTCGGGCGTTCAACTCCCGTTGAGCTGGAATTCATCCAGGTCAACAAGATATAGGCAGCTATGTTTGGCTCTGAGGACAGATTCGTAAATTTGAGCGAGATAGCGGGGTGAGTAAATGGCGAAAAAAGTCATAGCAAATGTCAAACTCCAGGTAAAAGGGGGGCAGGCCAATCCTTCTCCACCAATAGGCCCTGCGCTGGGGCAGCATGGTGTCAATATTGCTGAGTTTTGCAAGGCATTCAATGCCAGGACACAAGATCAGATGGGAACTATTATACCTGTGGTGATTACGATCTATGCAGACAGAACGTTTTCGTTCGTAACTAAAACTCCTCCGGCTTCGGTACTACTGAAGCAGGCGGCTAAGATAGCAAAAGGCTCAGGTGAGCCAAACAGGGAAAAAGTTGGGGAAGTTACCCGAAAGCAGGTCGAGGAAATTGCCAGGCTCAAATTTGAGGATTTGAATGCCTACGATCTCGAGGCTGCCGTAAAAATTATTGAAGGCACGGCCAGAAGCATGGGCATCCGTGTGACAGGCTAAATTTCCGAGGGGATTCTAGAAATGTCTGAGAGAGGGAAAAAATATCGAGAAGCCTTGAAAGGCGTCGATCGATTGAGGAGGTACAATTTTCAGGATGCAGTGAGGCTGGCCATTGAGCGTTGTTTTGCAAAATTTGATGAAACTGTCGACATAGCAGTCAGGTTGGGAGTCGACCCTCGTCATGCCGACCAAATGGTTCGAGGGACGGTTGTTCTACCTCATGGGACAGGAAAGGAAACGCGGGTTCTGGTTTTCGCCAAAGGTGAAAAGGAAAAAGAGGCACTGGAAGCAGGAGCCGACTACGCCGGATCTGATGAGTACATTGAGAAAGTGAAAAAGGGATGGCTTGAATTTGATAAGGCTATAGCCACTCCGGACATGATGTCTTCAGTAAGCAAATTGGGCCGTATCCTGGGGCCAAGAGGTATGATGCCGAATGCGAAACTCGGAACAGTAACCTTTGAGGTAGAAAAAGCTGTTAAAGAGATTAAGGCAGGAAAGATAGATTTCAAGGTTGAAAAAGGAGGTATTGTCCACGCACCGATGGGGAAAGTTTCCTTTGGGCTGGATAAGATTCTCGGCAATATAGCAGCTTTTATGGATACTATTTTGAGACTCAAACCGCCTTCGAGCAAAGGGGCCTACCTCAAAAGCATAGCCATTTCGACGACCATGGGTCCAGGCATTAAAGTTGACCCGGGATATGTTAAGGACCTGCTTACCTAGTTGGTGAATTTGGATTATTTGTTGGAATTTTTTATTTGAAAACTTCGGATTGTGCAAGGCAATAAGTCGTGGGCGTTTTTTCGGGATTTTGCACCGGGAAAGGTATGGGGGTTTGATAGATTGTGGCAACATGGCCCCGGAGATTTTGGAAGTGGCACCTTGGCTTCAGCTGGAAGCAGTGAGTGTATGTCGGTGCCACGACCTGGCATTGTAGGGGCGGATTGGGGGTGATGGTGTTTTGAATCGAAAAGAAAAAGAGATATTCGTAACTGACATAGCGGACAAGCTTAAGAAGGCCAGGGCCACTTTTGTCGTTGATTATAAGGGCATGGACGTGGAAGCTATGAATTCTCTGAGAAGGGAACTCAGGGAGAAAGAAGCTGAAATACATGTGGTGAAAAACCGTCTTGTAAGGAGGGCGTGTCAGGACACGGATACTTCCTCAATCATAGAATATTTTTCAGGACCGTGCGCTCTGGCTCTGACCTATGCCGATGTGGTGGCTCCAGCCAAGACACTGGTTGAGCACGAGAAAAAATCCGAACATCTCAAGATAAAAGTGGGGCAGATAGCTGGGAGGGTGGTTGAACTCAATGACATCCGCAGGCTGGCGGAGCTTCCCAGCAGAGAGGTCCTGCTCGGCCAGGTATTGTCGGCCATGCATGGTGTTCCAACTTCACTGGTCAGGGTATTGAACGGAGTAATTATGAAACTATTGTATGCGCTCAAAGCCATTGAGAGCAAGAAGAGCGAAAATGAATAGGTCTGGTTTCTAATAACTTTTTATAAGGAGGTTTAAAGATAAGATGGCTGCCAACATAAGCAAGGAAGACGTGATTGAGTTTATTTCCAACATGACCGTTTTGGAGCTTTCGGATTTTGTGAAAGAACTGGAAGAGAAATTCGGAGTAAGCGCTGCCGCTCCTGTGGCTGTAGCAGCCGGGGCACCGGCCGCTCAGGCTGCAGAGGAAGCTGCACCAGAGAAGACTGAGTTTGACGTGGTCCTGACGGCAGTGGGAGACAAGAAAATCCAGGTCATAAAGGAAATCAGGGCAATTACAGGCCTGGGGTTAAAAGAGGCTAAGGCTCTTGTGGATGGGGTTCCGGCGAAGGTAAAAGAAGGCATACCCAGTGAGGAAGCCGAAGCCATCAAAACCCAGTTGGAAGGTGCAGGGGCTTCAGTAGAGATTAAGTAGTACGGAGCACTCACAATTGCATGAAGGATGTGAGGGTAGTGCCCGAAATGCAAGAATAGGAGTTAATTTTTATGAGAGGGGATCTGATGAAAGCAAATAACAGTATCGAACGCCGGAGCAGGAGGAGTTTCGGCAAGATTCACAAGATCATCGATATCCCTAATTTGATTGAAATGCAGAGGGAATCCTACAGGCAGTTTTTGCAGAAGGATGTGCCCCCTGAGCAACGAAAAGAAATAGGCCTTCAGGAAGCGTTCAAAAGCGTATTTCCTATTAGTGATTTTAGCGGAACCTCTTCGTTGGAATTTGTCAAATACACCTTTGAGGAACCAAAGTACGGAGAGGAGGAGTGTCTTGACAAGGGAATGACCTATGAAGCGCCTCTGAAGCTTACAGTGCGCCTCTTGGTGTTCGATACGGACGTTGACGAGGGCACTAAGAGCATCAGAGATATTAAAGAGCAGGAAATATATTTTGGTACGCTTCCCATGATGACGGAGAGGGGTACCTTTATAGTAAATGGTACTGAAAGGGTTATCGTAAGTCAGCTTCACAGGTCGCCAGGGGTCTTTTTTGACCATGACAAAGGAAAAACCCAATCTTCAGGAAAATTTCTATACTCGGCACGTATTATTCCTCTGAGGGGTTCATGGCTTGATTTTGAATTTGACCCAAAAGACCTTTTGCATGTGCGAATTGACAGAAGAAGAAAATTCCCTGTTACAACTTTTTTGAAGGCACTGGGGTATTCGTCCAGGGAGATTCTCTCCGAGTTCTACGAAACAGAGAAAATCATCCTGGGAGAAAAGGAATGCTTGCAGCCGGTCAAGCTGGACAATCTTTTCCGCCACAAGCTCACAAGGGATATCGTGGACCCAAAAACCAAGAGGATACTTGCAAAAAAAGGTGATAAGTACACCAAGAGGCTTCACAATGCACTTGAAGCAGCAGGGATAACGCATATACCTATCAACCCTGAGGATGTGGAGGGTAGAGTCCTCGCTGACGACCTGGTGGATTCTTCAACAGGGGAAGTGCTTGCGCAGGGTAATCGACCGCTCACAGCTGAGGTCATTGAAACAATCAGGCAGAGAGGCATTAAAGAGGTGGAGTGCCTTGTTTTAGATTCCCCCGGTGTTAGTACGACGATTAGGGATACCATGCTGCTTGATAAGATAGATGAGAGCAGTGAAGCAATCCTTGAACTATACAGGAAAATGCGGCCAAGCAGCCCTCCAACCCAGGAGGTGGCGAACAACTTCTTTAGGAGCCTGTTTTTTGATCTGTCCACTTATGATTTGTCGCCTGTTGGAAGATTGAAATTGAATTACAGGCTTAACCAGGATGTACCACTTGATGTACGGACCCTGAGAAAGGAAGATATTATCGCCACTGTCAAGGAGTTGCTGCGCCTGAAGAATACCGAAGCAATGGTGGATGATATTGATCATCTTGGAAACAGAAGAGTCAGGGCTGTGGGTGAATTACTTGAGAATCAGTATCGCATCGGGCTGGTCAGGATGGAACGAGCCATCAAGGAGAGGATGAGTCTCCAGGAAGTTGAAACGCTTATGCCACATGACCTGATAAATTCCAAACCGGTTTCAGCTGTTGTCAAGGAGTTCTTTGGAACCAGTCAGCTCTCGCAATTTATGGACCAGACAAATCCCCTCTCCGAGGTGACTCACAAGCGAAGGTTGAGCGCTCTTGGCCCTGGGGGACTCACAAGGGAAAGAGCAGGATTTGAGGTTCGTGACGTTCATCCAACTCATTATGGAAGAATCTGTCCTATAGAAACTCCTGAAGGGCCAAACATTGGTCTCATCGTATCTCTAAGCACCTATGCCAGGGTAAATGAGTTCGGCTTTATAGAAACGCCGTACAGAGAGGTGACTGATGGCAGGGCCACCAAGAAAATAGAATACCTTTCCGCCCTTGACGAGAAAGACTATCCAATTGCTCAGGCAAATGCCCCACTTGATAAGAGGGGACGTTTTGTGAAGGAAGAAGCAGCCGTAAGAATAGAGGGGGAAGCCAGCAGGGCACCTGTTAAGGAAGTGAAGTACATGGACGTCTCGCCTGATCAGCTTGTGAGCGTCTCTGCATCTTTGATTCCATTCTTGGAGCATGATGATGCCAACAGGGCGTTGATGGGTTCGAACATGCAACGCCAGGCAGTGCCCCTTCTGGCAGCACGCGCACCGCTCATTGGAACAGGTATCGAGAGCGTCGTTGCAAGGGATTCGGGGGTTTCTGTGATCGCCAGGAGAGACGGTGTTGTTGAAGATGTGGATGCTTCAAGGATTGTGATAAGGTCTGATGGTGGTACTGAGCACGAAGATGAGGTGGATATTTACAAGCTTGTCAAGTACAAAAGGTCTAACCAGAACACTTGTTACAATCAAAAGCCGATCGTAAAGAAAGGGGATGTTGTAAAGCAGGGGCAGATTATTGCAGACGGGCCTGCGACTGAGTCAGGAGAGCTCGCCCTGGGGCAAAATGTCCTGGTCGCTTTTATGTCTTGGGGTGGGTACAATTTCGAGGATTCCATTATTGTCAGCGAGAAGGTGGTGAAGGAAGATACCTATACTTCCATCCATATTGAAGAATTTGAGGTAGTCTCAAGGGATACGAAACTGGGCAAGGAAGAAATCACGAGGGATATTCCCAACGTGGGAGAAGAAGCGCTGGGGGACTTAGACGAGAGCGGAATCGTAAAAATTGGTGCCCATGTATGCCCCGGAGATATTCTGGTTGGGAAAATAACTCCTAAGGGGGAGACGCAGCTTTCGCCGGAAGAGAAACTTCTGAGGGCTATTTTTGGTGACAAGGCTGGTGACGTAAAGGATACCTCTCTGAGAGTCCCGCCGGGCGTGGAAGGGATCGTGATTGACACCAAGATTTTTTCGAGAAAGGGAGCGGAGAAGGATGAACGTAGCCTGGCCATTGAGGCTGAGGAAAAAACACGCCTTGAAAGGGATATGGAGGATGAGATAGCCATTACAGAGAGGGCAGCAAAGGCAAAATTGAAGAGGATTCTTGTTGGCCAGACACTGAAAACAGGCCTCAGGCAGAAGAAGGGGGGAAAGCTCCTTATGGGTCCTCGCAAAGCGATTTCAGATGAAGATGTTGATCGGATTCCTATAAAGGCATGGGCAGGGGCAAACCTCAATGCCCCCATGGATCTTATTGAAGAGATGGAAGAGATTGTTAAAAAATACATGGATAGGATCTCTCAGATCAAGGCTGATTTTCAGGAAAGGGTTGAGAGACTGAGTCTTGGAGACGAACTTGCACCAGGAGTTATAAAGATGGTGAAGGTTTACGTGGCGGTGAAAAGAAAACTCTCGGTGGGTGACAAGATGGCTGGCCGCCACGGCAATAAGGGCGTTCTCTCCAGGGTTCTCCCGGTTGAAGACATGCCCTATTTTGCCGACGGTACTCCTGTGGACATAATACTGAATCCACTTGGCGTGCCTTCCAGAATGAATGTCGGCCAAATCCTGGAAGCTCATCTGGGCTGGGCGTCTCGAGAACTGGGAAGACAGGTGAAAGAACTGGTTGACAACGTGAAAAACTTAAATCCGGTTCGAAAAAAGCTAAAAGAGAGTTTTTCTACTGAACAATACAACAAATTGTTCAAGGATATGGGGGAAAAAGAACTTGCAGAGAAAGCCAGGGAGTTTGAAGAAGGTATTCACATGGCATCCCCTGTTTTCGATGGAGCACAGGAGGATGAGATCAAGAAGTGTTTATCACAGGCTGGTCTGCCGGTAACAGGTCAGACCACGCTTTATGATGGCAGGACCGGGGAACCCTTTGATCAGCAAGTTACGGTTGGGATTTTGTATGTTATGAAGCTGCATCACCTTGTTGACGACAAGATCCATGCCCGCTCAATCGGCCCTTACTCACTCGTCACCCAGCAGCCTCTTGGAGGAAAAGCCCAGTTTGGCGGCCAGAGGCTTGGTGAGATGGAGGTGTGGGCCATGGAGGCTTATGGAGCGGCATATTCACTGCAGGAATTTCTCACGGTTAAATCAGACGACGTGGCAGGCAGAACGAGAATGTATGAAAGAATAGTCAAAGGGAACAATATCCTTGAAGCGGGTCTTCCTGAGTCCTTCAAGGTTCTGATAAAGGAGTTGTTGAGCCTTGGACTTGAGATTCAGCTTTTTGAAGACAGCTCTGCCTGAGTTTTGCAGGTGGCAAGCGGAAGTCAATTGGCTGAACTCGCTAACTCTTCAATAAATGGTAAAGGAGAGTAAAGTGGAAGAGTTATATAATTTTTTTACAAAACCTAAGGATCCTTCCAGCTACAATGCTGTGAAGATCTCGATTTCATCACCAGAAAAGATAAGGGAAAGGTCTTATGGTGAAGTAAAGAAGCCTGAGACCATAAATTACAGGACCTTCAAACCTGAAAGGGACGGACTTTTTTGTTCAAAGATTTTCGGGCCTATAAAGGACTACGAGTGCAATTGTGGCAAGTACAAGAGGATGAAGCACCGAGGTATAGTGTGTGAGAAATGTGGCGTGGAAGTCATACAGTCCAAGGTGCGTCGCGAGCGGATGGGCCATATTGAACTTGCCTCTCCGGTCGCCCACATATGGTTTCTCAAATGCCTCCCTTCCAAGATAGGGAATCTTCTTGACCTGACTCTAAAGGATCTGGAGAGGGTCCTTTACTTCGAGAATTACATAGTTATGGATCCCAAGGATACCCCGCTTGCTAAAGGTAGCCTTCTGAGCGACGAACAACTGCGTAGGGCGCGAGAGGAGTTCGGGGATAGCTTTGAGGTTGGCATTGGGGCTGAGGCTGTTCAGCGGATGCTGAAAGAATTAAACCTTGATGAGCTTTCTACGACCCTCAGGGCTGCGATGATGGAAACAAAATCTGAGGCTAAGAGAAAGAAACTTGCAAAGCGGCTCAAGATTATTGATGCGTTCAGGGAGTCAAAGAACAAACCCGAGTGGACAATTCTTGATGTTATCCCTGTGCTTCCCCCTGACCTCAGGCCGCTGGTTCCTCTGGATGGGGGCAGGTTCGCAACTTCCGATCTGAACGATCTTTACAGAAGAGTCATCAACCGCAACAACAGGTTGAAAAGGTTGCTGGAACTGAACGCCCCTGAGATCATTGTAAGAAATGAGAAAAGGATGTTACAGGAGGCAGTTGACGTCCTGTTTGATAATGGAAGGCGGGGAAAGGTTGTGACAGGACCAAACAAGAGACCGTTTAAATCACTGAGCGATATGCTCAAAGGCAAGCAGGGTAGATTCAGGCAGAACCTGTTGGGCAAGCGTGTTGATTATTCCGGTAGGTCCGTAATTGTGGTTGGGCCCGATCTTAGGTTGCATCAGTGTGGCCTGCCCAAGAAGATGGCTCTGGAACTTTTCAAGCCTTTTATTTACAACAAGCTGGATGAAAAGGGGCTGGCTACAACCATAAAATCTGCGAAAAAGATGGTTGAGAGGGAAACACCAGAAGTATGGGATGCTCTGGATGAAGTGGTAAAGGAGTACTGTATACTGCTCAACAGGGCTCCTACCCTTCACAGACTTGGGATTCAGGCTTTTGAGCCCATTCTTATTGAAGGTAAGGCAATTCAGCTTCATCCCCTGGTCTGCACTGCCTTCAATGCCGACTTTGACGGAGACCAGATGGCGGTCCACGTGCCGCTATCCATTGAAGCCCAGATCGAGGCCCGGGTCTTGATGATGTCAACAAACAATATTCTTTCTCCTGCTAACGGAGATCCAATTATCGTTCCCAGTCAGGATATCGTCTTGGGCATCTACTACTTGACTCGCGAGAGACCTTTCTGCAAGGGAGAAGGCAAGATTTTTTCAAACCCTGAAGAGGTTCGTGCTGCATACGATGGCGGCGAATTGGACCTACATGCGCGCATAAAAGTGAGAATTCGTGGGAACATTGAGGATACGACCACAGGCAGGGTTCTTCTTTCTGAAATTCTTCCCGAAAACTTGCCGTTCTCCTTGATTAACAAGGTGATGAACAAGAAAGAATTACGATCTCTGATTAATGAGTCGTACCGAAGAGAGGGAATTAAGGCAACCGTCATTTTGTCCGATAGGTTAAAAGACATAGGCTATAAGTATGCCACAATGTCGGGCGTGTCCATTTCAATGAAAGACATGACGATTCCTTCCCGGAAGGCCCAGATTCTTGAAAAAGCAGAGAATGAAGTAAAAAAGATTGATGACCAGTACAGAAGTGGGCTGATAACGGATGGGGAAAAGTATAATAAGGTTGTTGACATATGGGCTCAGTCCACAGAGGCAATTGCCTCTGAAATGATGAGAGAAATGGCTGTTGAAGAGGTCCGGGGTCCGGGGAGTAAAAAGGTAAAGGTGAATAGCTTTAACCCGATTTATATGATGTCTGATTCGGGCTCAAGGGGGAGCAAGGACCAGATGAGACAGCTTGCAGGAATGAGAGGTCTCATGGCCAAACCTTCCGGAGAAATCATAGAAACCCCAATCACGTCAAATTTCAGAGAAGGGCTTACCGTTTTGGAATACTTTATCTCAACACACGGGGCCAGGAAGGGGCTTGCTGACACAGCTCTCAAAACAGCCAATTCGGGCTATCTGACAAGGCGACTGGTTGATGTGGCTCAGGATACTGTGATCACCGAAGAAGATTGCGGCACACTTGACGGTATCTCAGTCAGTGCGCTCATAGAAGGGGGAGAGATCATTCAGAGGGTCGGAGACAGGGTGCTTGGAAGGGTTGCGCTGGAAGATATATATGATCCGGTCAGTGGTGAGCTTCTGGTGGCGGCCAACGAAGAAATAGATGAAGAGAAGGTTGAGAAGATAGAAGCCGCAGGCCTTGAAAAGGTAAGGATAAGATCTGTTCTGACCTGCCGGGCAAGAAGAGGCGTGTGCAAGAAATGCTATGGTAGAGACCTCGCCCATGGCCACGAGGTCAACATCGGAGAGGCGATTGGGATTATTGCTGCGCAGTCAATCGGGGAGCCGGGCACACAGCTTACAATGAGAACTTTCCATATTGGAGGAACCGCCAGCAAAAGGGTGGAGCAGACGACAGTGCAGGCCAGAAACGCTGGAAAGGTATCTTTCCAAAACCTGAAGACCGTTAAGAATGCCGAGGGCGACTACGTTGCAATGAACAGAAACGGTGAGATTGCCATTCTCGGAAAGGGTGGAAGGGAAGTCGAGAGATATCCTGTTATATACGGTGCTGTCCTGAAGGTGAAAGATGGCCAAAAAGTACAGGCAAACCAGGTTCTGGCAGAATGGGATCCGTTCAACATCCCAATTCTTACAGAAGTAGCCGGCGTTGTGAAATTTGGAGACATTATTGACGGCGTTACGATGCAGGAAAGAAGAGATAGTGTTACGGGCAAAATCAGTCGTGTGATCGTCGAGTCGCGTGACATAGATGCCAGACCGCGTATATCCATAAAAGACAAGAAAGGCAGTACTGCTTCGATACCTGGAGCTGGTAAAGCTGTGGCGCGCTATCACTTGCCTATAGATGCGATCATCATGGTTAATGAGGGGGATGAAGTAGAGGCAGGGACTGTGCTTGCCAAGATCCCGAGGGAGACGACCAAAACGAAGGATATTACCGGAGGTCTGCCCCGAGTCGCAGAGCTGTTCGAAGTTCGCAAACCAAAGGAGAACGCCATACTGAGCGAAATAGACGGTACGGTTACTTTTGGCCAGTATAGCAAGGGAAGGAGAAAGATTACCATAGTACCCGAAGTGGGCGAACCTATAGACTACTACATTTCAAAAGGGAAGCACGTGAGCGTTCTTGAAGGAGACTACGTCAGGGCAGGTGAGCCTCTGATGGACGGATCTGCCAATCCCCATGATATCTTGCGAATCAGAGGGATTAAGGAACTGGCGAGATACTTGGTAGATGAGGTTCAGGAAGTGTATCGCCTGCAAGGGGTTAATATCAACGATAAACACATTGAGGTCATCGTCAGGCAAATGCTCAGGCAGGTAAATGTAACCGACGTGGGCGATTCGAATTTTCTACTGGGTGAACACGTGGAGAAGTGGCGATTTGAAGAAGAAAACCAGAAGATTATCGAAAGGGGCGGGAAACCCGCAACAGCGGAACCACTCCTTCTGGGGATTACAAAGGCCTCGCTGAGTACGGAGAGCTTTATTTCTGCTGCTTCCTTCCAGGAAACAACAAAAGTGTTGGCAGATGCAAGTGTGGCAGGGAAAGTGGATCATCTGAAAGGTTTAAAGGAAAACGTTATTATGGGGCGGCTAATCCCCGCCGGTACAGGATTGCCTGAATACAGGAACCTTGAAATCGAGGCAGCGGGCTAATTTTTTCCGCCTGGCAAGGTAATTTTCCTTGACAAGTGATGGCCTAGAAAATATATAGAGAAACTTTTGAATTTTGAACAAAGGTGCCCCGGTAATTCAGTAACCATAATAAGATCCGAGATTGAGCGATTCCCGAGCTTGGCGAAGATGCAAGGCGCGGGAGGATTCAGGAATGATGCGTACATAATGAGAAGTACGCTGCAGTGACTAAATCCGAACCGCAACACGGTAAACTTGGTGGAATCGGGAATCCTAAGAGCGAGGGGTTATAACTTATGCCCACAATAAATCAGTTGGTGAGAAAAGGCCGGCAGAAAGCCAGGAGAAAGGTCAAAACGCCTGCGCTTCAGGGCTGTCCTCAAAAGAGGGGGGTATGCGTCAGGGTCTATACCTCCACCCCGAAAAAGCCGAATTCAGCCCTGAGAAAAGTGGCGAGGGTGAGACTGACCAATGGCATTGAGGTAACTTCATATATTCCTGGAGTGGGTCATAACTTGCAGGAGCACTCAGTGGTCATGATCCGGGGTGGCCGTGTAAAGGATTTGCCTGGCGTGAGGTATCATATCATAAGGGGAACGATGGATACTGCCGGTGTTGACGACCGAAGGCAGGGCCGCTCCAAATACGGCGCTAAGAGACCAAAGGGTATTTAAAGGAGAGCCTTTTATGCCAAGAAAAAGAGGGGTAGTAAAGAGAGAAACAGTGCCGGATCCAAAGTACAACAGCAGGACGGTCGCAAAGTTCATTAACTGCCTGATGAAGGAAGGAAAGAAAAGTGTAGCCCAGTCTATTCTCTATAAGGCTCTTGACATGGTGCATGAAAGATCAAAGGAAGATCCCCTGAGCTTGTTTCAGAAAGCCTTGAACAACGTGAAACCCATCGTGGAAGTAAAGTCAAGGCGAGTCGGAGGCTCGACATATCAAGTGCCCACTGAGGTTCGACCTTCCAGGGGGCAGGCTCTAAGCATTAGGTGGATCATCTCTTATGCCAAGGAAAGGGGCGAGAAAAGCATGGCTGCCAAGCTGGCGGGCGAGCTCATGGATGCAGCCAGCGGCCGCGGTGCTGCTGTTAAGAAGAAAGAGGATACTCACAGGATGGCGGAGGCTAACAAGGCATTTGCCCACTATCGGTGGTAGACGAGAACAAGCAGAAGATGAGTGAATTGTTCCGGGAAGTGAAAATATTTCATTGGACGGATAAGCGCTAGAGGGGGGTATTGAATTAGGGATTAGTGTTTATAATTTGTTGTTTTGATCCGCCGGAGGCGGACGAGGGTTCAAATCCCCGCCCTTGGGGCGTTAAGGAACTTTCCGATTGA
>Ga0180301_10002856_pt1 | contig 13594 bp, 24 predicted proteins | sample GuaBasSediGuay16_FD_121797 | JGI IMG/M metagenome (GOLD analysis project Ga0180301, IMG submission 121797) | Subseafloor sediment microbial communities from Guaymas Basin, Gulf of California, Mexico - Guay16, Core 4569-2, 12-15 cm | ecosystem: Environmental > Aquatic > Marine > Hydrothermal...
CCAGAAAATTCTCTATCTTGCTGTTGATAATCTCAAGCTGCTTTTCAATCCGAGTGAGGTATTCAATGATAGTTTGTTCCTGCATTGATGACAACTACACTTTAGAAGTTGAAAAGGGTTTCGATGTACTAACGCTTGTAAACTCTGCCCCTCTTATCAACTTTGGAGACAAAGACAATTTTCTGCTCAAAATCTATAAAAAAGAGAATCCTATAGTCTCCAACTCTGACACGGTAAGTGTCTTCTTCTCCACAAACTTTTCTTGGTTTGGCTGCAAAGGGATCTTTAAGACTCAGGATTTTATTGCGAATCCTTTCGGCATCATCCTTTGGAATTCTCTTAAGGAACTTTTCTATAGCTTTGTTGACCTTTACTCGATACATAAGTCTTCAGCGTCAATGAAATCTGAGAAATCTCCTTTTTTGACTTTCTCTTTGAGTTCTTTGATTAGCTTCTCTTCCTCTGGTGTTAAAGTTGAATCAATGAAATCCTCTAAAAGCTCCTCAAGACGTTCAAGTCTTTCTCTCATCTCTCTGATCTCCTTAAGAACATCGGAAAGTGAAATGCTTTCTTGCATCGATAATTGTTACGTTGAAGAAGTTGAAAAGGGTTTCGATGCCTCAAAACCTAAGTAATGAAACCACTCGAATTTCAAAACTTCTTGGAATTCATGTTTTTAGACTTACACAAGCACTTCCACCACATGATATATCTCAAAGTTTGGATCCGGCAAGTCTGTGACGACAGAACAATACTCATTTATGAAAGAGAAAATCTCTTTTTTCTTACTTAGGATATGTTTCTGATCTAATGTAACCAGAATGAGCTTACCTCTAAAAGAGGAAAGAATTGCACAATCTATAACGACTTTACCATCGTCATTATTACCTATTTTATTCCCAAGCAAACCATCCCAGCTTACCTTTTCATGTCTTCTTCCCGGGTATCTCTTCTCGTATTCTCTTTCTACATCTACAATCGCTCTAATCTTCCTGTTTATTGCATTTCTACATCGATTTCTGAAAAACATCTCTATATTCCTGAAATTTTGAACGTTTGCTTCAATTCTACCATCATCTACTGCCTCGACTATTGCCTGAAGGTGATTTCTAACTTTTTCATCAGCTTCCACATCAGATAAATCTCCTCCTTTGTTGAGAATGTCAACAATAGAAGCGTATAGTTCTAGTCTTCGCTTTTTCACACGCTCAAGCTCTTTTTTAACGTTTTTCGAGGTTATCCTATCGAAATCCCTCCCAAAGAAAATATCACAATCGTTGCCGTATTCCTCAACTCTACCAAAGTTGGAGGCATAGCACACTATCACACACGTATCAACGAAATACTCAACCAATTAGCCCACCTCAAATGGTGTGCTCTGTCATAAAATGTGAATATGCTTTTGCAGAATCATCTACGTCAATTCTTTCAGCCAGATAACTCTCAGAGGGGAAGAGATCCATCTTCAAAGCTTTGTCTTCAAAATCTTCTTTTTTGAATTCTACTTCCTCAACGAGCTTTGGAAACTTCTCGTTCAAATTTCTCAGAACAACTTCTTTGTTCGCTCCCTTTATCGTTCTGTCTGTGATAACTTTTGCAGGGAGCTCCCAAACCTTGTTGTCGTAGAACTTGAACATCTCTTCGATGAAATCAACATGTTCAGGACGGAGTTCATCTTTCTTTACCTTCTCTTCAACTCCGATTAGCAATTCTTCGAAGAGCGTGGTGTAGTCGATAACCACACTCGCTACAGGCTCTACACTACTCAGAGCAAGATGTAGCTTGGTTATTGCAGAGGAGACGTGCTTTGAGGTTACCGGCACCAATTCACCGAAAAACAGCTCCAGAGATGTACCGAATTTGCTTCTAACCTCTTCAATGAATTCTCCATACCTCTCCTTAAATGCTAAGTTTGAGGTGTATATGTTCCGAAACTCCTCAGGAGCGTCTTTTTCGTACAGCTCTTCAAGATACGCATGTGATTTCCTAAATAGGATTTGGTACTTCTGCAGAGATTTCTTTATGGCTCTGATAATCTCGTTTTTTGAAGGCATAACTGGAAGCACTCTAGAGTCAACTGTGGTGAATTTAGTCTGTAGAAATAGAGCATCTAATCCCCAGCAGCTCCAGACAAAACATCCTCGTTTATACCACGATCTCGTTATATCTAAATTCAACTCCTCTATTGTGTTGTACAGGATTTTGTGCACCTTTATTTTGTTGAGGTATGTTTTGTCAAAATTAATTTCAGACAGATGTTCATCAAGAAGAGTTAAGATTAGCCTTACAGCTTCTTTTTCAAGTTCCCAGCTTTTAAGTGTCATAGCTTGTAGATTTTATAGTTTTCAACTATATAATATTTTGCCAAGTGATGGGATAACTCGGGTTTCAAAAACTTAGGTTTACCACAGATGTGTTGGCTCATATCATCGCCGCCCTGAAAGCAAAGAGGGAGGTGATAGGTTGGCTTTACCAATCTATGGCAAGTAAGCTCATTATCATCGCCACTGATATCCCAACTCCTCAAGCTTCACCCATAATTCTCTCAACAGCCTTAAATCTTTTTCGGCTTGTACTTCCTTTTTCCTCAGTCTGTGTATGAGTAATCTCATGTAGTTTTCTGAGATTCCAGCTTCATTCAATTTAGCCAACCATTCATCTCTGGATTTTGAGCTAAGGCTAATCTCCACAAACTCTCTTTCTTTTTTAGACATCATAAAACATCATAAAAATTAAAATCATAACAATATGGCTTTCCTGAGCAATTTCAACAATTCATCTTTCTTCTTTGCTCCAACCAGTGCAATCAGATACATGTAGCACTCTTCTTTTTCTTTTGTCAACTCATTGTGCTTTCTTTCTCTTAGTATTCTTTCTTCAATGTACTCTATAGCTTCTCTCTTTGCGTTCCCTGTAACGTATCCCTCTAGATCTTTGAGTACTCTGTTCGATAGAATTCCTGCTTCCTTCCACTTCCTTAGCAACTCTAGTTCTCTAGATTCTTTTTTCGCAATCACTGTCACTTGCCACCCCTCCCTGAGGAGGGATTCTATGTCTTCCACCTTCTCGACTTTTTTCACAACAATCATATCGATAATGTTACACTAATGTTACATAAACATTACTAAAATACTTAATGATAATGAAATCTAAAAATGTTTGTGTGAAAAATCTAAAGTTACTCCCTTATCAAAGCCATCACAGCCAGATATGGATGTTCAAGGATCTTCTTGATCTCCTCGTTCTGCTGCAATGCTTCTTCGATCTCGTCGAGTCTTTCAGCTATGACATCGTTGATGAACTGGGATCTATTCTTGATGCCCAGCTTATCCATCCTATCCAGTAACTCTTTCTCTATGTAGATGCTCATGTTCCTCCTCTCCTTTCCCCTACCATTATCCTTCATATCTCACCTCCTTTCTCAAGAATAAGCTTACCACCTTCAAGCTTAAAAAATATAGAATCTCCAGCTTCCCAGCCCAGCAACCCCACTATATCTACAGGGATTGTGATAACGTAGCTGGATCCCTGCCTTCTGAGCTTCCTTGAGACTCTCATTTTATCACCTTCTTGAGATTGGGAGGCACCAGATTAACATCTTTCCAGGCTGCCATGTACTGCTCGTAGATCTCACTTGGAAGTTTTCCATCGTAGGATTGAACGTCTAAGCTTCCTGTGTTGTGAGACATGATGTAGTCTCTTAATCCCGGATGTACCGCTGGAACTGTTCTGCCATCGACATTAACGACTAAAACATTGTTGCACATCTGCTCAAAGAACTTCCTAAGGTGGGAGTAGGTTATTTTTCTGCCAGTGTGGATGGCTTTAACGTTGATTTTGTCAAATACTTTTTTAATTGCGTAGTATGTGAATACTATCTCGTCATCGTCTTTGTGCCCTTGTTTGTGCAATTCAAGTGCCTTCTTTAACCATTTTGCAACCACTGGATGGATCGGTACCCAGTGAGGAAATCTTTCCTTATCTTTCTCCTCTGGGATGTATATGATTGGTGGTTTTCTGCTCAAGGCATCCTTGAAGTCATTGTATGTGAGTTTTGAGATTGTTGCGTCTGGGCGTTGCCCGGTGTAGGCTGCAAAAAGGATAGCTGCTACGTATTTTATCCTGTACTCCTTAGGGATCTTGATTCTCCAAGTTGCCTTTATTACGTTTTTTATATCAGCTTCCCTCACCAATATTTCATTCAACTTCTTGGAATCCCTCGTTGGGCGTTCAAGAACATCTTGCAAATCTCTGAAAAATGTATCTCCAGTCTTTTTGTAGAGCCACTCCAGCAAGTTCTTGGTGTTGTCGTGGAATTTGCACTGTGATTGGTATCCGTATTTTGATTTAAACCAGTTCTGAAACTTTATCAAAGTTTTTCTATTGATTTTGCCCTTTGTATGATTCATGAGTTCACGTATGCTTTTCTCAATCCAGTATAGGGTTTTATCAGATTTGACTTTGCTCTTTCTATATTCGAAGTACTCTTGTATTTCCCCGTCTTTTAGCCTGTACTCTTCTCTCGTTCCCTTGAGCACTTGCAAGGCGGAAGCCGAGGGTTCAAATCCCTCTGGGTCCATCTTTATAACTCTCAAAAACAACTTTGTTGTTTAAACAGCAAGGTTGTTTCTGTGACATTCATAGACCGCTGTAGCATAGCTGGTTAATGCGGGTGGTTTGTAACCACCAGATCGGGAGTTCGAATCTCCCCAGCGGCTCTCAACTTCTGACTTTTCTTTTTATATTCTCTTTCAGCAAACTCAATTATGCCAGATGTAGGAGATGCAATCGTAATCAACACAGTATTGGAGACAGCGGCAATGCCAGCGAGGGAATGGGGAGTTCCAGCAGTTGTCGGAGAGTCAAATTATGCTTCAAAGAATACTCCTAAGCTCTACTACTCACTTGCTGATGTTAAAGCAGATCACGGAGATGCATCAGATGTAGCAAAAGCTGCACAAGCTATCTTTGCTCAAGGTGTGAGAAAGCTCTATGCAGTTTCAATGGAAGTTGCAACTCCAGGAAGCCCAACAGCTACAGAAGTTGAGACAGCTTTGAACACATTAGCCCCCTACGCCGAGAACAAGCAAATCCATGGGGTTTGCCTAGCAATGGTTACAGATACAACCCTGCTTGCAAAGCTCAAAGAATTTGCTGATGCAAATAATGTTGTTTTCACAGCCACAAATGCAAATGGTGCGACTGTGAGCGAAATAACAACCGCCGTATCCAACTTAGCCTCTCCAAACGGGTTCTTCTTAGCTCACAACGATTCTGACATTGATGAAGATGTGGCGGCTGCAGCCCTTGGAGTAATCATGACTCTTAAGCCGTGGAACACAACCTTCTGGAGATCCATTAATGTTGGAGTAAACGAATACTTTGCTCCAGGAGACGTTCCAACGCTCGAGAATGGTAAGGCCAATGTGATCTTGAATTTGGCAAATGCAAATAGAATCTCAAATGCTCTAACTACAGGAGGAGATCCCAAGTTCATAGACATAACAAGAACAAAATACTACACAGTTACAGCAATCCAAGATTCTCTTGCATCGCTAAGACTCAGAATGGCAAAGATTCCGTACACAAAAGCAGGTTTGGAGTATGTAAGAGCTGCAATTGCATCAGCCCTTGAAGGGATGGTTAGAGATGGGGCTTTGAGTGGATACACAATAGTCATGCCGGATTATGATTCAATACCTGAGGAAGACAAAGCAAACAGAGTACTGAAGAACGTTTACGTTACCGCAACGCTGGCAGGAGATATCCATACATTCGAGCTTAATCTGACAATACAGGTGTGAGGTGGTGTAGATGGTGAATAAGTGGAAAGCTTCGGAGATCTCAGTCAGTGTAGGTGGAGTTGAAGTTGTTGATTTTCTAGGCTTTGAGGCTGATGATGGAAAAGAGATCACACACATCGAAGCAGTTGACAGGATCGCAGGCTACAACATCAAACTACAAAAGCCAACATGGAGTTTGAAGTGCCGGGTTACGAGCGAGGCATTAAACAAGATTGAGGAAATGTACACTAATGAAGAACTAATCAGCGTGACCGTGAAAACACCAAACTTAACCATAAACTGCTATGATGCGATAATCAAATCGATCAAACCTTCAGAGATTAACGATGAGGCCCCAGAAGTCACTATTGAAGGCCTGTGCATGAAAATAGAGAGGAAATGGGAATGAAGATTGAAGAGAAGTGGGAATAGTCTCATTTTTAAAATTTTGTAAATTTTTAAATACAAGTTGAATGCAACTATTAATTGATGACAGGAACTGCAGTAGTTGTACCTTATAGTCCACTTCATCATCCACTTGTTGAACCCACTCATAGGGTTGAAATATTTGATAAATGGAAGAAATTGCTTGATGATACGAAATGGGAAAACATAATCAAGCTAAGTATAGACGAGGCTAAGAAACCAGTTAATAGGTTGATCAAGTTTATAGAAGCTTACAAAGAGTATTTTTCAATAGATGTCCGTCCGGTCTCTGAGGATCCGATAGAGGATCACCTCAAACCACATTATACTCATCTGAATAAACTCGTGCATGATAGATTTATCAACGCTCGAAATGCCGTTAAGCTGGCGGAGCACATATACCTCTATGATTCTGTTTTACCACATTTAGCTGAAACGATAGTAAAACCAAAAGAAAATGAAGAATTTAAAGTTAGGATAATCAATATTCCCGAAAAGCTGTATGAGTGGATGTTCAAACTTGATTACGTCTGGGAGAAATTGATTAAAAGAAAAGCCCTAGATCTTACCCATTTTAAGTATCTTGAAGATCACAAAATAGAGTTCTTGAACAAAGCTAAGGAGCTGAAAGTGTTTTTACCTATCCCACCAAGAAAATTATCAGAAGTATCGAATCTAGAAACACTATGGTTCAGGAATTACAAGGTTGAATGGGATCTTGTTCACAACTACCTCTATAGCAAAATCAGTACAATCTTTTCTTATGAATGACATCCGATCGAGTCTACAGATTAACAAAGATATTCTATGAGATAAGAGAACATCTTGAATCATTACATCTAAATGAGAGCCATTGGTTGAGGCTTAGGATTTTTACCGATGGTACTTTTTTCAAGTATGACCTCTCTAAACAATCTCTTGAGTTTTTACTTGAGGAGGGGATCAAGATAGAATTAGAAGTACATCCATCGGGGAGGTCCATCAGAGATTGCTATGAAGTTGATTGTCTGGCTCAAATTGTTTCTGTACGGGCTTGGTATCCTAGACAACTTGTACCTACAAATGGGAATATTGTTCTCCAACCAAGCTAAAAAAAGATGATGAGGACTGGCATGATGATGTTGCTTTGTTGGAGAGTATTGAAATTGTTTTAGAGGATGTTGTAGAATCTATGAAATGCTGACTTCTATTTTTATTATTAGATTTTATTGAGAAACTCTCTTTTATCGATTTCAGCCAGCTTAAGAACACCAAGAAGTGTTCCGGGCTTAAGCTCTTTATGGAGTGGTACAACAGTTACTATTTTTCGATCTTCTTCGTACTTAACGAGTGTGATATGACTCCCCTTCTGTCTGCTTACTTTAAAGCCAAAATACTTTGTCAGAATTTTTATTACCTCTTCACCCGATAACCTTGGCAATTTCGACATTCAACACACCAACAATGTCCTTCTTCATCAATTCCTCTTTAATTTCTGGTAACTCCTCTAAATAAAGCTCTACAGCTTCTTTTATGTTTTCTACAGCCTCCTCAAGCGTTTTACCTTGAGTTGTAACACCAGTAAATATCTCTCTAATTACAAAAACATCCTCTTCTCTCCAAACGATAACATTTAGCTTCATAAAGTTGAGATTGCTCAGATACTATATTAGTCTTCTGACTTTGCTTTAAATATTGTTCTCAAGAAACCGAGACATGGTATCTGAAACGATAGATAGGATAAAAATCCCAACACAAATTTTTAATGGGTTGAGGTTGGTAGACAACAACAAACCTGATGTTGCGAGATACTGGAGAATGAGAGCGAGAGTTCTCAAGGGTTTCTACGCTGCGATGTTTAAGGATCCATACAAATACATTCCGGTTAACTTCATCATTAGCAGGACTAAGGAAATATTTGATGCTGAAACGAATGAAGTCAAAGCTCAGCTATACTACTTAGAAGAATCAGATTTATCGTTTGCTGTTTGACTTTCATTTTTATACTTTCTTGAGAAGAGTGAGGTATGAGCGAGCAAAACGAATATGAAAAGACTGCTCAGATTCTGCAGAAGTTCTACCTGCCTGTCGGCGAAGAGAGAGACATTGAAATCGACTTAGGTGACGAGAAGCTTGTTTTTAGAGCGAGAGTTCTTAGTTCAGCGGAGATGGCAAAACTTAGAAGGAAATACCTTAATCTCGATAACGTAAAAACTGTAGAGGATGTTGCTGAGGCAAACGAGCAGTTTAACAGCGAATTGGTCGAAAAAGTCATCATTGAACCCAAAGTTGATATAGACAAACTTCCAGAGCCAATAAGAGAAGTCTTGCTTGAGGAGATTTACAATTTACATGGTTATGGTGGCGAGGAAATGAAGACATTATTGGAAAAAAATTCGGAATGAAATTGCCTACTATGATCTAGCTTATGAGTTTAAAATTCCGAAAGTTGAATTGTTAAAACAAATACTTAGTGATCGAGAAATATTAGAGTGGGCGATTTATTTCAAGATCAAAGCTGAGGAAGCGGAGATCCATATACCTCAGCGAGAAAGAGCTGAAAACTTAAGTAAACAAATAAGGTTGAGAAGGGTGGGTGATGAAGTCGTGATGTTGTAAATCGTTTGATAAGGCTATAATCTATCAAGCAACACCTGTTTATCGCTATTCTGTTTCTTGATTTCAGCTATTACAGCACTTAGCAGAATTAATCCTACAACTGCATTCAACAATACCCAAATATCAAAGCTTGATCCAATTACAAATCCTGTAATAACTGCAAATACGATCTGAATAGTTAATGCTTCTGTGGCAACTTTGCTTGGTTTATCTTTAAAGAATACAGCCACCAATAAGAAGAATCCCGTTACAAGCAAACCAATAATAACTCCAATATATTCTATAATCAGCATTTTCCACCGACTTCCATTTTTAAACAATTTTATAAAAAATTTTTCCATGCCTGGAGAGATCAGGAATACTTACATTCAGTGGGCATTGAAGGACAAGATAACAGATAGAGCAACAAGGATAAATAGAACGATAGATCGGGCTGTAAGAAAAGCTTCTCTTGCTTCAACCCAGTACATGTATATGTCAGCTGCTTTCGAAAAATCATTGGCATCAACAGCTTCATTCTTTGCTCAAGTTGATAAGATCGAAAGAGAATCTATCATCAGATCAAGAGTTAGGAATCGATTGTTACAAGAAGCAGCCATCAAGTTTGATGTTTTGCGATCTAGGGGTAAGAGATTATTCTTCAATTGTTGTGTCAAGATTCAGGGAAATAAACACAATCCTCGAACGACATAGATTTGCTCTTTTAGGGGTCGGAATGGCATTAAGTGGTGTAATAGGCTTGACAATTAGAGGAGCAATGAATGAGGAGAAGTACCGAAGAAACATCGAAAGCTTGTCAGGAGTTATAGATTGTAATAAAGAAGGTTGGCAGAATGTGAATAGAGCCTTACAAGATTACATAACTTCAGCTGAGAAGGTAAACTACATCTCGAAAGAGACAAGAGCCCGTTTAGTCAGCGAAATGATTACAATGGGAACTGCTAAAGATACGATTTTGAAGTATGGACCAGTTTTGGAGAAATTAGGAATATCCTTGGGCAAAACAACTGATGATGTAATTACAGCAATCAGAAGTTCATTAGCAGGAATGTATAGACCATTCAAAAATCTTGGAGTGATAATTGAAGAATCAAAAGTTAAAGAGAAAATGGAAGAAATCAGAAAAACACATCGCAACTGGAGTGATGAAGCAATAAGAGCGGAAGCGATAATGGAAATTGCATATCCTCAAATGGTTGATCGTATAGGCGATTTTAATAAAGCAATGGACTCTGCTTATGGAGATGTGGTTAAATTCCGAGAAAAGCTGAGCGATTTAACAGGTGATATCGGGGCTGTATATATCCCTTATTTGCGTCTGGCTGTTCAGTGGATGACGAGATTTATAAATGTTATCCGGAGCAATCCAATATTGGAGACAGCTTTTGCTGTCGGCACATTCGGGGGATTAGTACTTCCAAAAGTCATTCAGGGCTCAAGATGGTGGAAAGACCTTACGATCTGGAATACTTTGGCTCAATCTCGGTTAGCAACAGCAATAATGACTCGCCTAATTCCTGCACAGGTTGCTTCGGCATACGCAACAGGAGGTTTAACTGCTGCATTAAGAACAGCAACAATAGCCTTCAAGGGCTTCGCAATAAGTGTACTAACAAACCCAATAACTTGGGCCATTCTCGGCATAGTTGGAGCCGTCCTCCTCCTGCAACATGCATGGGTCCATAACTGGTTCGGAATCCGAGACAAAACAGCTGCTGCAATTAATTTCATCAGAGAAAAAATAGACTGGCTAATTGGAGGAATAAAATGGGCGATTGGATGGATTCAAAAGTTATTTGCTTTTACTCCTGTAGGAATGGGCTTCACAGCCGCCAAAGCTACCTACACAGCAATAACTCAACACAGATTAGAACTGCCAAAAATACAATCTATTACAGCAATTACTCCAGCACACCAAACGGTCCACATGGGTGGTGTTAAGGCGGACATAAACATACATCTCAACGATGTAAAGCTGGATCACACAGGGAGGGTTAAACAGTTGGGAATAGAAGTTTCAAAGCAGATCGAGGAGGGCATGGCTAAGGCATTGAGGAGGCAGAAATTAGCAAAACTTGTTTGACTTCTATTTTTATTATTTTGTAATAACGGCAAAGCATGAAAATAGCAGGTAGAGACTTCATCGCAACAGTTTCAGGTAGAATATCTTTAAAAAACACAGTACAAGAGCACAAAGTTGAATCTGGATACATAATCGCAGACTACATCAAACCAGAACCAGAAGAGTTCCATGTGGAAGTTTACGCAAACAATGAGGAACTTGAATTCCTAAAACAACTCAGGGACACCAGAGAGGTATTCATAATAGACTTCGAAGATGAGCGTGGAATTTATGAGAATGTTGTGATAACTTCTCTTGAAGTTGAAAAAGAATACGAGAACAATTATACAGTAACACTGACTTTAAAGCGAATTCAGACAGCAGAACTAAAAACAGAAATGATCGTACTTGATGATCTACAGCTTACTGATGATAAAAAGAAGCTTCCCGGAGGTACAATTGTAGGAACGCAGAATAAAGAAGTAGCTGACGCCCCACCTAAGCAGGAGAATAAAAGCTGGTTGGACTCAATCTTAAGCTGGTTCGGCGGCATTTTCGGAGGTGGTTGAATGCCAGCGGTTAAGCTTCTTCCTTGGGATAAAAATTTGGGATATCCGCAGTGGCAGAGGGCCATCATAGGTGGAAAAGCCTACACGCTCCACTACCGCTGGAATAAATACGGCTTTCCAGTGCTGAAAATTGTAAGAGATGAAGATTCAGCCATAGTTTTCAATGAGAAGCTCGTCAAGGACAATCCGAGAGAAGCCAAAGATCCCGACACATACGAGGTGCTCTTCACAATTCTCCCTCGTAAAATCGAGAAAACTGATACAGAGATCTGGCTGTTTGAGGGATAAATATGAGTAGACTTTTTAACCGCTATTACGAACTACACATTGCAAACAAAGTTCTTACGATTGACGATTTCGACATCTTCTTCAGAGTCAAGGGTAAAGCAAACGAGGCTGCAACAGCAGAAATCACGATTTTCAATCTCAGCGAGGCAACAAGGCAGGAAATCAAAGCTGGGTCACCTCTCGTGCTGATAGCAGGCTACCGTGACGACTACGGTGTGGTATTTCAAGGGACAGTAAAGAGGGCTGAAATGACGATCGAGGGAGCTGATGTTGCTACTGAGATAATAGCTGTTGATAATCTTGCAGATTTAAAAAAGAAGATAAAAATCACAGTTCCAGAAGGCACCGATTTTGCAGATATAGCAAAACGAGTTTTCCAGCAGGCTGGAATTGCGATTGGTAAAATCGATTCTACCAATTATTCAATCAAACGTCCACTAACATTCAGTGATGCTGGATTGCTTGTTTTAAGCCAGCTCGCTGAGGAAACAGGATATACTTATTTCGTCCAGGATGGAAAAGCTTACTTCGTCAAAAAAGACAACATAATCGAGCAAATTATCTTAAATAGTGAAACTGGGCTATTAGAAGTTACAAGAGTTGAGGATGAAAACGAAGAACAGCAGGAGAAGTACAAGGTTAAATCTCTGCTAATCTGGAAGGGGAAACTTGATACTCGTATTAAGCTCGAGTCGATCAAGATCTCTGGAAGATTCAAAGTTGTAGCTTATGAACACGCCTGCATGCAGGATGAATACTATTCTGAATTTGAGGTGGTTCCGGTATGATCGAGATCATAGATGAGAGGGTAAATTTGAGGCTTCAAGGAATCTATACAGCGTGTACAGCTGTTGTAACGCAACTCCTCGAAAATGGATCTTATGCAAATGTAAAGCTTGAAGACATAGATGAAACAGAGTTGTTCAAAGTCCCTGTTGCACCCTATTTGAAATATCTTCATTACCACGAGCCTGCAACTGTTGTCGTAAAAGATACTGACAATGGAGCAACTGTGGCAACATATACTGTAGCTGGTCCTGCAATCGACATAAGTCTGCAGGAAGGTGATAGAGTTCTTGTTATCTTTTCAAAATACCCATTTGAGAAAAACTGCAAGCGTCGCTTTAGCATCAACGATGCTGTGATAGTTGCCAAACTCTGACTTTTCTTTTTATTGAGTTTGAATAGCAAAGTAATATGTTCGGCAAAACCTTCAAAATTGATAGCAGTGGTGATCTTGTAATCAACGAGCTTAAACGAATCGAGATTGTTGAAGAGCTAGAGAAGGTTGCCCAAGATGTCAGTGTAATTTTGAAAACGGTTAAGGGATCTTATCCATTCGATCCAGATTTTGGCGTGGATTACATCAAGATCGTAGAGTCAGGCTTCAACAGAATGCAGATTGAAGATGAGATTAAGAAGGCCCTGAACAAATATCCTTATCTAAAATCAATAGATTCAATAGAAATTTCAGATCCTGACAAAAATAGAAGAATTGTAGTAAATCTTCGCCTGACTGTCATTTCTGGAGAATCTATTAGTTTGGAGGTAACGATATGACGTATGGGGTTACTGAAAACGGATTTGTTTTAAAAAGCTACAATGCAATAATAGAGGCTGCAAAGCAGAGAGCAAAACAGTATTTTGGCGAAGATATCGATCTTTCAGAAAATTCACCAATACTGCAGTTTGCTAATTCAATTTTAATGGAAGCTGCAATTCTCTGGAATGTTGCAGAAGACATCTACTACTCAGCCTTCATCGATTTCGCAACTGGAAAGAGCTTGGATTACATTGCAGCTTTAATTGGCTACACGAGAATTGCTGCAGCCAAAGCAACTGGAACTGTAACATTCAGCAGATCGACA
>Ga0180301_10002857_pt1 | contig 13592 bp, 15 predicted proteins | sample GuaBasSediGuay16_FD_121797 | JGI IMG/M metagenome (GOLD analysis project Ga0180301, IMG submission 121797) | Subseafloor sediment microbial communities from Guaymas Basin, Gulf of California, Mexico - Guay16, Core 4569-2, 12-15 cm | ecosystem: Environmental > Aquatic > Marine > Hydrothermal...
AGAAGCTTTAGAGATTTTCTTAGAGAAAACAGCTGAATATGGCATGGCTTTCCAATGGTATGGAGTAACTAGATACTGCGAGTACAATCCTGTCGAGGAAGGGCTTGGATTAAGATTCTGCTCAGCTTGCAGCATTACCATAGCCATAGAGCCCGACGGGACTGTAATACCTTGTCAGAGCTACTATGAACCTTTAGGCAATATGCTAAAGGATGGTTGGGAGAGTATATGGAATCATTCTTTATGCATAGAGATTAGAGAGAGGAAATACGCGTGGAGAGATTGTTTAGACTGTCCCTTCTTCACTGCTTGTGGAGCCGGTTGTCCGCTAGAGGCTAAGGTGAGACCTTTAAGTAAATAGTTATTCTTTTAGTATTCTGAATCCCTTCTGCAGGAATTCTCTTTTAGGTATCACATGGACTTCATGTTTTTCATCTTCTACCTCAACTAAGAATGTCGACACTCTACGGACCAAGCCTTTAACTCCTTCTATCTCAACCTTCATTCCAGGCTTTATCAGTTCCGCTTCTCTAGAAACTAGGACTATAGCTTCCTCTTTTAAACCTAAACCTACTAAGAGCGCTAAAGTTAGCCCTACGCTAACCGCCACCACCAGGAAAACTGCTTGTGCTGCCGAGGCCACTATATGAGGAGCTATTTCTGCCACGTCGAACGCCACGAAGACCAACACCATGTAGAGCAAATATTTAAAGCTAGTAGCTAGGATGGCGACTATGCTCCTCGGAATAGCCTCTTCAGGCATAAGCCTTTCGATAACGTCTGTAAGCCAGTCCACTAGCAGAATACCTAAGAGGAATATTATAATAGCCCCTATTAGTCTAGGCATATATGCAGCTATCATCAACCCTATCTCGTTTAAGACTGCTATCTGGAGGAGAGATAACGCTGTCATTATTGTAAGCACATAAATTACCAACCTCACTAGTATAGATGCTATCCTCGAGAATGGATAGCCAGCTGATAGTAATTGCTTCCCAATGGTTGTTTTTCCGAAGCTTTCATCTATTTTTATCATTTTAACTATAGCCGTCGTAGCTTTTCCTGCGGCTTTCCCGACTAAGTATCCTATTATAAGTATTATAGCAGAGAGCGTTATATTGGGTAGAAATTGAAGAATTGAATCTATAATTTGCGTTAAAACACTTATTAACTCTTCCTCAAACATGTTCTCTATTAATTATAGGCGGCTTCTATAATATGTTTAGCCGTGTTAAACCGTCTAGATAAAGCGCTGAGACTACGAGATGTATAAAAACTAAGGGCATTATCTTCCGCGAGTAATCTCCTACTGTTACCTTATACCCCTTCTCCTCCGCTAGTGAAGCGGCAGTCAGTACGGGAATAGAGCCATATATGGTTAATCCTCCTCCTATGCTACTGCCTATTATCAAAGACCAGTAGAGCGAGCGAGGGTTTAGATTCATACTGGCCACGGCATCGTCTACAATAGGTAGCAACAATAATACTACGGGAACATTCTCTACTAAAGCCGATAGGACGCCGCAAATGAATACTAGCATTACTACGGCCGTTTCAACATTTAAGCCGAGTATGGCGTTCGTATACTCGCCTATTACGTGTAGAACTCCTGCTTTTTCAAGACCATTAACGAAGACTGCAAATCCTCCTATGAAAAAGGGGACCTCCCAGTTTATCCTACTCATTACTTTAGCTGGGTTCAAACCGCTAAACATGAACATTAAAACTACGAAGGCGAAGGCGGTAAACGTTATAGGTAGTCCTATCTGCTCGCTAACAGCTACTCCAACTACGAACATTACGAATATTAAGAGAGATTTATAGACAATAGACTGATCGATCGATGGCACTTCTTTCTCAGGAATAACTTTTTCTACTCTACTCTCCTCGATCTTGTCGAATAGGAATATCCTATAGTAGAGCAACGAGACTAGAGTGAGTATGAAAATTAGCGGACCGCTTATTCTCATAAATTCTAGAAATCCTATGCCTTTCTTAACTGATACTATGAGCCCAGGAATTGAGCTTATCGGTAACATTAATCCCCCTAGGTTTCCTAGAACACCTTCCATCATGAGCGGTTCTTCGGGATTGAAATCGTATATCTTAGACAAGTACAGCGTGACGTTAGCCATCACTAGAATTGCTATGTAGTTTTCACATACAGCAGAGAAAAGAGTGGAAAGTATCAGTAATAAGCTTAACACTCCTCCTTTCCCAAGTTTAAGTTTTTCAACTATATAGAAACTGAGGAAATCGAAAAGTCCTGTTGCTTCGAGAGATTGGAAGAGTATCAGGCTTGCTACGATGAAGAGTAGAGTATCCAGTTCCATCATGTGCGGTATATCCTCTGCTTTGAAAAGGCCATAGGAAATGCCGAAGTAGCTCGTTAAAACCGCCGCTAGAAGCGCTACTACGACTCTATGTTCTAGCTCCGCTATAAGCAGAAGCATAGTCGCGATGAAGATCAAGGCAAAGGTTAGAGTAGGACCCAATGTAAACCCCTATTTTCTCACTATTTTACGAATAGATATCAGTATATCTCCGAATATAAAGAGAGCGAATATAAATAGACAGAGGTATATGAAGAAAAGGGCTATGCGGGCTATTTCGCCTTTAAATCTTATCGTTACAGCTTCATAAGCTAGAACTACGAAAATAAAATAGACTATACCATGTATAATCCTTCTCCACAAGATTTTCCCTGCTTTATATTCTTCATCAAATCTCTTTTTAACCGATATGTAAAGGTGAACGCCTATAGTAACAGCTGTTGCTGTTAAAATCGTGAAAATCCATACTATGAAGAGAGTATAGCCGTTTTCGTATAGAGTATATATAGAGTTTTCTAAGGCATATAACATGCTCTTTAGATAAATCTACTATAAGGTATATATATTAAATTTATATAGGGCATTGGACTATTCCTCTAGAGTAGAGGCAGTCTGCACAGCTCGGTTGGTTTCCCCAGCAGTCCATTAAGTTAGACTGGGCGAAATCGCATATTTCATGGAATTTGCAGTCAGTGCAGGAGGGATATCTGAAAAACCTGACTCTATATCTGAACTTGACATAATCGAGTTTAAACCATATATCTTTTAAGCTTTCTTTAGTAACATCTCCGAATACTACCTGCTTTATTTCCTTCTTTCTGCCATAGATATAACTGGTGTAGGAGTGGAGGAAATTGTAGCAGGGGGCTACTTTACCATCCCAAGTCACGCAAGTTGCGGCATTTTCTATAAAATCACATTTTCTCTCAGTTTTTAACGAAAATTCAGGTAGTCTAACTCCTACATTGGTTTCTAAGCTCTTAATAGCGAGCTTGCTCGCCAGCTCATCCACATTTACCTTGCCGTTTAAAGTGTAAATACACTTGTCAACCATATACTCCGTTACCGGTATTACGTTTGAAATTATCACTCTGCCGACACCATGCCGTACCGCTAAATCCACCAAGGGCACAACCTCGTTTAAATTATCCAACATTAGCGTAAATGCGAACTCTAATATGGGATAGGTTTTGCCTAAATCTTTCTTGGCTTTATGTAAAGATTTCAGCGCGTGCATTAGCCTATGGAAATCTCCTCTTCTAATACTGCCGTAAGCTTCCGGATCTGCGGCGTCTACAGATACGGCTACCCTATCTATACCTATTTTCATAAGTCTCTCTGCAATATATTCGTCTAGAAGCAAGCCGTTAGTATTTACTCCTAGTTTAAAACCTCTGTTTTTAACCTCCTCAGCAAATTCTAAGAATTTAGGATGAACGAGAGGTTCACCCCAACCTGCAAACCATACAAACTCTATTCCAGCTTCTGCGGCATCTTCGAGTATTTTATCGAAAAGCTTCTCGCTTATATCTCCTAATTTCTCGCTCCAAGAATTTCTATAACACATTACACAGTTTAAGTTGCAACGGGTAGTGAGCTCTAAGAAGAGTATTTTAGGTCCTTTGATAGGCTTGGCTAGGACGCATCCTTCTTCGAAACACTCTAAGTATTTTTCTTTCATGAAAATCCCTATAGCATATTTCTAGCATCATTCACATAAATTTTTCTAACTCTTAACCTTAAAGTTAAAATTCTATATTATTTTCTTTTTATTTTCGATATGTACGACTGGAAATATCGTAAAGAATTTATAAGCTTAACGGAGTAATATTAATGAAGGTGATTTCTTTGCCCGGCGGTTACATGGGCAAAATCCTCCGAGTGAACCTAACCGATCATAAATTAACCGATGAAACTCTTCCCGAAGAAATTCTCAGGAAATGGCTAGGAGGTAGAGGATTAGGAGTATACTTAGCTCTTAAAGAGATAGATCCTAAAGTAGATCCTCTAAGCCCTGAAAATAAGCTCATAATACTCACAGGTCCTCTAACCGGCACCGCTGCTCCTGAAAGCGGCAGATGGTGTTCCGTAACTAAGGCACCTTTAACTGGCACCATACACGACTCTCAATCCGGAGGGAAATGGGGCCCCGAGCTTAAGTTTGCCGGCTATGACGCTATCATAATAGAAGGAGCCAGCGAGGAGCCCGTATATCTATGGATACACGACGGCAAAGCCGAGCTGAGAGACGCTAAACATCTCTGGGGCAAAGACACTCACACTACGACCGACACGCTGATAGAAGAACTCGGAGACAAGAACATCAAAGTAATGTGCATAGGCCCCGCCGGGGAAAACTTAGTAAAATTCGCTTGCCTCATCAACGATAAGGGGAGAGCTGCGGGTAGAGGCGGACATGGAGCCGTTATGGGCAGCAAGAAGCTTAAGGCCATAGCGGTAAGAGGCACTATGAAACCTCCAATAGCAAATGAGGACAAATTCAGAGAGGCAGTTAGGGCTAACAGAGACAAGCTTATGAAACACTCGGTAACCGGCGACGCGCTGCCTAAGTATGGAACTGCGGTCTTAGTAAACATAATCAATAAACACGGAATATTGCCAACTAAGAACTTTCAGACCGGCGTACATCCGACTGCCGACAAGTATAGCGGAGAAACCATAGCAGAGAAAATTTTAGTTAAAAAAGTCCCCTGTTGGGGTTGTATAATAGCTTGTGGAAGATATACTAGGATTCCCAAGGAGAGCCCATTTGCCGGGGAAGGCGATGGACCGGAATATGAGACAGTTTGGGCTTTTGGCGCTCAAACAGGTACTGACGACTTAAACGCTATAACCAAGGCTAACTTCCTATGCAACGAACTCGGATTAGACACTATCAGCATGGGACATGTCATAGGTACTTTAATGGAGCTCTACGAAAAAGGCAAGGTACCGGAAGAAAAACTGAGAGGACTCGTGCCGTACTGGGGTAATGGAGCCGCCGTAGTTGAGTTGACGTGGAGAACCGCCTACAGGTCTGGAATAGGCGACGACTTAGCCGAAGGAGCTAAAAAACTAGCGGAGAAATACGGCGCTCCTGAAGTGGCTATGGTCGTTAGAGGACAGGAACTTCCGGCTTATGATCCAAGAGGCGTGCAGGGACACGGTCTAGGCTACGCGACTTCTAATAGAGGAGGATGCCACTTGAGAGCCTATATGATTGCTCCAGAAGTCCTCGGAGTACCTCAGCTAGTTGATAGGTTCGAGACTAAAGGCAAGGCGGAGCTAGTTAAAACATTCCAGGATGGCTTCGCTGTAGTAGATAGCCTAGTGCTGTGCAAGTTTAACACTTTCGCTACATGGGTTGAAGACTGGGTAGGCCTCGTAGCTGGAGCTACTGGTTGGGATGTAACTCTAGATGAGCTTAACAAGATAGGCGAGAGGATATACAACGCAGAGAGAGTATTTAATATACTGGCTTTCGGAGATGGAAGGAAATATGATACGTTACCTGCTAGACTATTGAAGGAACCAATGCCTGAAGGACCAGCTAAGGGTTACGTTGTTAAGCTGGGAGAAATGCTCGACGAATACTATAGTCTACGCGGATGGAAAGACGGCAGACCTACAAGAGCTAAATTAGAAGAACTTGGGCTTAAAGATTTAGCTGATAGATTAGAAGAAGCAGGCCTCTTACCCGGATAAAATCCTTAATTTTTACTATTTCTCTATTATATCATGGTTATGAAAATTAAATTAGAGTTCTTTGCCACATTGAGAGAGAAATTCGGCAAGGAAAAAGAAGTCGAGTTGCAGAGTAGTAATGCTACTATTAGAGAAGCTCTAGCGAAAGTCGAAGGCTTACTAGAGGAGATAACAGAAGGAGATAAGCTAAAACCTATGTATAAAGTATTGGTAAATGGATTAAATATAGAGTTTCTAGATAAGCTTGAGACTAAGATTAAAGATGGCGATGAAATTTCAATATTTCCACCAGCTGGTGGAGGCTAGGCTTCCGCCGATTTCATAACCTTTATCATTTTCTTACGGCGCCACACTGTATATTCATAGATAATCACGAAGAGCGCCGCTACTATAACTACAGTGAAAATCGCCATAAAGAGGAAGTCTCTAAAGCTTAACATGACCTGGGGAGATATTCTCAAGAATACTGGCAGAGATACCTCTATTGTAGCGATTCCGCTTCCCGTTACTTTAACCGTCGCCGAGTCGCAAGTCTCGCCAAGACATGCTTTAACTTTATAGCTATTTTCTGGAAGTAGAAATTCTACTACTCCATCCTCTCCCGTAGATCCGCTGAACGGCGTATTCTCCACGTAAACCGCTGCTCCGGCTATGCCTTGTCCCCTCTCACCTATTACTCTAACACGTAGAAGCCCGATTTTATCAACTACTACTGTGCTGCTTGAAAGCGAAGCTTCATACCACTTGGTATTCAGTTTCATACCCTTCCAAGATAACACTTTTACATACAATATGCCTTTAGGAATTTCCTCGGCTAAAACTCTGCCGTATGCGTCACTTGAGGTTGAGAATATGTTACCATCTAATTTCTTAACTTGTACTTCTTCTTTCATTATCAAGATAGGTTCCAAAAGGGGTTACCAGAGTCACTTCGATATCGTAGACGTCCGTGGTTATAATCCAAGGTTGAGCTAGTATAGGCATTGCTAGCAGTATTAAAGCTAGGATTACTGTATACGTTTTCATCGCTATACTTTATGAAAAACTTATACATAGGTATTTCTTCGCTTGAAAAATATTTTTCACTAATTTTCGGAGAATTCCTTATTATGGGCCAGTGAAAAATATAGAAGGAGTGGAAAGATGAAGTATAGGTTAGGATTGGTCTTGGCGATAATATTAGGGCTTTTAATAGCTCTATTCCCCCTATACGGCAAAGCGTTAACGGATTATATCTGGACCTATGAAACCACTCCGAGTAGAAAAGGCAAACAATATGGAAAACCTTCCTCTTTTCTACGCGTTTTACGGCTTGCTGGGCGAGAATATAGAATAGGGGGTTCTTATGAAGGCTATACTAGCCATTAGGATAATCGTTGTAATACTCTTACTGATTCTAGGCACATTATCAGCGTTGACGGGAGTTATACTCTACACCGCTCCTCGTGGCTCGGGAGAATCGGCTATAGCTTTCGGCTTGCCAAAACGCAACTGGAGCACTCTACACACTTATCTCTCCTTCGGAGCAACAGGAGTGGCCGTAGTTCACTTATATATAAACTGGAGAGCTTTAATCTACTATATAAAGAAGATAGTGGGGAAGTAGTTTCATTAATCTCGCATTATAATATAATAGAAATCTTTTGTTTCTCTTATAGTATAGTTTAGAGCACGTAGTCTATCTAGCGCGATTTTCACTACTTCATCATCGAAGACAGCTCTTAACTCCGTCTTCTCAATTCTAATGTTGTCGTTTAACCGGCTTCCAATATTAAATATAAAATCTATACACTTCTGGATCTCTCCTTCATTTATTTTCACGCGTCTCCTAGGACTCTTCTCTAACTCGAAAAGAGCCTTTCTCAACAACTCATTTATTCCCCGGCTTAATCCTCTAACGCCATAGCGTTTGATCAATTCGATGTAAATGTCCTCCTCAAGTTTGATGTTTACACGTTTAAACGTCATAAACGTTATACGTTTTAACTACTTAAAAATTTACCGTCCTGTAATTTAACTACAGCAGAGACGGTAAGAACATATTTACGTAGTTAAATCAATCTAAAATTTCTATTAAATTTCCGAAAAACAATAATTTTCTATCCCAGACTAGAATAATATAAATAAAAAGTCCCCGCGGCCGGATTTGAACCGGCGACCCCCCGGTAGCTGCCCGACTGACACGGCTTCATCCTACCCAACGGGTTGTCGCCGTGCGGCACACGGCCTACAGCCGGGTGCTCTTCCGCTGAGCTACGCGGGGCTCAATACAATATTTTAGTTATGGTGTTATAAATTTTTTGGGCTAGTCTAAGTATTCTTTTAGAATATTTTTTATTTCTTTTTTGATGTCTTTTTCTACTTCTTCCGTGTTTCTCTGGGCGTCTATGATTATGAAGCGATTCTTTTCTTTCTCGGCTAATTCCAAGAATTTCTTCCTTACATTTTCCAAGAATTCGATGTTTTGATACTTGGTTAAAATCTTTCTATCTTTTATTCTTTTAAAGGCTTCTTCAGCGGGAAGATCCAGGAGCAAGACTTTGTCGGGCAGTTTTATAGACCTGTTTATAGCTCGTATGAAATCTTCGGGAACGCCTAGAGTGCCTTGGTAAGCTATGCTAGCGTATACTGAACGTTCGCTGAGGACTATCTTCCCCTCTTCTAGAGCTGGGAGAATTACTTCCTTCTGAAGGATTATCCTATCAGCGGCGAAAACGTAGACTTCGGCATCTGGATCTATCTCGTGTTTATAGAGGAAGTCTTTAATAGCCTTAAGCCACGGTTCTTTGACTGTAACGATTTCATATCCTTCTTTCCGGAGATTTTCCGATACTAGACGTAGATAGTGGGATTTTCCGCTTCCATCAATGCCTTCAAAAGCTATATAAACTCCTTTCCGGACGGGTATCTTCCTCTCAGGCAAAGCAAGCTTTTCCCTCTTTATCTCCAGTAGAGAGCCGCATAGAGAACAGTAATATTCTACAATTACAGTACCGTCAAAAGCCGGCGTCATAATTTTCTTAACTTCAACTTCTCTGATACAACGCGGGCAAAACATCAAATTTAAAACTCACATCTCCTCGTTAAATTTATAACTTAGTTGAAACTCTTTCATAGAGGGCCGGTAGCTCAGCTTGGTAGAGGAACCTATCTCGCCAATAGCACCGGGCTCTTAACCTAAAAGAGAGAAACCCGGGGGTCGCGGGTTCGAATCCCGCCCGGCCCGCCTTAAACACTATTATAGTTCTTTAAGTAGATTTTCTAAAGTGTCGGCGAGTTCGTTTCTCGAAACTACAACTCTCTTTCCAGTTCTTCTAGAATACACTGTTACTGTGTTCTCTTTCAACTCTTTCTCTCCTAGGAAGATTAGGATGGGTATGTCTAGTTTCTGAGCGTACTTTCTCTGTTTACTCTGTTTATGCCTGGAGAGGTCGAGCGAGACCTTGAAACCTCGATCTCTTAATTCTCTGGCGAGTCTCCAAGATTCTCTTCTAGCTTTATCGGTTAAAGATACTATATAGATCTGGGTTATGGTTTTTCTGTCGAGTTTAAATAAGCCAAGTTCTATTCCGGCATCCAGTAACCTCTCTATTCCTATAGTCGTGCCTGTAGCAGGTATTTTCCTGCCAAGAAACATTCCTATAAGCTCGTCGTATCTACCTCCACCTGTCAAACTGCCGATTCTAGGCTTGCTGACCACAGTTTCGAATATGGGGCCAGTGTAGTACTCGAGACCTCTAACCATGCTTAGATCCAGAAAGATTTTACTCAGATCGTTTATCAGTTCAAATATCTCCCGAAGATGTTCTACGCCGATCTTCACAGATTGATTAGAAGCGAACTTCTCTTCCACTTCTTCTAGAACTTCAAAAGGTCTGCCTCTAAGGGATATAACCTCTTCTATTTTAGAAGTCATCTCTTCAGATACTTTCTCTCTGAGCTGTTCTCGGACTCCTTCTAAGCCTATTTTATCGAGTTTATCGATTATCACGTAAACGGGATAAGGTTCGTCTATTCCTAGATATTCTTCAAATATTCCTTTTAAAATTCTCCGATCGTTGACCTTGATAGTATACTCTTCGAAGTTGAATAGATTCATAACCTCCAGGATTATATTGATTATCTCCGCGTCCGCCTCTGGATAAGGGCTTCCGATCACGTCGACATCGCATTGGTAAAACTCTCTATATCTGCCTCTTTGAGGTTCTTCGTGTCTCCACACCAAGCCTATATGATACCTCTTGAAGGGTAGAGGAACATCTCCCTTACTGGCTATAAATCTGGCCAAAGGCACCGTCAAATCATATCTTAAGGCGTACTCTCTCCCGCTCCAGGGATCTGTAAACCTCCAAACTAGTTTTTTCTCGGCTTCTTCCCCATATTTTCCTTTAAGCACGTTCCAGTACTCCAGCGCGGGTGTATCTATCGGGTCGTAGCCGTATTTCTCGAATACCTCCTCTATTCTTCTAATCACTTTCTTTCTTAAGAGCATTAATTCCGGAGGAAAATCTCTGAAGCCCGCCGGCGGCTTTGTCGAGATGAAACTCACCTCACAGTAACACCACTATAATGCCTTATTTAATTTTCCCAAGGTTATTTACTTAACCGTAGATAAGGAAAATTTTTAAGCTTATTCATACATGAGTATTTGGGGCCGTAGTCTAGCTTGGTAGGATGCCTGGCTCGGGCCCAGGTGAACCCGGGTTCAAATCCCGGCGGCCCCATCGGTAGTGAAGTTTAATAGTAAGCCTTTAATTATAAAGAAGGGGTAATAAATGGTTAAGAAGGCAGTAATCTTATGTCTTCTAGCATTTTTCTTACTGTCCTTGTACTCCGATGCAGTACTAGCAGAAGAAGCTCTAGACTTAACTCTTTACTGGGTTTTCGACAACGCGACTTACTGCATAAAAGACGTAGGAAAAGTAGAGCTAGAGCTGGAAAATAAAGACAAGGTTATTGTACGGATTACATGGATCGGAGTACATTTTGAATGGGAGGAAAAAGACTATTACTTTGCTTTAGATCTTTCAAGTAACCCTATAGAAATCTCTCCAGGTGAAAAAAGACATATTGGAGTTATAGAATTCGAAGTTTACGAAAACGCTAAAATCGGCAAAAATCTATACTACTTTTTAATCCAATACGAATACTGGAACGGTAGGGAATGGGTTTCCCGTGAATGGTATACAGAAGACTTTGAGATTTATGTAGCGGAACCTGTATCGGTTACGTGGTGGCTTGGAAAAGAGAAAACCTCCTATTTTAAGGGGGAAAAGATAATCTATACTCTAAATATCACGAATAACTGTAATAGATGTATAAGAATTTCATCAGTTGGAGCTAGAGGAGACTGGTTCCCTACAGGCGTGTATTACTTCATAGAATACCCTGAACCTCCCATTATAAACCCCGGCGATTACTTATTGTTAACCGATTTAGATTTAGAAGTTCCTAAAACTGCCGAAGTTAAATGGCATAATATTGAAACCGTGGTCTGCTACGAAGTAGCGGAAGACGGTGGTTGGAGCGAGACGGAATGCTATCCAGTGCCAGAATGGTATGCTATAGAAGTTTTAGAGAGAAAACTTCCAATCCCAAATCTAGCTAATCTATTCGAAATATTGAGTGGAGTAGGAGCTGCTATAGGCTTCATTATAGGATTATTTAAGAAATTTGCTGGTAAAAAAGACAGCACTCCCCCACCTCCACCACCTCAACGTTAAATCAGAGTACCTCCTAAATTTAACATAAAGCTTTGATTATCTAACCATAAAACTTAAAATCAAGTAGTAGAATAGATTCTCGGGTCCGTAGTCGCGGGGCCAGGGAAACCCCCTAGCGTAGTCTAGCTTGGTAGGATGCCTGGCTTGGGCCCAGGTGGACGCGAGGCAGCGCCTCGCGGCCGAATCCCGGGTTCAAATCCCGGCGGGCCCATCATCCACTTATTCTTTAAAGCGATTTTCTAATTGCCTCTGAGAGAATCTCTAAGCCTGTTCTTAGCTGATCCTCGGTTATGACTAGAGGTGGAATTATCCTGATAGTGCTTTTCCCGCATCCCAAGAGGACTAAGCCTTTCTCTAGCGCTTCTCGCAGAACTCTGTTCCTAACGTCGGGATTATAGGTTTTAGTTGTACGGTCTTTAACAAATTCTATAGCCCATGCTAATCCTAGCCCTCTAACATCCCCGATGCTTTCATATTTGTTTTTCAGTTCTTGGAGTTCTTCTCTTAATATTCTCTCTAAAGAGGCTATTCTAGGCAATATCTGTTCGATAATCTCTATAGTTTTTAACGCTGCTACTGAGGCTAAGGCATGTCCTCCGAAAGTATTCGAGTGGGCTCCGGGTTCGGGGAAGTCTAGCTCTGATCTAAAGATCGTAGCTCCTATAGGCATTACTCCTCCTCCGAGAGCTTTAGCTAGAGTGATTATACCAGGTTTTATTTTGAAATGTTCGATAGCAAACATTTTACCCGTCCTGCCCAATCCCATTTGGACTTCATCGTCGATTAAAACGATACCATATCTTTTAGCAAGCTTCTCCAATTCGACGAAGAAACTAGATGGCGGTACTACGTAACCTCCTTCGCCTTGTATAGGCTCGAAAACTATAGCAGCTACTTCCCCCGGATCTAAGAAATGTCCGAAAATCCAGTCTTCGATATACTCTATGACTCTATTTACTAGTTCGCCAGGGTTTTCATAACCGTTTATATGCCAGGGATTTCTATAGGGATTGGGATAAGGTACGTGTACGACGCCCGGCATCATGGGAAAGTACCGCTTTTTATGCACTGGCTTGCTAGCCGTAAAGCTTAGAGAACCCATAGTCCGTCCGTGAAAGGCGCCTATAAATGCCAGGAAATAGTGCTTGTTTCTAGAAGATTTTACGAGCTTGATAGCGGCTTCTATACTTTCAGTACCGCTATTAGAGAGAAATACTTTCTTAGAGAAATCGCCTGGAGCTATAGAAACTAGCTTCTCCGCTAACTTGACTTGATAGGGATTATAAAAATCTGTTCCAGCAGCATGTGCAATTTTCTCTAACTGTTCCAAAACCGCTTTTTTAACTTCAGGATGGGTAGGATAGCCTAGATTTGCGACGGAGATTCCAGACGAAAAATCCAGGTATACGTTACCGTCTACGTCGACGAGCCATGCTCCTTCACCACGTTCAATAACCAGAGGGAGGTTTTGAGGATCATGAGTTGTAGTCGCCACGAATTTTTTATGTTTCTCGATAATTTCTCTAGCTTTAGGACCTGGCGGCTCTATTTTTACCAGAGGATAGGTATAGCTCGACGCCATCACGTATTTTTTCCAGGAGTTGGTTAAATATGTTCCTCAACCTAAATATTTTTTAAGAGTTTCCGCCAATTCATTAACCGCCGCTGGATGGGCCAGCGCCGGTTTAAACCCCTCCTCTACTATCCGCTTATAAGTCTCGTCACTCACGGTGTCTATAAGCTTATCTTCTAAACCCAACTCTTTAAAAGCATTTCTAATCGCTATCATACTCTCAGGATCAGATTTCAGATAGACAAAGTAGAGCTTATA
>Ga0180301_10002858_pt1 | contig 13588 bp, 11 predicted proteins | sample GuaBasSediGuay16_FD_121797 | JGI IMG/M metagenome (GOLD analysis project Ga0180301, IMG submission 121797) | Subseafloor sediment microbial communities from Guaymas Basin, Gulf of California, Mexico - Guay16, Core 4569-2, 12-15 cm | ecosystem: Environmental > Aquatic > Marine > Hydrothermal...
ATTACAAAAACATGGGGCCGCTATGATCCAATAGATATAGCCGGAGGCATAAATGTAGCAAAAGAGTACGTAATTAGCAGTGGTAGTGTAATGGTTTCAAAGGAGCAGATCATCGCATGGAATCCGGACATAATTCTGATTCATGGTGTATCACCGCCACATAGGATTTCAATAGACGATGTACTCGTAGACCCTGACTTACAGACGGTAAATGCTGTAAAAAACCGTAATGTCAATTATACAAAGGGCTACGCGATAGGCTGGGATCCCGCAACTGGTCTTACTGAGTGCTTTTACATGGCTAAGCTCTTCCATCCAGATAAATTCGAAGATTTGAATGAAGAGGAAGAGGGGAATGAGATACTCGAGAAATTTTACGGCATTGATGGTCTTTACACAAAGATGCTCGATTTGTCCGACCGTTACAGGTGGAGATAGGGGGAAATGACTCAACATGTTCTCAGTAGAGAATACAGGACCGAGCAGTGAGACATTGGAGAATAGAGAGGCAGAAAAAGTTTGTTTGAGGGGGATATTTTTTAACCTAAAAGAAGAAAGAAAGCGGTAGAAAATAGAAAATGTGTATGAAAATTTAGGAGGTGATAAGAAAAAAATGAAAATGAAAATGTTAGTATTAGTAGGAATAGCAGCATGCGTACTGCTACTGACATCTCCAGCGCTTGCAAGTGCTGGTTATTCAAAAATTTACGGTAATGCAAACGAAGACGATATCCTCGATATGCGTGATGTAACGTACATAAAACTGGTAATATTTGGCAAGAAACCAGCTACGACTTTTGCAGATGCGAACTATGACGGCAAAATAAGCATGCTGGATGTGGGACAGACAAAGTTGATTATACTGGGTAAGGAGAAGACGCTTACGATTGTAGATATAGGTGATAGGACGGTGACGGTGCCAAGGCCAATAGAACGAGTCGTTTCTTGCGCTCTGCCATGTACCCGAGTAATTGTTGCACTTGAAGGATGTGATCAACTCGTAGGCTCGGAATTTAGCAGGACCCCTGGCGTTCCTTCTATTGGTCCTTGCATTGGCGAGTTGGCGTTTGCATGTGATGGGGAAATATTGGAAAAAGTCACGAACGTGGGTTGGGGCTCTGCTGTGAATGCGGAATTAATAGTATCTCTGAAGCCCGATGTGATTATTGCTGGCAGAGTCGCTAATGCGGATGCATTGCAAGAAAAGACAGATGTCCCGGTTGTAACGGGGCGCTACCAGGGTTACCTCGGGGGTCCCGGTTTTTACAATCAAATCGAACTAATAGGAACAGTATTAGGAAAAGAGAAAGAGGCGGAAGAGCTGATTTTATATATGAAAGAAAAAATCGCTGAGGTGACAGACGTTACATCTGAGATACCAAATAGTAAAAAGCCGCGAGTATATTTCGCGGCTCGTGATGGTGGTCGAATGGGAGGCTTTACAAAAACCGGTTACTACGATGCCATTGATCTAGCCGGAGGCATAAATGTAGCAAAGGACTGCCCACTTTTTGATACCTATTGCGAATTTGACGTTTCAAAAGAGCAGATCATCGCATGGAATCCTGATATAATCCTCCAAAAGTGCCATACGAGCAATCCTCCATCAGCCACGCAGATCACAATTGAGGATATACTGGAAGACCCCTTATTACAGACTGTAAATGCTGTAAAGAATGGCAGTGTCTATTATTGTGGAGCCACGGCTAGGGGCTATCCGATTCAAAGATATATTCCAGAGACTATGTATTTTGCTAAACTCTTCCATCCAGAGAAATTCAAGGACTTGAATCTAGAGAAAGAGGGGAACGAGGTAATGGAAAGATTTTTCAAAGCTGATGGACTCTATACCTGGTATGCTGATGAAACAGGATGGCTTCGAGACTTTATAGAGAGTCAGGAGTAGAGCGTACAGGAACACGCCGAGAGGTGTGACAAAGATAAAAAAATATGCAAAGCTTGTTGGAGGAGAATTTTTATTTTCTCCCCAAAAAGGATGTGGAACAAAGAAGCGCCGAGGAGGGGCGCGATACAAATACCCAAACAAAAAGGAGGTGATAAAAAGAAAAAAATGAAAACGAAAACCACAATATTAGTAGGAATAGCAATATGCACAATTCTGCTAACATCCCCAGCGCTTGCAAGTGCTGGTTATTCAAAGATTTACGGTAATGCAAACGAAGACGATGTCCTTGATATGCGGGACGTAACGTACATAAAACTTGTAATCTTCGGTAAGAAACCAGCCACGACTTTTGCAGATGCAAACTACGATGGCAAAATAAGCATGCTGGATGTGGGTCAGACAAAGTTGATCATTCTTGGTAAGGAGAAGAAGCTTACGCTTGTTGATATGGCTGATAGAACAGTGACGGTGCCCAGGCCAATAGAGCGAATAGTTTCTCCCTCACTAGATGGTGTCAGAACAGTTGTACAGCTTGGTGCCGCGGATAAAATCGTGGGAGTCCCCGATCGTCTTGTGTGTGAGAATGTACGTTTACCCGCAGTAGTACGTCCCGAGCTTACAGAACTTCCTGCCGTCGGTTGGCGGGAGATAAATGTAGAGCTAATAGCATCCCTAAAACCTGATGTGATTTTTGGTTCGTCAACGTATGCCGATGCGCTACAAGAAAATACAGGTATCCCCGTTGTTTGCCTTTGGACCCAAGGAAGTCTTGATTTTAGAATATATAGACTCGTGGGTACGGTTATAGGGAAGGAGAAAAGGGCTGAAGAGCTGATCTTATATGCAAGCGAAGAACTCGATAAAGTAACGGAAGTCACATCACAAATACCCGAAGATGAGAAGCCACGAGTATATATGGAGCTGTACAGAAATTTCATTACTCCGATTCGCTATGACCCTATAGAACTAGCTGGGGGCATAAATGTAGCAAAAGATTGTGCCGGCGTATATTCAGTACAGATTTCAAAGGAGCAGATCATTGCTTGGAATCCTGACATAATTATGCTTCAAAGAATGTGGACTAAGCCTGGTAATCCCTATCCAAAAGTCCAAGTCGAAGGTATATTATCCGACCCAGACTACCAGACCCTATATGCAGTGAAGAATCGTAAAGTCTATCATACAATTGGTCACAGTGCTGGCTGGGACCCAGCAACAGGCGTTGTTGAGACTTTTTACATGGCTAAACTATTCCATCCCGACAAATTCAGAGATTTAGATATGGAAAAAGAGGGTAACGAGATACTTGAGAGATTTTACGGAGCTGAAGGTCTTTATACAGCCATGGCTGAGGGGCGTCGCCTTCACAGGTGGGAATAGAAGATGTCTGCGATAGGTAGCACAGGAACGAGTAGTGAGGTAGAAGAAGAAAAAAGTTTGTTGGAGGGGATTTTTTTTATTTCCTCCTCCTGAACCTGAAGGAAGAAAGAGAGTGGTAGAAAATAGAAAATATGTATGAAAAATAGGAGGTGAAAAAAGAAAAAAATGAAAACGAAAATGTTAGTATTGGTAGGAATAGCAGTATGTGCAATTTTGCTGGCTTCTCCAGCGCTTGCAAGTGCTGGTTATTCAAAGATTTACGGTAATGCAAACGAAGACGATGTCCTTGATATGCGGGACGTAACGTACATAAAACTGGTAATCTTCGGCAAGAAACCAGCTACGGATTTTGCAGATGCGAACTATGACGGCAAAATAAGCATGCTGGATGTGGGTCAGACAAAGTTGATCATTCTTGGTAAGGAGAAGAAGCTTACGCTTGTAGATCAGTCGGATAGAACGGTGACGGTGCCAAGACCGATAGAACGAGTGGTTACTCTCTTTCCATCGATTACCAGAGTAATTCTTGCGCTTGATGGATGCGATAGACTTGTAGGGGTATCAAGCACTACGACTTCTGGTAAGTATGCCAATAGAATGATAATGTTACAAGCATATCCCGAGCTTTTAGAACTTCCTAACACAGGTTCGCACCGAGATCCCAACGCAGAGCAAATATTATCACTAAAACCCGATGTGATTTTTGGTTATAGTAGACGCTTAGAGTGGTGCGACCCAATCCAAGAGAAAACAGGTATTCCCGTTGTAGGCATATATCTAAACCCAAATCTTGCAAGTGGCTGTTTCGAATCATATAGACTCGCAGGTAAGGTTTTGGGGAAGGAGGAAAGGGCTGAAGAGCTAATTGAATTCAATGAAGAAAAATTTGCGGAATTAAGAGAAGTCACATCGCAAATACCAGATAGTGAAAAGCCAAGAGTACATCTTGCGTTCTGGGGTTCAATTACAAAAAGTCCAGGTTCCTATTACCCCGTAGAGCTTGCCGGTGGTATAAATGTAATAAGTAGTGAGTCGTCAGTGACTGTCTCAAAAGAGCAGGTCATCGCATGGAATCCAGACTTTATCCTGATTCACGGGCCGTCAGCGCCGCATAGGCTTTCAATAGAGGATGTACTGTCAGACCCTGACTTACAGACCATAAATGCGGTAAAGAGCAAAAAGGTCTATTACACAAAAGGCCACTTTATAGGTTGGGACCCGGCAACAGGTCTTACTGAAGCTTTTTATATGGCTAAGCTCTTCCATCCAGATGCGTTTAAAGATTCGGATGTGGAGGAAAAAGGTAACAGGATACTCAAGAAATTCTACAGAGCTGATAGTCTATATACCTGGTTGCTTGAGAATTCTGATCTCTACAGGTGGGAATAGGCAGGAATGAAAAAAAAATGAAAAATTAGGAGGTGAAAAAAAGAAAAAATGAAAAAGAAAACGTTAGTGTTGGTAGGAATAGCAGTTTGCACAATGCTACTGACTTCTCCAGTGCTTGCAAGTGCTGGTTATTCAAAGATTTACGGCAATGCAAACGAAGACGATGTCCTCGATATGCGGGACGTAACGTACATAAAACTGGTAATATTTGGCAAGAAACCAGCTACGGATTTTGCAGATGCAAACTATGACGGCAAAATAAGCATGCTGGATGTGGGTCAGACAAAGTTGATCATTCTTGGTAAGGAGAAGAAACTTACGCTTGTGGATCAGGCTGACAGAACGGTGACGGTTAATATGCCAGTAGAACGAGTGATTTGTGCTGATCTGTTAGATGGCATCACCACGCTTGTGCAACTTGGTGCCGACGATAAAATCGTAGGGATAACCGAAGGCATCAGGAAGAACGGATATGGGCAACTGACAAATCCGGATCCAGGTAGCTGGTGGACTCCGCTTCAGATAGCAGCACCCGGGCTTAAGGATCCCCCCACAGTAGGCACATGGAAAGTTCCAAACCTGGAGATGATGGTCTCCTTGAAGCCCGATGTGATCTTTGTTTACTGCGCCAGGAATCTGGATACCCCAGATAGGATCAGGGACAAGACCGGAATTTCCACCGTATGCTTGAGCAATCTGGGCGGGAGCAGCTTTGCAAATTTCGATAACTTGGAGATTTACAGGCTCGTGGGCTGGATTGTAGGGAGACAAAACGAGGCTGAGGATCTGATCTCATACATCAGGGAGAAGTTAGAGGAGATAACAGAAGTTACAGCAGATATACCTGACAGTGATAAACCACGCGTGTACATGGTAGGCTGGAAGCCGTATCTCACGAGAACCCCGCTTTATTATGGTCCCATAGATATGGCAGGGGGTATAAATGTAGCAGAAGGGTCTGAGGCTGATTTCATAATGGTGGATGTCTCAAAAGAGCAGATTATCGCGTTGAATCCTGATATAATCGTGATCCATCGAGTACCAACCTCCAAGTCCCATGTGTGGGGAAACTCTGTAGAAGAGATACTCGCAGACCCCGATTTACAGTCGATAAATGCCGTAAAGAACAAAAGAGTCTATTATACAAAAGGGTTTTGTGCTGGTTGGGATCCCGCAACAGGCCTTGCTGAGACTTTTTATCTGGCTAAGCTCTTTCACCCCGATAAATTCGCATATCTGGATGTAGAAAAAGAGGGTAACGAGATACTCGAGAGATTCTACGGCGTTGAGGGTCTTTATACAGAGATGGCTGAGCGGTGTGAGTTTTACAGGTGGGAATAAAAGGGGTGTATCTTTAAGATGTCATCAGTAGAAAGCACAGGAACGAACAGTGAGGTAGAGGAGAACTGCGAAAATATGAAAAATTTGTTGAGGGGGATTTTTTTATTCCCTCTCTAAAAGGATGAGGAGGAAAGAAGCGCTGAGGAGGAGCGCTATAGGAATACCCAAACAAAAAGGAGGTGAAAAAAAGAAAAAAATGAAAACGAAAACCGCAATATTAGTAGGAATAGCAATATGCACAATTCTGCTCACATCACCGGCGCTTGCAAGTGCTGGTTATTCAAAGATTTACGGCAATGCAAACGAAGACGATGTCCTTGATATGCGGGACGTAACGTACATAAAACTGGTAATTTTCGGTAAGAAACCAGCGACTACTTTAGCAGATGCGAACTATGACGGCAAAATAAGCATGCTGGATGTGGGTCAGACAAAGTTGATCATTCTTGGTAAGGAGAAGAAGCTCACACTCAAAGATCAAGCGGATAGAACGGTGACGGTACCAAGGCCAATAGAGAGGGTTGTTCCTCTCGGCCCCCCTGCTCTGAGAGATACAGTGATATTAGGCGCTGCGGATAAAGTAGTTGGGATTGATATTCACAGTGTGCGTGGACGGCACTTCTGCGTGCAAGCACATCCTGAACTTATGGATCTTCCAACCGTAGGTTCCCATAGAGAGCCAAATGTGGAAGCAATTGTTAACCTTAAGCCTGACGTTGTTTTTGTCTTTCATGCAGCAGCCGACCCCATACAGGAGCAGACGGGCATCCCGGTAGTTTCTTTGTCGGGTGTACGCTCTGATATTAGAGAGTTTAGCAAGACTTATGTATCACTGAGGCTGGCAGGCAAAGTGCTTGGAAAAGAAGACAGGGCTGAGTGGTTAATCTCATACGTAGAAGGTAAGCTGGATCGGATAAGAAAAATCACAGACGAAATCCCTGAGGAAGAAAAGCCGAAGGTTTATGCTCTTGTTGCCTACGGAATAAAAGATACAAGGATTTATGCCCCAGTAGAATGGGCGGGGGGCAGGAATGTGGCTAAAGAGTACTTGATATCGCACGGTCTGTACTCTGCACAGATAAATCCAGAACAAGTAATTGCCTGGAACCCTGATGTAATATTCCTCGGCGGTAGTGGTAAAGCGGTCGCTAAACTCCTGGAAGTTCATCCCGGTCTCGAGGTAACGAAAGCCGTAAAGGAAGGGAAAGTTTATCAAATCTTTGGGCCGTACGTCTGTTGGGATCTAATTCAAATGCCAGTGGAGACATACTATATGGCTAAGCTTCTTCATCCGGACAGGTTCCAGGATCTCGATGTGGAAAAGGAAGCAAACAGGATGTTTAAAGAAGTTTATGGCGTGGACGATTTATACAACAAAGTGCAAGAAGCCAGGGGATTAGAGCTTTACCGCTGGGAGTAAAAGGAGGCACTACAAAAAGTGAAAAAGATAAGCGAAAATGGGGCATGGCATGAGACAAAAACTGAAAAAGGTTTATTGGAGGGGATTTTTTCCCCCTCTTCATTGCAAAACACAGAGGAGGTTATAAGGAAAGATGAGAAAAGAAAAGGAAATAATAGAAGGAGAGAGTATGGGTAAAAAAAATTTAGGAGGGGAAAAAAAGAAAAAATGAAAAAGAAAAACGCAATATTGATAGGAATAGCAATATGCACAATTCTGCTAACATCTCCAGTGCTTGCAAGTGCCGGTTATTCAAAGATTTACGGTAATGCAAACGAAGACGATGTCCTTGATATGCGAGACGTAACGTACATAAAACTGGTAATTTTCGGTAAGAAACCAGCGACTACTTTAGCAGATGCGAACTATGACGGCAAAATAAGCATGCTGGACGTAGGACAGACGAAATTGATCATTCTTGGTAAGGAGAAGCAGCTTACGCTTGTTGATATGGCTGATAGAACGGTGACGGTACCAAGGCCAATAGAGAGGGTTGTTACTACCGCGATTCCTACTACGAGAGATGTGGTGATATTAGGCGCTGCGGATAAAGTGGTTGGAATTGATTCGTACACTGCTAGTAGGGGAAAGAAGGGGTTCTTGTTCTGCGTGCAAGCTCATCCCGAACTTGCGGATCTTCCAGTCGTAGGTACTTATAGAGAGCCAAATGTGGAAGTGATCCTTGAGCTCAAGCCAGATGTTGTTTTCGTCTATTTCTCTTATCCAGAGGGAGCAGACTCCATACAGGAGCAGACTGGCATCCCGGTAGTCTGCTTATCCTCTGTGCGTCCTGATGATTTTAGTAAGACTTATGAATCACTGAGGCTGGCAGGCAAAGTGCTTGGAAAGGAAGACAGGGATGAGTGGTTAATCTCATACGTAGAAGATAAGCTAGATCGGGTAAGAAAAATCACAAACGAAATCCCTGAGAAAGAAAAGCCGAAGGTTTATGCCCTTGTCGCCTACGGAATAAAAGATACGATGGTTTATGCCCCAGTAGAATGGGCGGGGGGCAGGAATGTGGCTAAAGAGTACTTGCTATCGCACGGTCTGACGTATGCACAGATAAATCCAGAACAAGTAATTATCTGGAACCCGGATGTAATATTCCTCGGCTGCACAGGTGACCGCGTCGCTAAACTCCTGGAAGTTCATCCCGGTCTCGAGGTAACGAAAGCCGTAAAGGAAGGGAAAGTCTATACAATCTTTGGGCCGTGGTTCTGTTGGGATCTAATTCAAATGCCAGTGGAGACATACTATATGGCTAAGCTCCTGCATCCGAACAAGTTCCAGGATCTCGATGTGGAAAAGGAAGCAAACAGGATGTTTAAAGAAGTTTACGGCGCGGACGATTTATACAACAAGGTGCAGGAAGCCAGGGGATTAGAGCTTTACCGCTGGGAGTAAAAGGAGGCTATAAAATGATCTCGGCGATTGCGTATATTCTGCATAGGAGGAAGTGAAAGAGGTAGGCGAAAATGGGGCATGGTATGAGACAAAAACTGAAGAAGGTTTATTGGAGGGGATTTTTTTCTCCCTCTTCATTGCAAAACACAGAGGGGGTTATAAGGAAAGATGAGAAAGAAAAGGAGATAATAGAAGAAGAGAGTATGGGTAAAAAAATTAGGAGGTGGTAAAAAGAAAAAAATGAAAACGAAAATGTTAGTATTAGTAGGAATAGCGATATGCACAATTCTGCTGACTTCTCCAACGCTTGCAAGTGCCGGTTACTCAAAGATTTACGGCAATGCAAACGAAGATGATGTGCTTGATATGCGTGACGTGACGTACATAAAACTGCTAATCTTCGGCAAGAAACCAGCTACGACTTTTGCAGATGCGAACTACGATGGCAAAATAAGCATGCTGGATGTAGGGCAGACGAAGTTGATCATTCTTGGTAAGGAGAAGAAGCTTACGCTTGTTGATATGGCTGATCGGACGGTGACGGTGCCAAGGCCGATAGAGCGAGTGATCCTTGCAGATACCGTAGATGGTGCCAGAATATTTGCAAACCTTCGCGCGACAGATAAAGTCGTAGCAATAAATAAATATGCTTATGGATACTCATTAAATCCAGATCGTGGCTGTACAGCGGCTTTTGCTGCACCCGAGCTTCGAGAACTTCCTAGCATAGGTTCGTATGCGGAACCAAATCTGGAGTTAATTTTATCCCTAAAGCCGGATTTGATTATTTCTTATCTTGGGTCTCCAAGGACTGCTGATACGATCCAGGAGAAGACGGATATTCCCGTTGTATGCATTGGTTACAGCCCTGCCGCAGCAAAGGTCACCAGTCCTACTGGTGCATTTAGTATCCCGTTTCAGGCACTCAGACTTGCAGGCACGATTATAGGGACGGAGGAAAGGGCGGAAGAGCTGATCTCATACACTAATGAAAAAATAGGGGAAATAACAAAAATTACATCAAAAATACCTGATAGTGAGAAGCCAAAAGTGTTTTTTAACCATCCGGGCAGACACCCGCCAGCTGCTGGTACTATGCTTGCCATTACTTTCTATCCTCCTTTAGACCTAGCTGGAGGTATAAATGTAGCAAGAGAAGTGCACCCTATCATGGGTGGTGCGACATTTACAATTTCAAAAGAGCAGGTCATCCTGTGGAATCCTGACATAATCATACAAATGGGCGGGCTGAAAACGGATCCGAAGTCAGCTAAGAGAAAAGAAGAACTGCTGACGGATCCTGATTTACAGACTATAAATGCGATAAAGAATCGTAAAGTCTATTATTCAAAAGGATATGGGGTTGGCGGCTGGGATTTCGGATTAGGCGTTACCGACGTTTATTACATGGCTAAACTCTTCCATCCAGATAAATTCGTGGATTTGAATGTGGAAAAAGAGTGTAATGAGATACTCGAGAGATTCTATTGCGTTGACGATCTTTATACACTGATAATTGACAGGTATTATGATTTTTACAGGTGGGAATAGAAAGAAATGAAAAATGAGGATGGAAATAGGAGGTGATAAAAAGAAAAAAAATGAAAACGAAAATGTTAGTATTAGTAGGAATAGCGATATGCGAGCTAAAAGAAGCAAGAGAAGAGATCATGAGCCGAGATATATTGCAGAATGTGCCTGCAGTGAAAGATAAGAGGGTTTACATTATCACCGTTCAGTTGTTATATGGCCTCCCTGTTAGCGGATGCAGAAGTTTCATCCAAGTTGCATATCAGGCAAAATGGTTCCATCCTGAGCTGTTCGAGGACTTAGATCCAAAGGCGATCCATCAAGAATATCTGACAAGATTTCAAGGACTGGACATCGATTTGAATGAGAAAGGAGTGTTTGTGTATCCGGAGGAACCTATTCATGTTGAACCAAAATGAAATCAAGAATTGAAAATGGAAATGGAAACAATGCAGGCTTTGTGAGACCGCTAATCAGTGCATACAGCCTGCCATTACACGGGATGACCGCAATACCGGGGAAGATTTCAGGCGCTTTGATGGCTGTTAACTCAATCGAGGATGCAGTGCCGCTGATACACGGTCCGGTTGGATGTGCGTTTCAGCGGAAGATAAACCCTTTCAGACCGTATTTCCTGTTCCCTGTTACTCCCTGCACCGATATGAAGGATATAGATATCGTTTACGGTGGCGAGGAGAAACTGAGTCAGGGAATCAAAGAGACATACGAGAAGTACCATCCAAATCTGATCGTGGTGATAACCACGTGCCCAAGCGATTTAATTGGGGACGACTTTAGTGCGGTAATAGAAGAGACAAAAGCAAAGGGAGACGTTGGTTGCGATGTCGCCTATACGACTGGCGATTTTATTGGTAAATCAAGACCGATTGGATACCAGGACACGCTGTATGCGATCACCGACCAGATGTTGTGCAATGGTAATGGCATAGAGAAAGAAAAGATAGAGCGAAACGAAGGGTCGGTGAACCTCATCACCTTTGCTCTGCATGGTGTCGGGTCAAAGTCAAAGGTGGCAGAGATGGTTTCCATGCTGTGCGAAATGGGTATCGAAATAAACAAAATTTGTTTCGATCACACAATGGTGAAAGACCTGTATGAGCTGCCAAAGGCTGAACTCACGATAACCAATTCCCTTGTTGTTTGGACCAAGTTACTGAAAGAACGATTTGGTGTTGACCACTACGAACTCATAGCATTTGATAGATATGCAAAAACTCGTGACCCAGAACTGCTCAATCCCTATGGAATCGAGGGGAGTGCAAGGGTGTTTATGGAAATCGCTCAGCGGTTGGGCAAAGAAGGCGAAGCCGAGGAAGTAATAGCTCGAAGGAAAAAGGATGCCCTCGAACGACTTTCAAAAGTTAAGACGGACCTTGAGGGTAAAAAAATCGTTGGTATGAATACGGCATTGCTGCGGGATACTGGAATGAAAACAAGTGTCATAATCTATAAGACGCATGCTTTAGAGAAACGTCTGACCCCTGAGGCTATAAACGAAAGACTGGATATGAGTGTCGAGCTGGCAAGAAAGTACGGGTCAGACCCAGAAATCCTTGTCAATCCTACTTTTGAAGAGGAAATACGAGCAATCAAAAAAACTGGCACTGATCTGGTTATTTCATCCGGTGCAACTGCACATAGGTACAATAAAGAAGGCATAAGAACGTTTAATCTGATGAACTTTATGCTTTTTCATCAACGAATTGGTTTTGAAGCTCCTATCGAACTCGCCATTCTGTTGAAGGAGGCACTTAAAAAACCGCGACGGAAAAATCCACTCCTGAGTATGCTGGAATACGATCAATACAGAACCAATCTGATTCCAGAATGGGCAACTCTTGCTGATATGTTTGGCACGCTTAGAGAAGCCGCAGTGGGTGATAAGGATGTGTATGAGTCAGGGGTGATGTATGAGGAGGAAGAGGTGATAGGTGTGAGGTGACAGGTGATAGGGATGGGTGAAATAAAAGTAAGAGGAGGATTTGAGGATTTGAAAGGATGGCAGATAGGAAAAATGCTAAGCGGCTTAATCCATTCCCTGAAAAACCACCTGAACCCTGATACCTAAAACCTGAAAAACTAAAACCTAAAAGACGGAGGTGATAAAACATGGCAGGAATAATAAATTGGAATGAATTGTGGAAGATGCTGAGATTGAGTTCTCCTTGGAGGAGAACCCTCGATGAACCTGCGGGTAGCTTCTGGGACAGGAGAGCAAAGCGGTTCAATGAATCTATGATGCAGAACAGAGAGCGCGCTGAGAAACAAATAGCGAAAATCGCGTTGAATCCAGAATATACGGTTCTGGATGTTGGTGCTGGCACCGGCAGGCTTGCGATTCCGATTGCAAAGCAGGTGAAGAGTGTTACAGCGATAGACCCATCCAGGGGCATGCTAGCATGCTTACAGGAGAACATGGAAAAAGAAGGTGTGGAAAACATCACGTGCATAAACAAACGATGGGAAGACATCGAGTTGGGCGCTGACATAGAGCCGCATGACGTTGTAATAGCCTCCCATTCGCTTGCCATGCTTGATATGCAGGAAGCACTTGCAAAGATGAATGCATCTGCGAAAAAATGCGTTTATATCTTCACCTTTGCGGGCAGATGGATGGATGGAGGACTCTGGGAGAAAATACACGGTGAAACGCGTCCTTCATGGTCTGATTATATCTACCTCTGTAATATCCTGCACGACATGAGCATCTATGCAAATGTGGAAATCTGGGACTCAGAATATGAACAGCGCTACAAGAGTTTAGATGAGGCAGTGACTAAAATGAAGGAAATGTATGACCTGACATCAGAGAAGGAGAGATTTTTGAGAGAGCATTTGTCCAAAATCCTCGTAGAAGACGATGGTACACTTTGCTTGAAGCGCAAATCAAAGAGCGCTATGATTTGGTGGAAGAAGAATGCACATGAATAGCGAGGCGATACCCGGAACAAGAATAAGAATCCTTTATCGCATATACAAGCATATGTTAAAAACATATAAAAAGTCTTCATATATGTACTTAAGAACTTAAGTATATCTTGACATAAATAGTAGATCATATTTTCTTTGGATATTCCACCTCTAAGTAATTTGAAATTCGCTCTTGCAAATGCTCAGTTGTTGGGCTATTTGAATTTGCTAGGACGTTCTTTTCA
>Ga0180301_10002859_pt1 | contig 13580 bp, 14 predicted proteins | sample GuaBasSediGuay16_FD_121797 | JGI IMG/M metagenome (GOLD analysis project Ga0180301, IMG submission 121797) | Subseafloor sediment microbial communities from Guaymas Basin, Gulf of California, Mexico - Guay16, Core 4569-2, 12-15 cm | ecosystem: Environmental > Aquatic > Marine > Hydrothermal...
AAATTATTTGACGTAATTGGTTAATGTCCCAATATGCTCTATCTCTGCTTCAATTACATCTCCTGGCTGAAGTCCTTCTTCAGAACCAGCTGGCGGGCTACCTAGAGAAATAATGTCTCCGGGATATAGTGTCATTATTTCGCTTAAGAATTCTATGATCTCCCACGTCTTAAGGTCATGACTCCTGTATTAGATTCTCCTTCTACAACACCGTTCCTACGTCTTACTATCTTTAGATTATGAACATCTATACATGCTTCCTTGATTCCATCAATAGTGACTATTCATGGGCCTACGGGTGAGAATGTGTCAAAGGCTTTTACTCATTGTTGGTACAGAATAAACCCAGGCTAGCTTTCTAAGAGGATTGGCAGAAATCTAATGAAAGTTAAAAATGTTTATATTTGACTATAATGGCTATGGTAGTCAACACTATTGCGGCGATTATAGGCATTGTCAATTGATAGAACGTGTACTCTTTTCTTCCAGCTCTTGCCGTAGTTGCAGTGTTTAGAGGTGTTACGTTCTGTTGTACTGGTGTAGATTCTGTCTGTATTTCAGGTGCTGTTTCTGTTGTGGTGGCCGATGCTGTGCCTATAGGCATTATTAGTTTTGGTGTTTTAGCTACTACTACGAGTATTTCCTGCCATGGTAGATACTTCCTTATCAGTGTGTTCAGCTCCTTTACCTCCCTCACAATGTACTCTACAGCTTCATTGAAGGCCATGTTCTTCTCTCTAGCCATCTCCTCTACACATGACACGTTAAATATCATTGACGTACCGTACACCGCTTCTCCAAAGGAGAAGAAGCAGGACACCTCCCTTAGGGCATCTAGCATCTCCACATGCTGGTAAGGGCCTCCTGGCGGTAGCCAACCAAGTTTCTCCACAACAATAACCCTCTTGCTAAGATCCTTGAAGTGCTGATGAGCTAATTTAGCAAACTCTTCAACACCCGGCTCGCCAATACCCCCAACTATTATGTGGATGATGCTGTCTTTGATAAATAGTTTCATCTCTGCTGGTGTTAGACCCCTACGGCTGAGGTCGTCTAGGAACTCCTTGATATGCCTATGGATCTCCTTGAGATCTCTGTTTGAGCTCCTAGTTTCATTAGCCTTGATAACATAGTTCTCCCCCGGCCATGCCGCATAGAATACTACCTCCGGCTCTCCTATGTTGAGGTATTCGGCTACCTGGTTAAGCGCTATATCATCAAATACATTGTACTCCGTACCGGGTAGCACTAACAACCAGTAGCCATCGCCAAGATTCTTAAACATAGTCCTATTAATCTTGACAACGATAAGTCCTCCGTAATCATTGATAATCCATGGCTTTAAACTTTCTTGTTCAGCATCTGCAGTATTATCGGATATGCTAGATAAATTTATGTGTGTTCTAAATACTATCTCCATCTCTCTTGTGTTATAGAAAGCTACTGCTCTGTAATAGTAATAGTTTATGGGAGCGGTGTCTACATCTATCCTATATACTTCCTTTATCGGGGCATACTTTATCCTTGCCTTAATGTATACCCAGCCCTCTCTAAACCCCTGTAGCTCATCGATATTCGTAGGTATTGTAAGCTTCAATAATGTTGATTTTTCGCCGGGTTCTAGTACGTAGAAGCCATAGTTAATGATGCTTGTATCAGGCGGCTGTTTATCTCTACATGCTGACGGTAGTGGAGGTATTGTTGTCATAGGTACTGCATATACAATTCTACGATTTACTTGCCTATAGTGTACCCCGTCCTCAGTAGCATTCAATATAATGTATTCAACGCAGTAAGCCAGAACCCATAGAGGTGTGCCCTTTTTATTCTCAAAGACCAACGGTATCTCTGAATCCATAGCTGTCAACGGTACATGTATCTCTAGAACACCATCACTTACCACCGTCTCATTATCTAGCTCTACTCGTGTAACAGCACTCCTCATAGGCTCCGGATATTCCGCTTCCTTTACGAACTCGCAGTAACCAGTTGTTGTAGTCTGGGTTTCTCCATGGATAGTAGTAGTCTTAGTTACGGTAACAGTTGTAATACATGTACAAGACTCCATCGCTTTGGAATCAAGAGGCAACATTATTCTTACCGGTATTTTACCTAAGATCTCTCCTTCGACACATATTAACCGTAGCCCTCTAGCATCAAAGCCTACACTACTCTCATTACCAGGTCTCAATACGATTTTACCGTGGTAGTAAGTGCCAAGCTTTCTAATTACAGTATCTTTCGATGGATCGCTATAAGATAATGTAATGTCGAGGCCAGCAATAGGGGGTAGTAATGGGTTTTCAACCTCTAGCGGTTTATCACCATCGTACCTTACAACCAACATTCCTTTGCCATCACTTGTTAGCTCTATTACTATAGACCAATCCCCTATTCTAAACAAGTACGTGATATTCCTCGCAGCATAGATACTGGTATAGGAGCTAGAAAACGGAGGCGTTGTTGCTGGAATAACAATTTGCGTAGACAATGCTGGGGTTTCCGACGTGCCTACGGTATTTGTGGTTGAAGGTATATAGGTTTCTGTTGGTGCAATGGTAGTATATGTAGGTTTAGACGTAGTCGCTGGCATGGATTCAGGAATATTTAGCAGATAGGGTGTAGATACTAGTGCTATACCTAGTGCTAATGCCAGAACTGATAGCGCTAGGTATTTACCTACGGTATTCATGGCTTCTCACAGAATACACTATAACTTTGAAACCTTTTTAGTCTAGACTTCAGACGGTAATTGTTCAAATACTTAAACAATTGAAATTCAAAGCTTAGTATTTAATATAATAAGATAGAAACATATTTAGGGCTTAAAGATTGTTCGAAGACTTGGATAGTGAGGTAAAGCTTAGTCGTACAGCTGCTAGGATCTACTTCTATTTAGTTAAAAGAAAGGAGCCTATAGGTGTTAGAGATATTGCTAGAGAACTAAAGTTGCCTCCAAGCACTGTCTACTACAATTTGAAGAGGTTGGAGGAGCTAGGGCTTATCCAAAGAGAAGGTACGGGTTATTCTGTGAAAAAGATTTTGAAACCAGACGAGATCGTTATCATCAAAGGCTTCTTCATCCATAGACTAATAGTATACTCCTTCTTCTTCCTAGGAACAGCACTAGGCTTCATAACGGTATCGGTAATAAAAGGATTCAATATAGATAGAGCTCTAGCAATTATCATATCACTAACAGCTTTCATCCTTCTATTCTTAGAAGGTTTAAAACAAACGAAGAAATATACATAACAGGTTTAGATACCGAGAAGTTATATACAGTTCACTCGATCCGTGCCATTATGTGTCAAATTATATCAAACTGCATCAGGCACGGATGGGTTCATCACGGTCTCCGCGGGGCCGCCTATGGGAGTGGTCCTCCCGCGGTTGCCCGCAGGAACAACCCCTCCCCTCGGGAACCCAGCGGTCACCAGTATTCAATACAACAATAAAACCCTATAAACACATTGCCCCAGCACACCCCACTTAAACAACCCTAAAAACCCTAACATATGTTTCTACCCGATAAACCCGTATTGCTAAGGATATCATTTTGCCAGGTCTTATAATGGTCTTTACTGTCATGCTTGCATTGAGCACGATCCCACCTGTTGTTCCCTGCCTTCTTTAAGAACTTTATCCACATCTTTTTCGACCTCAACCTCGATCTCTTTAATAAGCCTGGGGAAATCCTTTGTCTTTACCTTGACATGTGCTACTACAATCAATCACTGATAAACTAACTTACAACTAAAATAATATCTTGCAACTAGGGCTGTGCACGTCTTCCAGCTATAGCGACTGTTATGAACACAGCTGCTGTCGTTGCCAGGATTATTGTGGTTGCGCTGAGGGCTGGAGCTGTGTTTTCGCTAGATGAGATCTTGCTGGACGAGGAGACGACCTCGGTGATGCTACCGTTCGGCGATACAGTGATCTGCGGTAGTGATGTTACGTCCGGCACCGTAACCGTGGTGGTTGGTGATTGTGTTACACTCGGCTCTGTAGAGGTCTTTGTAATTGATGTCACCATTGGTAGAGGTACCATTGGCTTCACTTCTTCGAAGATCACCAGGAGCTCTCTTCATGGTACATATTTCCTCACCAGCGGCATTACTTTCCAGAGCCCGCTCACTATGTTCTCTACGACCTGGTCTAGAGATGTACCTTTCTCGCTTGCCATCCTCTGAGCACATTTCAGATCGAAGTTTATCGCTACGCCGTAGGCTCCCTCAGAGAACGATGAAAAGCATGGTAACGACACCATCGATTCGTACATGTCCCGAGCATCGAAGTACGACGGTATTGAGCAGACACCAATCACCTCCTGAATCGCAACCTTCCTTTCGCGGGCGACATCTGTTAATGTTTCGAGGAGCTTCTCGACGTCTAGCTCCTCGAAGCCTCTGCGATCTATCATAAGCCACAGAGAGCCTCCTCTGAGAATGCTGATCCTGATCATAATGTCCCTCAGACCAGCATCGATGAGCACTGACACCACCTCCCATACATCACCGGTCATCTCGCCTCTGAGCATACGCAGCTCACCGTTCTCCACAACCACGTCCAGAACCTCTACAATAGGGTCTTCAACAACATCGTAGAGGATCTTTGCGCCAATATCAGTCACATCGATGTCTCCGAGGATCACAACCCAGAACCCGTCTAGGTACCTCAGAGCAGATCTGTTGAGCAGAAGCAGGGTTACATTTTTGTATATATGAATTGTGTAGAGACCATATACAGACTCACCACTATTGATATCGACTTCAGCTATCAATGGCTACATATGTAATACATCAACAATCACTAAGATTGTTAGAGCTGTACAGAGTACTCTAACCATAGATTTAGCACCTCCAAACACTATGTACCACAACATCATTACATAAAACTAGACCTTGAACCACAATTGTTCAAGTTTTCGAACGCTTTATACAGTCATTATAAAAATATATTATTTCGAATACATTTACATGGCCGCATCTCATTGGGATTTGAATACAAGCACTATACACAACTGCGAGGGTATAGTGCTACCTTGTCTTTTAAACGAGTCGCCAATACTTATGAATATCTAGTTTACCTCTCCAAAAGTTCTAATCTGGCCTAAAGCTCCTTAAGCGTTAGACATGCTTTAGGGCTGTAATGCTTTGTAGAAGCTTTGTAGCAAACTAGATAAGCATATAAGTTTAGCCCAATAGATTATCTTAGGTGTTAATATGGATGTGGTAGTTAAAGTACATAAGAAGGGCATCATAGTGTTGCCGAAGAGTGTTAGGGATGCTCTTGGTATTGTTGAGGGTACATTGCTTAGGGTTCGCATCGAGAATGACAAGATTATTCTCGAACCCCTAGATCTGTGGGGTCGTGTTTGGGGTTGTGCGAAAGGTCTTGGTTCTGCTGAGGAAGCTGAGCTAGAGCTCGATAGAGAGGAGGAAGAGTTTTGGAAGCAGAGAAAGGTTTTCGGGAAGTAGTTATCGATACTTATGCTCTTCTCGCTATAGTCTATGACGAAGTTGGTGATATAGCTCGTAATGTGCTGAATGATGTGAAGAGAAAGCGTGTTAGGGGTTTAATACCGAGTACAGTAGCTATGGAATATGCTATCCATTGGCATCGAGGCAGAATACCAGCTCTGAAAAGTATAGACGAGGTTAGGACATACCTAACAACCTACTTCACGGTAGTCGAACTAGACCTAGAAACCTGTCTCGAAGCTGCAGAGATCAAGGTTAGAGGCGATGAGATGTTGAAAAAGGCTATAGACGCTAGGCTTAGGGAGCGTAGACTAAGCATCGTAGATTCAACAGTTATAGCCCTAGCCAGGAAGAAAAGAGTACCTATAATTACGGGAGATAGAGATCTATCTTACGTAGCTAGATCTATGGGTCTTGAAGTTCTATGGTAAACCATGTATCTGAAAAGTAGTTTTTATATTCAATTTTAATTCAACAAAGTATTAATCATCCTCCTTTAATACTTAGCAGAGACATGTATGCCATCAAGTACACATGATCTTAGTAACATTATCAAATCAGGCTGAAAAATAGATACGCCACGACAAAGCCTCCAGCTTTATCACTGCTTATCAAGATGCATAAGGAAATGTTGCTTCATTACTAGGTAATGAAAGAGTTAGGATAGAAATTATACCATCGATCTCACCGTCATAGTCTATGAAACATGATCTATTTACAAAGCATATGCTGGCCTCTGCATCGAGGAACACGACTATAGAAAGCCTAGTTAGTGAAAAACACATGGATACTCTTAATTGATTGGTGAAATACTGTTAATGAAGTCGCTACTATAAACACCGTAGACCTAATCAGGGAATTCAGGATCTATTAAAATAAAAAGGAGAATCTATTAAAAAAGAGTTTAGATGGTTGAGGGTCAAACTTCGTGTTCTGCATACAGATCGCTAAACTAGACTGACTTCCCCTGCCTTCTAAGTATCTCCTTTAACTCTTTGATACGTTCCTCAACACTCTTTAACTCATCTTGCAGATCCTTTAGATCCTCTTCAAGAGCTCTCTTATAATCCTCTAGGAACGCTAACTCTTCTTCAGGAGTCATCGGTGGAGGCGGTGGTAAGTAGTAACCTGGATAAGGATGCGGCATATATGCCGGTGGTGGGACTTGATAACCAGCTGTTGTTTGGGTTTGTGGTTGCTGCGTCTGCGGGGTTGGTGGAGTTGATGGAGGCGGTGGTGTCCAGTATGGTGCTGGTGGTGGGTAGTACATCATGAGTCTTCTTAAAATTCTAAACCAAAGATGCGGGGTTGCCAAGTGTATCACCAAATTAATATATTCTAATATTCTTCATAGCTGTTTCTATGTCTTTACCTCCCTTACTTCCAGAGCCTTAGTTAGAGCTTCAAGTGATCTTCTCCAGGTTTCAATTATTGCTCTATAAATTTCCATTGTCATCATGAAGTAGTAGGGATATATGATCCACTGGAATGTCATTCCTAATAGGTATGTTGGATCCATAATGTATGGCAGTGGATACCAGTAGTATGGATAGTAGTATGGGTTGAGCCACCAGTACATCTACATCACCATGGATACCTTGGCCAGTACCAGAGGTATTGTGGATACCAGTAGTACATCGGGTATGGTGGTATGTAGTATGGCATCATCCACGTCCATGGCGTAAACCATCTTAGACCCCATGGCCATCCAAAGAGCCACCAGCATGACCCACGGCCAAATACCCAGCCCGGCCTCATCCATGGTGGTAGGTGGCTGAAGGGCCCTCTACCTGGCCATGGACCACTCCATCCTCTGCGCCAGCCTCCACCTCCCCAACCTCTTCTCCAACCCCATCCAAACGGCCATGCCACACCTCTCACCCATTCTGTGCTATTGCACAAAAGTTTATAAATTTTGTGCAGATGCACAAAATTACTTACCGATTCTGATTACTGAACCTACATGACACTCTATATAATGCTCGCGATACTTATGGTTTAACAGTTCTCTAATGTCTGTACCGCTACAGTGTATTGGTGCTATGTATTCTATGCCTAAGTTCAATAGGTTCCTGACTATGTGCTCAAGCTTTTCAATAGATGCTCCCGCTAGATGAAATCCTCCTATTACTAAGTAGGGCTTAATACCCAAGTCCCTAAATGCCTTCTCAACAATTCTATCAACTCCTGGATGGCTACATCCAACTATTATCACAAGTCCATAGCCTCTAACATTCACTGCTAGAGCCTGCTCAAAAGGTGGTCCATAGAGTTGTCCAACAATGGCCACACCATCATGGATTATGGTAGTATTACTAGTTTCTATAACTGTAAAGCCTAGACTTCTTATCCACGACTTTGTGTAAGAATTCATACCACTAGGTACATAGACTCTAAGACCCGGCTTTATTGAGGCAATGTACTCAAGTCCACCAGTATGATCTCCATGCTCATGAGATATGACTACACAGTCGATACTCCTAGGATCTATACCTAGCACCCTTAGATTATATTCAAGAGCATCCGGATTCGGCCCTGTATCAAATAGAATAGTGTAATTGGGAGTTCGTACAAGTATACTCAAGCCCCATGCATTTACTAATCTACCATTAGGATCAGGGTAATTATCGACAATAACTATCAGTTCAACGTTTCTCACAGACCCTATATAGGGAGATACGGGTTTAGATATAGTTTTAGGTAAGGGTTTTACGATGTTTCTAAAAATCACACAACCCAAACTCATCACCACTACTACGATCACTATGATTATTAGGATGAATAAAGAGATCGATCTCGTGACTAAACACCTCAAATAAAATATTTGACGATTTCAAGTATAGATGATGCAACATTAGACTGGGGTGCAATTTCAAAGACGGGTTTACTATACATGTAGCTTTCAATAGCTTCGCGGGAATATGGTACTTTGAAGAACCTAACACCTTTCTCGTTGAAGAACTTTGCTAGTTTATCCTCAACGCCTCCAATACCCCATTTATTGATTACTGCAATAACTTCCCGGACTCTAAATTTCGACACTAATTTCAGGAACTTGTAAGTATCTGAAAGCCCTAGAGGCGTTGGCTCGGTCACTATTATAACTACATCTGACCTCCTAATCACGGAAGCTATCCCAGCGCCAGTACCTGGCGGCAGATCTACTACTAAGTAATCGTACTTGCCAGAGATCTTGAGGGCTTCATGCAATGTCTCAACGATTAGGACGTTGTTTCTCCTACTCCCACATATAAGCTCTCCATAGATTACGTCGAGGGAGCTCCTTGCGTTTAATAGCTCAATCCAGCCATTAATGAATTCTGAAGATTCTATAGCATCATTAGGGCATACAAGCTTGCATACACCACAACCTGAACACAATGTTTCAATAAGTATGATCCCTTTTCCAGGTATGTGTGCGAGCGCATTCTCCGGACACCTATCCACACACAGCCCACATAATCTACACCTAGAGCTGTTAATCCTGGGTCTAAACTCTACTACACTCCTCTTCCAGATGCTCTTGGAGTTCTTGAATAGCATTTTAGCACTAGGATTCTCCACATCCGCATCAACCAGCAATACTTTCCTATACATGCTCAGTCCGTACGCTAGGTTGGCGGCGATAAACGTTTTGCCAACTCCTCCTTTGCCACCACCTACAGCGATTATCATGATCTCATCACGCTGAATGCAATAACTTCGAGAACTTTTAGAAGATGTTTCGAGGCCTTGGAATGAGGGTTGTACGCTATCAGAGGTTGCATATTTGCATATGCTTTTACGGCTGCGTAGTCGTAGGGTATCATCCCAAGGATTTCGGCATCAAGCACGTCACTTATCTTCTTAGAAAACTCCTCATTAAGATCATGTTTATTGATAACGACATATGTGTGTACGTTCATAAGTTTAGCAAGTTTTAGGATTCTCAATGCCCCCTCGATACTCTGAGGTGTAGGTTCAACAACAATTATTGCTTTATCAGCGCCAACAAGACTTGAGATAACTGGGCATCCTATCCCAGCAGCTGCATCTATTACTATATGCTTGTACCTAAACTCCCTGCATACATCTTTTGCAAATTCTCTGACCTTATAGACCAGGTGACCACTATTCCTCTCTCCAACTTCAAGATCCCCGGATACTATGGGCACGGTATCTATTCTGTACAGACATATCCTTCCAGTAAGCTTAGTGTAATATGTTATTGCATTTGCTTTACACACTATCGAGCATGCTGTACATCCTTCACAATTCTCCTCTATGACTGCGGGCCTATCACCTACTACATCGATTGCCTTAAACATGCACACTCTAGTACATTCTAGGCATGACAAACCAATACACTTGTCATAGTTTATTCTCGCTTTACGGGATTCATAGATCTCAACACACTTCTCAGTCTTATGTCTGCTACTCAATGCCAAGACTAGGTCGGGGGCTTCGACATCGGCATCAGCACCAACACTCGGTATACTTACATGTTTGTTGAGGTAGTATAGTAAATTCGATGCTATGAAAGTCTTTCCTGTGCCTCCCTTACCGCTAACAACTACAAGCTCCAAATTACATGCCCACCAATTTAGCAAGTCTCAGTGCATCAATTACTTTGATACCGGGTTGTGTGTACTCAACCCTAATATTGGCCTGTGATAGTATTTCTTGAATGTTTAGCCCTAGATTTACAGCTAGAACTACATTTACTTGGCTCGAGATAAGCCATCTAGCAACAGCAACACCTGCGCCTCTAGGTGCTGAGGCAGCCGGATTTGGTACTACATAGTGGTTAACAACATTACCTCCCAGTATATCAACTATCACAATGTATGGAGCTCTTGCGAATCTAGGCGATACAATAGCATTAAGTCCATTACCATCCAAAGTTGCTATAGCAACCCTTACCGTGCTTGGAGGTGGAGGAGGTATTGGCTCCGGCATATGTATGAATCCTCCTCCAAAACCTCTCCGACCCCATCCATATGGCCGAGCCATTCATCACACCCATTCTGTGCTACTGCACAAAAGTTTATAAGCTAATCTGTTTTGAAAAGCAATGATAAGTCTTAGTTCAAGTATATTCTAGAAACTGTCCTTCCTAGACCCGAAGGAAAGATTTAAAATCAAGGAAAACACAACTCGAGTAAGGCATTGCCATAATAGAGAGCTAGGGTCACAATTTACTACAGAACATATGTATAATAGGTTTAAGAAGATATGATGAAAGTGCTATTATAATGCAGATATCTGTTCCCAGATCATTTTTCCTATCGTAAGTATACTTTGGCTGAGTGTAGTTAGGGGTTTTGAAGCACTTTATTGCCCCTGGATATTACAATAGGTCTTACCTCAACTAGTGCTTGTACAAGCTTCTTTCTACCGTTGCTTAGTGCTCTCCACAGGGTTCCTCTTGAAATGTTCATCCTCTTAGCAGCTTCCTCTTGGGTAAGTCCTTCAAGGTATACTAACCTAAGAGCTTCTAGTTCATCAGGCATTATGTATATAGGCTCCCTCTCGACAGGTTCTCCATTCTCATCATAGGGCACGAATGTTACAGCTCTAGGTATAAACCATATAGTTCGAGGCTTAGGTCTCCTACCAAGCCCTCCCCTTCTCCAACACCATCTCCAAGGCGGGCCCCCCATTCATGATCCCCCATACACTCTATCTTCACTAATATACCGTATAAAAATTACCTAGAATATCCCCCATAATTCATCACTATATTAGGTAAGACCTTTATATTTAGTGAAGCCTAGAGCTTCACAAATCCTTAAGAATATTATGCTTACATAATCGCTTAAAACATAAATATAGATCTCTCCATAATATCTAATACCGGATCAAAGCCTATTTAAGAGTCCTAAAATCTGTAGGAACGGGAGCTGTATAAGAAAAGCGTAGATATATTGTGAAGAGCTCGGTTAATTGGCCCATGGAGTTTGAACCCCAGACCATGGGGGTTCTGACATATGCCAGAGTTATCTTGATATGCATATGGCTGATATGCCATGTAAGCATACATGATGTTCAACTAGTACTATCAAAGCAGCTATTAACCGGAGTATGGTATGCCAGGTTGTACTTCTAAAACTTTAGATTCTCAGTGTATAGACGAAGATAATTTGAAACAAATATATTGGTTGGATGCAAAATATTGTTCACATTGTGGATGTTGTTAATTTTGCTAGTTGTAAGTATTTTGGTAGCGTTGCTAGAGATATGAAGGGTCCTGGAATTGCGTAGAGGACGAACAACGCGGCGTATCCTAGCTGTGGAGAAAGTGGAGAGCGATAGTAGGTAGTATATGGAGGAGTTATAAAAGCCTTGACTATAGATATAGTGGCTGGTATTAGTGTAGCTATGTAGAGGATAGGGCCTAGCGTCCAGAACAGAAACATATATCTATATCCAATTCTTTTCCTTAGAAAATGCTTGAACAGTAGGTACTCAACGATTATGAATAAGGTCATTAATGGACCTGGATGTATGAAGAGGAGCTGAGTCAAAGTTAAAGTTTTTGAAAATATATAGGTGAAGCTCCCTCTAGACAAGGCAAGAAGTATTCCTACCATGTTTACTGCGTGAGCATAGTACATTACCCCACCAGGACCTCTACTAAGAATCATCTGGTACACGAAAAGCGGAATGATCGATAGCCCCAACATAAGCACCAACAATAGATGAAGCTGTGGAGATAAAGTACTTGGCATTATAACGAGGATGGCTAGAGGAATAAACTGGAAGACTAGGTATAGCAGTGCAAAAATAATCAATCGTTTATGCAACCCTAAAAAGAATATCATAGTATTATCCCGCCAAACATTCCCCAAGTTCTTCAATTATCCTTCCCATGTAAGTGATGTAACATCGAAGTAAATTTGGATTCCACTCGAGTCCACTACTATTTCACTACCATCTTTCTTTTAGTTTTGGTCTTCTTATTCTTAGGCCTAGCACTACGATATCTCTGTTGAATATGTGTATGGTCAGCATTATTACGAGTATTGTTGAGAAGACTGCAATACTTAGTGCTGTAGCTAGTGTAGCTATGTCTCCAATCATTGACGCTACTAATGCTACTACTGGGAGAGGAGCTATGGTTAATCCCGCGAGGATTCCTGTCGTGATGTTTATGGGTAGCCCTACGAGGATTAATCCGTAGCCTAAGCCTATGAACACGAACATTATAGGTGCTGTGAGAGCACCTGCTATTCTTTCATCTGAGACTATAGAGCCTATGGCTACACCTATGGCTCCCGAGTAGATCAAGCCCAACACGATAGCAATCATAGAAATCAACACAGCATTAGAGCCTGTTTCGCTGTAGAGAAGTTCGAGAATGTTTACAGTTACATCCGAGCCTCCTTCTCCTGGAGATGGTATAGAACTTGTGATCATCATTAGCATTCCTGCAAAGTATATTCCTCCAAATATGAGCGAGGATATTATAGAGCCTAAGATTTTCGCGAACACTATGTTCCTCCTGGGGATGGGCTGTGCTAGAAGCATTTCGAAAGCCTTCTCAACTTTCTCCATCGCTGTAAACTGTGATGCATAGATGGCGTTGATACCTATTATCACCGCTATAATTATGGGTAGAAGCGACATCAGGGATGCGAAAGCAGTATATTCGCTAAGTTTCATGACCCTGCCGTACACCTGAATAGTGGTATTTACAACAACAGGTCTCTCCACTAGTGAGGGATCCACGCCTCTCTCCATAGCTATCGCTAGCGAAATCGATTTCCTTATGATATCCCCTATCGTAGAGATCATATTAGTCTTCGCACCGCTAACGATAGGGGATATGCTGTCTATCCTCACAAATGAGTCTAGGGATATCGTTGCATTATGTTGCAGAACCTTATCGGTAAAGTCTGGCGATATAACCAGAACTACACCATATAAGTCGAGGCCTTTCTCTACGCTCTCAACAAGCCGTAATCTTCCCCCACTACTCTGGTTAGCTAGCATCAACACCTTTGTCGCGAAGTCCGACTGATCCTGTAGAACAACACCTATTTGCATACCTGCTACCTGTTCTACAGTCGATTCAACACCTGTTGACACCATCCTTCCTAGTACAGCGTAGAA
>Ga0180301_10002860_pt1 | contig 13580 bp, 21 predicted proteins | sample GuaBasSediGuay16_FD_121797 | JGI IMG/M metagenome (GOLD analysis project Ga0180301, IMG submission 121797) | Subseafloor sediment microbial communities from Guaymas Basin, Gulf of California, Mexico - Guay16, Core 4569-2, 12-15 cm | ecosystem: Environmental > Aquatic > Marine > Hydrothermal...
CTACAAAGGTTTGGATGTTGAAAGGCTCAAAATAATCCACGCAGCGGCTTATCCCGGCGCTAAGATTAAAAGGTATATGCCGCGTGCATTCGGCAGGGCGACGCCGAAATTTGAAACCTTATGTCATGTTGAAATAGTTCTAGAGCAGGTCAGAGAGGGATAAGTAATGACTTACGTTAAACATTTCATAAATGAGTATATTAAGAAAGCCGAGATAGATGAGTTTCTCTGGAGGGAGTTCGAGAGGGCCGGTTATGGAGGAGTTAACATAACAAGAACTCCTCTCGGCACAAACATAGTTATATACGCTATGCGCCCAGGGATCGTTATAGGACGCGGCGGGGAAACCATAAAGAATCTTGCTAGGGTTTTAGAGGAAAAGTTTAATCTTCCAAACCCGCAGATATCGGTGGCTGAAATCGAAATCCCCGAGTTAAACCCGTATGTTATGGCTTCCAGAATAGCAGCTGCACTTAGACGGGGTGTTCACTTTAGGAGGGTTGGTTTCTGGGCTTTAAATCGAATAATGAGCGCAGGAGCCCTAGGGGCTGAAATAATTATAAGCGGCAAGCTCAGAACTGAACGGGCTCGCGTAGAAAAATTCCGAGATGGCTACATTCCAAAGAGCGGGGAACCCGCCATGAAGTATGTTAAGAAGGCGGTTGCGCATGTTCAGCTTAAACCCGGAATCTTCGGCGTTAAAGTTCTCATAGTTTCTCCAGACGCAAAGTTCCCGGATGAAGTGGAGATCTTGGAGGAAAAAATTGAGGAATCCCAAGTTGGGGGCGAGACCGAAGAAACTCAATCATAGGAGTTGAAGTGTAAATGGCAATTCTAAAAATGAGAGAAATCAGAAGAATGTCCCGTGAAGAACGGGAGAGAAGACTTAGGGAACTACGTGCTGAATTGATTAGGTTGAGAACTATGGTTAAGGCTGGCGGCGCTATTGAGAAGCCAGCTAGGATCCGGGAGATTAGGCGGACGATAGCCCGCATACTAACCGTAAACCATGAGGAGGAAATAAAAGCGAAATGAAAGATCTATCCCATATTCTCCAGGACGAATTTATTGGATTAAATCTTAAGGTTGTTAAGTGCACAAACCCAAGTTGCGTTGGTTTATCCGGCAAGGTTATAGATGAAACTAAAAACACATTTAAAGTGCTTTGTAAGGGTAAGGAGAAAATCTTGATTAAAGAGAATTGCGTCTTTCATTTCACTTTACCCGACAAAACGGTTGTTGAGATTGACGGTAAAGTTTTAATTGGGCGTCCAGAAGATAGGGTTAAGAAAGTGATTAGGAGACGTTGGTAAATGTCACTTGAATCAATTAGGAAACCTGAAAAAACATGTAATGACCGAAACTGTCCATTTCACGGATCCCTGAAGATTAGGGGTAGAATACTTGAGGGAGTAGTTGTAAGCGCAAAAATGGATAAAACGGTCATAGTGAGACGTGACTACCTTAAATATGTGCCTAAATACAAGCGTTATGAGCGGAGACATAGCCACATACCAGCCCATAACCCGCCATGCATAAATGCAACTGAAAACGACGTTGTGAGAATTGCTGAGTGTAGACCTATAAGTAAAACCGTCTCCTTTGTTGTAATAGAGAAGCTGGAGAAGTGATTTAAATGGCGGCTAGAGCGAAAACCAGAGGTTTACGTGCTAGAGGCGTTGGAAAACCGAAAACTAAGATAAGTAGAGGCATAAATGTTGGATCGCTAATCAAGTGCACCGACAACTCAGGTGCTAAAGTGCTTAGATTAGTGCAAGTTATAGGATATAAGGGCAGACATAGAAGAGTTCCAGCCGCATCAGTGGGAGATGCAGTTGTCGTCTCAGTTAGGAGAGGAACACCAGACATGCGGAAAAAACTATTCCACGCAGTGATAGTTAGACAGAGAAAACCCTATAGGCGTCCAGAGGGAATATGGGTTCAATTCGAGGATAACGCAGCCGTCATCATAACACCTGATGGGGAAATGCGGGGATCAGAAATCCGTGGGCCAGTTGCCAGAGAAGCAGCTGAGAGATGGCCGAGAATAGCCAGTGCAGCCAGCATAATAATATAAAAGGGGATTAGGAGGGATGGAACCCATATGAAGAGTAAAACCGTTAAGCCAAGCAAACAGAGAAAAAGGCTCTTTCAAGCCCCCTATCATATCCGCGGGAAAATTCTTTCAGCCCATTTATCTTCTGAGCTGAGGTCAACATATAATACTAGGTCTCTTCCAGTTAGAACGGGTGACACAGTTAAGGTTCTTAGAGGCGACTATAAGGGTGTTGAAGGAAAAGTTATGAGGGTTGATAGAAAGAAGTATCGTATATTTATTGAAGGCATAACTCGAGAGAAGGCTGATGGAACAACAATACTGGTTCCAATCCACCCATCTAATGTTGAAATTATACGCCTAAACCTTGACGATAAGTTTAGGAAAAAGATATTAGAGAGAAGAGGACTTATTGAAGAGGCAAAGAAGCCTGAAGAAGCTCCAGCTAAGGAAACTGGGGTTGCAGTTCAAACAAATGTTAAAGGTGAGTGAAAGTGGGTAGGATGGGTGGTAGAAGACACCTTAAGCGGGAGGCGACGCCCGCATTCTGGCCCATACATAGAAAGAAGTTTGTTTGGGCCCTTAAGCCTAGCCCTGGCCCTCATCCGATTGAGAGGTGCATACCTTTAGGGGTTATTGTGCGTGATCTTCTCGGTTTTGCTAAAACTATGAGAGAAGCGAAGAAAATAATTGCTCAGGGTAAGATTCTGATTGATGGAAGGGTTAGGCGTGATGAGCATTTTCCTGTTGGATTAATGGATGTTGTTTCAATTCCTGAGATAAATGCGAATTATAGGGTTTTACCTTATGAGAAAGGTTTGATTCTTCACAAGATAAGCAGTGAGGAAGCAAAGTATAAGATTTGCAGAATAGAGAATAAGACGACTGTGAATGGCGGTCACATCCAGCTTAACCTTCATGATGGAAGAAACATACTTATACGTAGTGAGGATCCAAGTAATCCGGCTGGAAACATTTACCGGACATTTGACACCTTAAAGATAAGCTTGCCTGATCAGGAGATACTTGAGCACTTAAGATTGGAAACTGGTATGATGGCGATATTTGTGGATGGAGAAAATATCGGAAAATATGGTATTATCCGGGAAATTGATGAGCGGAGCTCAATTAAAAGGCGGAGAAACCTTGTAACTATTGAAGATAGTAGGGGTGAAACCTACCAGACAATATTGGATTACGTATTTGTCATAGGTGATAAAACACCAAGAATATCCCTACGCGGCATGGAGGAGGCTTATGCTGTCAGCTGAAGACTTTAAGACTAAGTGGCAGTCAAATCCTATGCTTAAGCCTAGAATTGAAAAGGTAGTTGTGAATGTCTGCGTTGGGAAATCCGGCGAACCCCTAGAAAAAGCTATGAAGATAATTGAAGAGCTAACTGGTCAAAAACCTTGCTTCAGAAGAGCAAAAAGAACCATCAGAGACTTTGGAATAAGACGTAGAGAACCCATAGCATGCATGGTCACCCTGAGAGGCGATAAGGCAGTGGATTTCCTAAAGAGAGCTCTGGACGCCGTCGACAATAGGATTCCGATAAGCTCCTTCGATAAGTCTGGAAACTTCTCCTTCGGCATCAGAGAACACATAGATATACCTGGCACAAAATATTCGCCCGATCTAGGCATAATAGGCATGGATGTAACAGTTGTCTTACGCAGGCCAGGCTATAGGGTTAAATATAGGCGGCGCGCAAAATCTAAAGTTGGTTCAAAACATAAGCTGACAGTTGAAGAAGCTATAGCATTCGTGAGAGAGGAGCTTGGGGTTGAAGTGGAGGAGGGACAAAAATGAGTCTGAAAAACCGAAGAAAAGAAAGAAAGTTCGGTAAGGGTAGTAGACCATGTAGAAGATGCGGTTCCTACGGGCCGATAATAAGGAGGTATGGTTTAAATCTTTGCCGCCACTGCTTTAGAGAGGTTGCAGAGAAACTAGGCTTCAAAAAATACAATTAGTCTGAATGGAGGTTTATGCTGGCATGAATTTGGACATTATAGCAAATGGTTTGACAACAATAATGAATAACGAGATGAGACGTAAAAAGGAATGTTACATAATGCCAGCTTCAAAATTACTGGGTAACGTACTTAGGGTTATGCAGATGAATGGATATATCGGAGAATTCGAGTTTATTGATGACGGACGAACTGGAAAATTTAGAGTTCAGCTTTTGGGTAGAATAAATAAGTGTGGAGCTATAAGACCTAGATATTCATTTAAGGTAAAGGATCTTGAAAACTGGGAGAAAACCTATCTTCCAGCCAAAAACATGGGTATATTAATAGTGACAACCTCCCAAGGAGTTATGTCTCACATAGAGGCTAGAAAGAGAGGGATCGGAGGGAAGCTCCTAGCATACGTATACTAGAGACTTATTCGGAGAGAATTGTGAAATGCAAGAAATCGAAGTTAGGAGAATCAAGATTCCGGAAGACGTAAAGGTTAAAGTAGAAGGGAATATAGTGGAGGTTGTCGGCAAGCTAGGACGGCTTGTCCGAGATTTCTCAAGGCACCCTGTTTCAATTCAGATTATAAACGACGAAGTTGAAGTTTCAGCCCTATGGCCTAGAAAAAGGGAGAAAGCTTGTGTTGGAACGGTTAGCGCCCACATTAAAAATATGATCACAGGCGTAACAAAAGGCTTTACATACAAGCTTAAAATAGTTTACGCGCACTTTCCGGTATCAGTTAAAATCGACGGGGACAAAATCCTCATAGAAAACTTTATGGGTGAGAGAGCGCCTAGAGTTGCAAAGATAATCGGCGACGTGAAAGTTAAGGTTAGCGGAGACGACGTAATCGTCCAGGGAATAAACATCGAGGAGGTCGGTCAAACAGCCGCTAACATAGAGCAGGCGACAAAAATAAAGAATAGAGATCCACGGAGATTCCTAGATGGAATATACGTGTATGAGAAGCTGGAGGGTTTAGTTGATTGAGTAATGAAGAGACAAACCTAGACTTAAAGAAGCTAGTTGAGCTCAGGAAGAAGATTAAAAGCAAGAAACCTGAGTTCCGCCGTCAAGAGAGCTGGCGCTATAAACGCATTAAGGAGAACTGGAGGAGACCCCGAGGCATAGATAGTAAAATGCGCAGAAAAGTGAAGGGTTGGCCGGCTACCGTTAACATTGGCTATAGGGGACCTAAATTGGCTAGAGGACTACATCCCTCGGGCTTAAAAGAGGTTCTCGTTTATAATGTTGATGATTTAAGGGAGATTAACCCCAACACTGAAGCCATAAGGATAGCCCACACGGTTGGGGCGAGAAAGAGAGCTGAAATACTTAATAGGGCAAGGGAGCTTGGTATACGCGTTCTAAATCTTGGATTAACTGTAGAATTAGAAGCGGAGAAAACTGTGAAAACTTAGCTGAATGTGGAGGTGTCATTCTTGAATTTAAGAAGTCAACGTAGGATGGCTGCGGAAGTTCTCGGCGTAGGTGAGGGGAGAGTCTGGATAGATCCTGAAAGACTTGAAGATGTTGAAGCGGCGATAACAAGGGAAGATATTAGAAGACTAATTCATGAAGGGGCGATAAGAAAGCTCAAGGAGAAGGGCGTAAGTCGAGCCCGCGCACGCATACTACATGAGAAAAAGAAGAAGGGGCGGCGTAGGGGCGCGGGGAGCAGAAGCGGCTCTAGAAAAGCTAGGGCTAAATTGAAGAGAGCTTGGGTAGAGAAGATTAGGGCTCTAAGAAGGAGACTTCGTAAGCTCAAAGAGAAGCGCGTAATAACAACCAGAGTTTATCGGCAGCTCTATCTTAAAGCTAAAAGCGGAGTTTTCAGATCTGTATCAGACTTACACCGTTATATTGAGGTTCACGACTTAAGGAGGAAACGTTAATGGCGAAAGGGCCATCTTACAGCGTCCCCTTCAGGAGGAGGAGAGAAGGTAAAACGGATTACAGGCAGAGAAAGAAGCTCATAATATCTAAGCTGCCTAGGCTGGTTGTTAGGAAGACTGGAAGAAACATAATTACACAGCTAATTAGAGCAACTGTTATAGGCGATATAGTCATAGTGTCAGCCCACTCCCATGAACTCAGAAAAAAGTATGGTTGGTTGGGAAGCCTAAACAATCTTCCAGCAGCATATCTAACTGGGCTTCTATGTGGCTTAAGAGCCGCCGCCAAAGGAGTTGAAAAAGCCATATTAGATATAGGTTTACATACACCATCAAAGGGAGCTGGCGTATTCGCCGCAATGAAGGGGTTCGTAGACGCTGGCGTTGAAGTCCCGCATGATGAATCCATACTTCCAGATGAATCCAGAATACGCGGGGAACACATAGCGAAATACGCGGAGATGCTAGCGACAGAAAACCCTGAAAAATACTCAAGACACTTCTCAGAATATCTAGCCCGAAACCTCCCACCGCAGAAGATCCCAGAACACTTTGAAGCAGTCAAAGAAAAAATTCTAGCCGACTTCAAAAAGGATTGATAACCATTCAGCGGAAACCTAAGGGTTTAATGCGGACTCCCACCACTAAAAAATTTCTGCATATTTTATATTTTTGGGAAAAGTGAATAATCGAGATTTTAAGTCTTTTAGAGCGTTTGTCTCTTGTCTTTTAGGGTTATGTTATTGGGGGTTTTTCGTAAAATTTAAATAGTTTTTAGCGCATATATGCGTCATAGATGCGTAAGGTGATCGTGGAAAAATGCCGAAGTCAATAGTGAAGAGCTCACGAAAAGAGGAGGGTTCAAGCTACATCAGCGTTAAGATCCCAAAGGAGCTAATGGATGAGGTTGACAGAATTGTTTCGGCTGGAACTCTGGGTTATCGAAGTCGAATTGAGTTCATTAAGGATGCTGTCCGAGACAAGATTTTAAGGCTTAGGATGGGGCTCGGCGGTGAAAAATAATGATAAACCTCGAAGAGTTTAAAGATAGGCTCTTCGAGTTTATCGAGTTTAGACGCGAGCCCTTCGACATTAAATACATCTATGAATCATGCCGCCAGCCAATCGACATCCATCATATCTATGAAGCCCTATACGAGCTTGAGAATGAAGGAAAAATCATATGCCTATCAAACGGTCAATACACGTCCACAAGAATAGCTATAAAACGCTGGATTAAAGAAAAGCTAGTTAACGTCCTCATACCCGACTATTTAATCCAGGAAATAGAATGGATTCTCAAACTCAAGCCAAAAGAGCATCAAACAATTGATGAATTCATTTCTACTGCAATAAAAGAATTTATAGATCGAATAAAGAACTGGAACGCAAAAATTTAGCATTTCTCATTCTTTAGGAATGAGATGACCATTAGAATTATGAACCACTTCGCAAGTTTCCTATTCTCATGGCTTACCAAATTCTAAAATTCCTATTATAAAACGATTTTTCCAAAAACATTAAATTAAGGCTACTGAGAATATTTTTCTCGTAAGTTTTTAATAGAGGCTCTTTATGGAGAGAGTTCTTGAAGAATTAAAGAGGATTGAAGAAGAAGCTGAAAAAATACGTTCGGAAGCCTCCGAGAAAGCTGAGGAAATAATCAGATTAGCCCGCCAAGAAGCTGAGAAACTGATTCTCGATGCCGAGAAGAGAGCTGAAAAAACTGCCAATAGGCTAACGGAAAACTTTAAGGCTTCAATAAAAAGACGGCGTGAGGAAATCATGAAGAAATGCGAGTCTGAAATAAACAAAATAAAGGAAAACGCTAAAAGAAGGAAGAGTTTAGCGGTAAATTTGCTATTCAAAATTCTTACGGGTGAAAAACAAGATTGAGGCATGTAACAGCTTACTCCCAGCTTCTCGTTAAATCCGGAGTTGAACGGAGCTACCTGCTGAGTAAAGAACGCCTAAAAAATTTAGCTGAATGCGAAAGCCTAGAAGACCTAATCTCTCAGCTTGGGGATTCACCATACGCTCTCTTACTCAAGAATATTAAACGCCCAACAGCCGCAATGCTTCAGCATTTATTTAAAAGGGAGTTTATTAGAGTCTGCAATAAAATCATGGATTTTTCACCCGAGCATGTTAGAAGCTTTATAAAGAGCTACTTGCGCTACTTAGAGATTGAAAATCTCAAAGTTATAATTAAAATGAAAAATGTAGGTGCCCCTCCAAACCTCATTTTAAATGCGCTCCATCTATATGTTGAAGAAGTCTTTGGAATGAAAGAAAAGTTCATTCAAGCTGTGAAAGCCGAAAATATTGATTCCGTAATTAAAGTGTTTAAAAACACGGTCTATGGACCCATTCTGTCTGAGGGGCTAACAAGATATAAGGAAACTGGATTAACTAGGTTCTTTGATTTCTCGCTGGATAGAACCTACTATGATAGGCTCCTGCTTTCCGCTGAGAATCTCCCTAGAGGAGAACGTGAAATAGCTTTATTGGTAGCTGGACCTAAGGTTGACGCTTTCAACATTATAGTTGCCTTCCGCTCTAAACTTCTGGGATTCCCTCCTCACTTAACATTCTGGACGATAACCCGACGTTTCTATAGGCTTTCAGAGAGGCAAGTAAGAAACATGGTTTTAAGCGATTCTATTAACTCATTGCTAAATTATGTGAAAGAAAGCTTTTATAGGAGGTTTCTAGCCTCTTACGGGAACATTGAGGAGCTAGTAACCGAATTTGAAAGGAACATCAACTACTTCATTCTGAAAAATATTGGTGAGAAACGAATTACCACTCCATTCACAATAGCAACTCCACTCGAAATAATATTAAGAAAAGAAATTGAAATGAAAAATTTAATATCAGTAAGTTCGGGAATAGAGTTCGGCTGGAAACCAAAAGATATAATTTCTGTTCTCCTTTAGCATTTGTGTCGGAGGATTATTTCCGTGAATTCCCGCTGAAACCTGAATGGCTGAAAGGGGGTTCCTGCTCCCTCATAAAATTTTGAGAACCACTCATAGAAGTGGAGCCTCAACGTATGTATGAAAACGATTAGTCCCTCAAAAGCCACAACAAAAATATTTCCAAAAACAATTATAAGAGCTCCTAATATCCCCCCGACAACGGGGACTGATGAAACAAGACCGCTTATAACGTAAGTCACTGTAAGCAGAGCCCAGTGAGCCATAAGAAGAGCCAAGATCCTAGAATATGACATGGTATTACTCAAAAGGCTGAGAATGAGCTCGCTTCCCTCAAATATTCTCTCTCCAAAAGCATGTAGGAAACCCTTTTTCTCCAGAACCAGCATTACTAGTGGTTTTCCGAGGAAGAGAAATATTAGAGCCGCAGTCATATAAAAGATGGGGGCTGAAAGCCACAAATCAAAATCTAACCCGCATTCCATCAGAAAATACACGGCCATCCCATAGAAAACTATTTTAGGTAAAGAAACAGTGAAAGCATCAATATACCTTCTTTTTACTATGAAATTAATCATATCCAAAATGAAACCTGACGTAATCTGCAAAACACCTATAATCAAAGAGAAAATCAAGAATGACAGAACATTCTCGAATGGATCCATCCATAAAGGCGGAAACATCCGCTTACCGAAAGCCTCCCCAAAAAGAAGACCAGCTATAATTGCCCCAAAACCACATATTGCCAGTATTCTGAAGTAAGCTCGCCACTCCTCAGGAGATTTTATAATGAAACTAAGCAGGAGACCTCCAAGAAACAGTATGAGTCCATGACCCAAATCGCCAAACATTAGACCGAAAATCAGCGGAAATGTAACGGCTATGATAGGCGTTGGATCCACCTCATCATAGCTTGGTAGCCCATAAAGCCTAGTTATTATCTCAAAATATTTTATGAAACCGGGATTACGTAAGGCGGTTGGCGGCGGATCTTCATCTAAAGTTTGATCCATTGGAAAAAGGATGAAGCGGTCGCCGAGAAATTTTTTCAGCCGCTTCTTAAGCTCATGTAAGGATGATTGAGGCACATATCCTACTATCTGGGCTAGCTTTTTTGTTCTCAAAACGGATTCCTTCGCTTTAAGAGCGCTTTCAATGTTTCTCGCAGCCTCCCTCAGGGATAGGAGACGCTCTCTATGCTTCCTAGAGAGCTTCTCAATCTGCTTTACAATATTGCTTCTTACCGTAGCGTACTTTTTGAGTTGTCGTTTAACTAGGAGTAACGCCTTAGAGGGCTTCTGTTCCTCAACATCTTTAGGTATTATGAATGGCTCAGCATCGTAAGTTTCGAGAATTCTCTCAACCGTTTGGGCTTCCCTGCCAGTCGTCGCAACAAACATGAAAGCCCTCTCATGACCTATCTCCCTGAAATAATAAACTGCAGGCAAATGCGATAGCGCCCTACTGAGGCTAAGCACATGCCTAACTGAAACAGTGGCAATGAAAACGCGTATTAAGCGTAACTTCGTAAATACTCTAGGATCAATATTAAAGAGGTTGAGGATCTTAAGAATCCTCATTTCATTCCGTAATTCGGCGATTTTAGCATCAACTTCCTTCAGAGATTTTAAGATTCCATTCACTTCATCCGCTATATCTAGTGCTTCCTTTCTAATGTCTTCTGCGAAGCGAAGCCAATCTTCAACATGGAATCGCCTCTTCACAAACTTTTCACGTTTAAAAAGAGTTACGGAGGGAGCCTTTATTCCAAGATTTTTCATAGCATCCTCAAGAATGGTTGATGTCTCTTTCATTTTTCTGATGGCGTCATAATGGTTTCCATGCTCCTGCGTCCTTGCCTCTTCAATATGGAATAATCCGAAGTCATCTAAGGCATTCAATGCTAAATCTAAATCTTCCCGAAGACAAACTATAGTAATCTTTGCCATTCTCTCTGTAAGTAACATGTGCCTCAGCAAACCTTATTAGGTTACAATCAATCTCTTAAACTTAACGGGGGCGTCGAAGGTAAGAGCATGGAAGGATACGTTATTGGAGATGAAGACTTAGTTCTAGGCTTCCGACTTCTCGGAATTAAAGGAGTAGTCGTCTCAAACGAGGAAGAGTTCCCCAAAATTTTAAGACGGGTTGCCAGCAAGGGAGACGCAAAAATAATTTTTATAAGCGAAAATTTATTCTCTCGTTTCCAAGAGGAAGTGAACGCCCTTCGCTCAAAAAACTATGGCTTCCTAATAGTGGAAGTGCCAGAAAGAAGCAAAGCTAAAGGGAGAAAGCCAACAGCCCAAAAACTTTTACAAAAGGTTCTTAAAATGAGAGTTTAAGGAGAAACCTCTCCATGGCAAGCATAAAACGCGGATTAAAAAGCATTGCAAAAGAAATCCTTGAAAGCGCTGAGAAAGAAGCTGAAGCCTTAATCTTGAAGGCTGAGGCACAAGCAGAAAAAATTTTAGAGGAAGCTAGAAAAGAGGCTGAAAAAAGATACAATTCGATAATAAAAGAGAATGAAGAAAGAATGAGAGCTGAGGAACGTCAATTAAGTTCTCTTTTTGAACTTGAAGCGAAAAATAGATTACTTAAGGTTAAAGAAGAACTCATTGAAGAAGTTTATGATGAAGCTTTAAAACGCCTACATAATTTCACCTTGACTAAGGAATATTTGAACTGCCTCTTAAGGCTGATTTCGGAGGCGAGTAGAAGAATACCCTCAAAGGAGCTAAAAATTCAACTTAACGAAAGAGATCGCTGTAGATTAACGGAAAAACATCTACGTGATCTCTCAAAAAGTATAGGCGTTAGGATAACCAAATCTGAAAAAAGAATTAATTGCATCGGCGGTGTAGTAATCGCAAGTTCAGATGGCAAAATGGTCATAGATAACACATTCGAAAATAGATTAAGATCCCTTAAAAACACGCTTAGGGCGAGAATCGCCAAGATATTGTTTCAGGAGGGATAAATATCCCAGCGAGGGGAATAATAGTTCGGGTAAGCGGACCAGTGGTTGAAGCTGAAGGCATGACCGGCGCCCAGATGCATGAAATGGTCGCTGTGGGAAAGGAGCAGCTTAAAGGAGAAATCATACGAATAGAGAGGGACATAGCTACTATACAGGTCTACGAAAACACAAGCGGACTGAAACCGGGAGAAGAAGTTATTGGAACAGGAAAACCGCTTTCAGTCGAGTTAGGTCCAGGCTTAATCGGAAAAATATACGATGGAATCCAAAGACCACTCGCGGTTCTGAGGGAACAAACCGGCATATTTATTAGGAGGGGAATAGAAGCCCCCGCGCTCCCAAGAAATAAGAGATGGCACTTCATTCCCAAAATGAAGGTTGGCGACGTAGTGCATGGCGGTGAAACCCTCGGAACAGTTACTGAGTCGGATCTCATAGAACATAAAATCCTTGTTCCCCCAAACATTCAGGGAAGAATATCCGACATAGCCGATGAAGATGAATATCTAATTGAAGACACGATTGCAACGATAAAAGTTGATGACGAAACAAAAGCGCTAAAAATGTTTCACATATGGCCCGTAAGACGCCCAAGACCATACAGGAGGAGACTCTTACCTGAAACCCCGCTGATAACTGGCCAAAGGGTCATAGACACATTCTTCCCAATAGCTAAGGGTGGAAGCGCAGCTATCCCAGGTGGCTTCGGAACAGGCAAAACTATCACCCAGCAACAGCTTGCTAAATGGTCGGATGCCGACGTAATCATATATGTTGGATGCGGCGAACGAGGCAATGAAATAGTCGACATATTATCAACTTTCCCAGAGCTTAGCGACCCTAGAAGTGGAAAACCCCTGATGGAACGAACAATAATAATCGCCAATACAAGTAACATGCCAGTCGCAGCGAGGGAAGCCAGCATCTACACGGGCGTAACAATAGGCGAATACTATCGGGACATGGGCTATCACGTTGCATTAATGGCAGACTCAACAAGCAGATGGGCTGAAGCCCTAAGAGAGATCTCAGGGCGCCTCGAAGAAATGCCAGCTGAAGAAGGATTTCCATCCTATCTCCCAACTAGACTCGGTGAATTCTACGAAAGAGCAGGCGCCGTTGAAACTCTAGGAGGGGAAATAGGCTCCCTAAGCATCATAGGCGCCGTTTCGCCGCCTGGAGGAGACTTCTCTGAGCCGGTTACAACCCATACTAAACGCTTCATAAGGGTCTTTTGGGCTTTAGACAAGGAATTAGCTGATGCACGTCATTACCCCGCTATTAACTGGATTCTCAGCTATTCGGAATACGTTGAGGAAATTTCAGAATGGTGGTCTAAGAACGTAGATAAGGAATGGCGGAGATATCGTAATGAAGCGATGAAAATCCTCCAACGTGAGGACGAATTAAAAGAAATAGTTAAGCTCGTTGGACCAGAAGCACTACCCGATAGCCAGCGATTAATCCTCGAAGCCGCCAAAATGCTTAGAATAGGCTTTCTACAGCAAAATGCTCTGGATCCCATCGATACTTACTCGATCCCTCTAAAACAATTCAAAATGTTAAAGATAATCATAGACTTTTATGAAGGAGCTAAAAAAGTAATAGAGAGAGGCGTACCAATCTTTAAGATTCTTCAGCTACCAATCGTTACGGAAATAATGAGAATGAAGAGCGAAATCCCAAATGATAAGGTTCAATTGCTCGATGAAATCGACCTCCGCGTTAAAAATTCTCTCGCTGAAA
>Ga0180301_10002861_pt1 | contig 13578 bp, 11 predicted proteins | sample GuaBasSediGuay16_FD_121797 | JGI IMG/M metagenome (GOLD analysis project Ga0180301, IMG submission 121797) | Subseafloor sediment microbial communities from Guaymas Basin, Gulf of California, Mexico - Guay16, Core 4569-2, 12-15 cm | ecosystem: Environmental > Aquatic > Marine > Hydrothermal...
ACTCTGGTTTCCAGTTCCTTGATTACGGCTTCCTCCATCTTGATGTGGTTTTCTACCACCTTTTTCTGGAGGTCAAGCTGCTCCTCGTTGAGGGCTAAACTGGTTACTGTAAGCAGGTTTATCGCTGACTGGTACATCATGGCGTGTTTCGCTGAGTCCAGGCTTACTCCTTTCAGGGCGATGACTACTGCCTCGTTTTCAAGCTTGTCTACTGCGTTTTCTACAGATTCAACTATCTTGTTCTCAAGTTTGATCTGATTTTCCAAGAATTTTATCATATCATCGGTCATAGAACATTCAATAGCTTATTGGGAATTGCAGGTTATAAAATAAAGGAATTAACGCTTCTTCCCCAAGACACCTAGATATACAGTGAACTGCTCCACACCATCTACCCCAAGCGCCTCATTGATTACATCATCATTGAAAGCAGCAATGGCACAGACACCGGAATCAATCGCCTCAGCGCACAGATACAGATTCTGAATAACATGCCCAGCGTCCAGATGCATATACCTGTAACCACGCTCAGTGTAACGCCACATCATACGATACCGTACAGCCGTCAAAATCAAAGCCATAGCAGCATTCAAAATAAAACGCTGATCCAAACACGCCTTCATTATCCGCTCACCAATATCACCAGACAAATCTACCTCTTGGAGACTATGCTCAACAGCCAAAAACCGGTACAATCCCCTTGGGACACCTTCCACGTTATTCACAAGCACATATGGCTCGAAACAGTGCCTAGAACCCGCGCTGGGAACTGTTCTCAGCGTCGCTGGACGCGTCGTCACCTCTTTTACGCCCTGTGTTGACCATAAAACGTAGCTAAGTTCTTCAAGGGTCAGTGGCTCCTCGCTGTAAGCTCTTACACTCACCCGTCGGTTTATCGCTTCAATGAGATCAACACTATTTACTTTGATCGTCCTCGGATCGGGTAGCTTGATGATCCCTCCTTTCTCTAATGGGGGCAGCACAAGTGGTGGCTGGGGTAGCTTCTTTATCTGGTCACTCTGTTCCAAGTATTGGTACTTGGTCTTCTCCATGAACTCTCTTCCTTGACCTCTCAACATTATCAAGAACAATAAACACTAGCCACGGATAAATTCAGTTATAAAAAAATATAAAAATAGAATATAGAGGATTAGGCAAGATAGCCCATAGCGACCATTGCGTTGGCTACTTTCATGAAGCCTGCAATGTTAGCGCCTAGGACATAGTTGCCGGGTTGACCGAATTCCTTAGCAGTATCGTAAGCAGTCTGGTGGATGTTCACCATGATTCCGTGGAGCTGCTTGTCTACCTCTTCAGCACTCCAGAATAGCCTTCCGCTGTTCTGGCTCATCTCTAGACCGCTGGTGGCTACGCCGCCTGCGTTAGATGCCTTGCCTGGAGAGAATAGAATACCCTTTTCTAGGAATAGAGACATTGCGTCTGGTGTGGTTGGCATGTTTGCGCCTTCACCGACTGCGATTACGCCGCTGCTGATTAGAGCTTCAGCATCCTTCTTGTCTAGCTCGTTCTGAGTTGCACATGGGAGGGCGATGTCTCCACCGAACTGCCATGGACGTCCGCCCTTGACGTATTCAAGGTTGTACTTTTCAGCGAACTCGCTGATTCTGCCCCTCTTAACGTTCTTTAGCTCCATGACATAGTCCCACATCTCCTTGGTCATACCGTCAGGAATGTGTACTGCACCACTTGAGTCGCTCATACTGGCAACTTTTGCGCCTAGCTGCATTGCCTTCTCGGCTGCATACTGTGCAACGTTACCGCTTCCGCTGATGAGAACTTTCTTGCCTTTGAAGTCTTCATCCTTGGTTTTCAGCATCTCTTGGCAGAAGTATACGTTACCGTATCCTGTTGCCTGTGGCCTGATTCTTGAACCGCCCCAACCCCAGCCCTTTCCTGTAAGGACGCCGGTGCCGTGGACGTTTCTAATCTTCCTGTATGCTGCGTATAGGTAGCCGATCTCTCGTCCGCCTACGCCGATGTCTCCAGCTGGTACGTCAGTGAACTGACCAATGTGCCTGTACATCTCCATCATAAAGCTGTGGCAGAAGGATTCTACCTCTGCATCGGTTTTACCGTGTGGGTCGAAGTCTGAACCACCCTTACCGCCACCCATTGGGAGTGTTGTAAGTGCGTTCTTGAATGTCTGCTCAAAGCCCAGGAACTTTAGCAAGCCAAGGTATACTGTTGGGTGGAATCTGAATCCGCCCTTGTAAGGTCCGATGGCGCTGTTGTACTGTACTCTGTATCCTCTGTTGATCTGGATCTCACCGTTCTTATCCTTCCATGGAACACGGAATTGGATGATCCTTTCTGGCTCAACGATCCTTTCTAGTATCTTGTGCTCCTTGAAAACTGGATATTTCTCGATAACGGGTTCAAGAGTCTCCAGAACTTCAAGAGCTGCTTGATGGAACTCCTTTTGCAAGGGGTCCTTATCAAGTATGCTCTGATAAACGCTTTCAATATATTTATCCAAAGGACTTCACCTGTAAGTCGGGTAAAGCAAGCTTGTATTGAATATATATAGCTTTGGAGAATAAGTTATGAAAAATAAATACTATACATATTATTGTTAAGAAACCATTACAATTTTGTACAATAAGGATAAAAGGGGTTAAAAAAATAGATTATTGTGTCGTCTAATCGTGTTTTAGAGTAGCAGGTCTGGATTTTACCTTACCGGCAAAATCAGTGGCTAACTTGACGAATTTATCCGGTTCACAACTGTTTATGTTGTATATATTCAGCCTTTCCGCGCCTATACCCAGTACATCCAATGTTTTCTTCAGATAAGCCACTCTTTCCTCAGCTTTCTTACTTCCGTCAATATAGTGACACTGGTCCTCTGGACAGGCGAAGATCACGACACCATCTGCGCCCTGATCAAATGCCTTCATCAAGTGAAGTGCATCTAATCTTCCACTGCATGGCACTTTGAGCACCCTAATGTTCTCGGGAACACTCATGCCCAACTGTCCGGCTATCTCAGCCGCGTAACCAGCTGCGCCTTCACAGGCAAACGCTACGATAACAGGCTCATCCCTGTCTTCTAGCCACTTAGTGGGCTTCAATAAGCCCTCAATGGCTGGTAGTACTTGTTCGTCTCTGAATAGTCTCAACTGCATTGCAGCTACTGGACATGTCGCTGCGCAGATTCCACAACCTGTACATGCTTCTACATTTACTATGGGTAATCCGAAGTCGCTCCATGTTATTGCCTCGAATGGACAGGCTGATGCACATGCACCACAGCCAACACAGACATCCTCGTCTACTATTGCCTTTGTTAGCTCTACCTCGATCTCTTTCTTGTTGAGGATGCTTGAGGCTTTGTTTGTAGCGAATAGTACCTCGTTGAGAGCGTGCTGTATGTCCATTGGTCCTTGGCATGCTCCACAGATGTATACGCCGTTGATGTTTGTCTCTACTGGGCTCAGCTTGGGGTGCTTCTCGTTCAAGAAACCGTCAAGGCTCAAATCTAAACCGATTGCTTTGGCTAACTCCTCGTTGCCCTTGGAGGGTTCCATGCCGTTGCTGAGAACCACCATGTCTACTGGTAGCTGGACGTCCTTGTTGTCCTCGTCCTTGTAGTGGAACACCAAGCCGTTGGATGTCTCTGATACATCTTCAGCTTCTCCACGGATCAGCTTTACTCCTCGTTCCTGTGCCTCGTAGTAGAAGCGTTCATAGTCCTTGCCATTGAGCCTGATATCCTTGTGAAGTATTGTGATGTCGATGTCTGGCCACCGTTTCTTGATATCCAGAGCGTGCTTCACAGCGATTCCACAGCATATCCTGCTACAGTACTCGTGGATACGTGGCTCTCGGCTACCAACACACTGAACCATAACCAGTTTCTCGGGTTTCTCACCGTCGCTAATCTTTCTAATGGTTCCAGCGGTAGGTCCACTCATATCAAGAAGCCTTGCGAGTTCAAGCTGTGTGATAACGTCACGGTTTTCCCCATACATGTAGTTGCCCGTTGGGTCGTACATCTCGAATCCTGTGGCAACGATTACTGTGCCGACTTTGAGGGTTTCCTCTTTGGGCTTCATATTTAGCTCTATGGCGTCTACTGGGCATGCCTTGGCTAGGTCTTCAGCGTTTTCACAGTGTTCACGATCCATGTATGGGATTCTTGGTAGGCTCTGATTGTTTGGGATGTAGACTGCTTTTCTCATGCTGAGTCCCATATCGAACTCGTTGGGTGTCTCTCCCTCACATAATTCCATGCATTTTCCGCAGCCTATGCATTTCTCTGGGTTGATGTATCTTGGCTGTGTCTCGATGATGGCTCTGAAGTTGCCTACTACTCCTACGAGTCGTTTCAACTCGCTTAATGTGTGAACATGTACGTTGGGTTCCTTGGTTACTGGGCTCCTGTACATGCAGCGTCGGTGAAGTTCACCCTCGAATGGCATGATACAGTTTCCACAATCCATGGATGGGAAGCAGGTACCGAGTTGTGGTGTTTTACCGCCCATAAATGGCTGTTTCTCGACTATATGCACATCATAGCCCATGTCAGCTAGCCTTGTGGCTGCCTCCATGCCTACTAGTCCACCGCCGATAACCAGCGCTGATTGCTCGACAGGTATCTTCTGTACCTTGATCTCTTCTAGGCTTGTGACGCGATTTACCGCAGCCCTTAGGAGTATCTTTGATTTCTCAGCGATTAGCTCGTTTTCTGTTTCTGCGCTGCATAGCTCGCTGATGTCAACTACCTCGATTAGGTATTTGTTGATGCCAACGTCAATTGCTGCGTGTTTGTATGCTTCCTTGAAGATTCTTGGGCGGCATGAGGCGAAAACGACTCTATCTACATTATTGGTAGTGATCCACATTTTGAAGTTCTCTAGGTCTTTGTCTGTTGGACCGTAGTATCCTGAGTCTACCGCTACTACGTTTGGAAGTGTCTCGGCGTATACTGCTAGTCCGCCGATTTTTGCTCCTGTGTCGGGGCTTGTTCCCCATGGGCTGATTATTACTCCTACCTTCATCGTTATGCCTCCTCCACCTTTTTCATCAATTCACCTAATTCCGTGGTGAATTGGCTTACCATCGTACCACTGGACTCTAGCACCTTGATTGGTGTGTGTATTTTCGCTGTCTTGAAGAAGTCAGCGATGATCTCCATTTGTCCCTTGACACGCTTGTCTCCCTTCAGGAAGTGACAGCGCTCTTTTACACATCCTACCAGCATGACACCGTCTGCACCTTTCTTGACGCCGTTTAAGACGTTTCTGAGACTCAGATTGCTCATGCAGTTTACATAGACCGGTACAAAGCTACTGCTGTATGTGGATTTTGTGAATCCAGCCGTGTCCATCAGGTTGTAGCCACAGTCATCACAGATGAAGCCAAGTACGATTGGTTTGTCCTGTTTCTCGGATAATATTGCTTCTACTTGTGCATCGATTACATCATAGCCAAAGCTTGGTGTGTTTAATGCTCTTGTTGGACAACTGCTTACACAGAGTCCACAGCTTTGACATAGTAGTGGGTCAAACTCTGGGAAGCCGTCTTCTGGGATTGTGATTGCCTCGTATGGGCAGACGCTTCTACAGATTCCACACTTTCCACAGTTATCCTCATTCACTACTGGGTGGTTCACCTTCTTCTCAAGGTGTGTCCGCATATAGTTAGCTCCCATAAAAGCAGCCGCACCTGCCTGTGCTATGCTGTCTGGGATGTTCTTGGGTCCAGTAGCAGTTCCAGCTATGAATACGCCGGGTGCTCTTGTGGTGATGTTTGCTACCTTCTCGTCTATCTCCTTGTAGAACCCTGAGTCGGTTAGCTCGACATTGAATAACTCTGCTAGTTCCTCTGAGCCTTTGCTTGGCTTCATTCCTGTACTGAGCACAAGCATGTCTGCGTCTAGTGTCTTGGTTCTCCCCATTCCGTCAGTGTAGGTGATGCCTAGTCCATCACCCTGTGGAGAAACATTATCGATGTCTCCATGAATGAAGTTGACGCCCATTTCCTTGGTGTCATTGTAAAGTGACTCGAAACCATATCCGCTTGCCCTGATATCCCTGTATAGTACAGTAATCTCGGCTGATGGATCACGCTGACTCTTAATCACGCCAGCATGCTTTATCGCCGCCATACAACAATACTTGCTACAATATGACTGATACTCTTGGTCTCGGCTTCCGACACACTGAACCATCACGATTTTCTTTGGTGCCTTAGCGTCACTCGGACGAGCTACGATTCCACCTGTTGGTCCGAATGGGTCAAGTAGTCTTGCTAGCTGGTACTGGGTGATTACGTTGTTCAATCCGTAGCCCCACTTGGGGATACCGCTGGGATCAAAGTCCTCAAAACCAGTTGCTAGTACAACGGAGCCTACCTCGATGGTCTTTTCTCCAGCTTCTTCCATGATGTTCATCAATGCTGCGGGGTAGACGCTTGTACAGTTTCCACATTTGCTGTTTACAACATGCTTTAACTGTGCCTTTGTAGGTCCATCACTGTATACTAAATCATATTTTCCGGATGCGTTGGGAATAATCTCTACTGGTTGTCCCTTACCTTTCTTAGCTGATAGGTCAAGTTCTACTGGTTTCTTTGAGTATGTTACCTTGAATCCAGTTGGGTTTCGTTCTACTTCTTTTACTGTGCTGCTTACATGGTACTCGATGCCGGGTTTTGTGAGTAACTCGATCATTCTTGGACCACGTAGACACATTGTACAGTCCTCTTCTGGGTAGGTCTTGCTGATTAGTGACATTGCACCGCCGATAGCTGGGCTTCTCTCGATTACATGAACCTTGAAGCCTTGATCAGCTAGTTCTGATGCCGCTGTAAGCCCAGCTACACCTCCTCCGACAACGAGTGCTTCATTAGATCGCTCGTAGGTCATGGTTTCTAGTGGCTGTGCCGCCTTGACCTTGGCTACAGCTGCCTTCAACAGCATCTTGGCTTTCTGGGTCGCCTCTGATTTGTCGAGATGAACATACGCGATCTGCTCTTTGGCGTTCACCAAGGCATAGTTATCCTCGGGTAATCCAGCCGTTTTCATGGCGATCTCGATGGGTTTACTGCAAACGCTTCTCGTACAGGCGAATACAACTAGTCTTTCCGCGCCTTTCATCGCCTTTACCAGTGCATCCTTGTCACCTGTGGTGCAGAGAGCCTTCATTGTGATTGTTTCTTTTACACCCTCAAGGGTATGCACATATGCAGAAAGTGCCTTGTAATCTATTTTATCGTTCAATGCGTCGCCGCATGTACAGAAAATTACCTTAGTCATCTAAGAAACCTCCCTTACCTCGACCATTTTACCATCCACTTTCAGGTCAAAATCAACCATATGGACACTGCAGCTTGTGCATGGGTCATAGGCTCTTACTATTTTTTCCAGTCTCCAGCATGCTTCTGCTCGCTTCTTTTTGTCAGCGAACTCTGAGGCGTATATCTTGGCGTTTGCGTACAGGTCATGTTGTATTAAGGGGTGGTTGTAGGTTGTCGGTGCCATGATGTTAGCGTATCTGATCAAACCATTATCGTCGATTACATAATGGTGTGTCAATACACCTCTTGGAGCCTCTATAAATGATGCTCCTTCTCCACCTCTACTCTTTACAGGCTTCCTTATGTCTGTGGAGGTAATCTGTGGGTCTTCCAGCATCTGGAGTACTTCCTCCTGTCCTGCGATTAGCTCGGGGATTCTTGCAAGGTTGAAGCCTTGTACCTGTAAGCAGGGTCTTGGGAATAGTTTGAGGTATCTTTCCTCGTATTCATGTGCTACTGGCCAGGGTAGCTTGCTTGCTACGTTGAGTCTGGCTAGTGGTCCTACTCTGAGGTTTCCGTTTACCCCCTCGGGTTTATAGTAGGGTACCTTTGTGCTGCTGTGCTCCCAAACAGCCTCTTGAATATAATTGTAATAGTAGTTGGTGTCAAATTTGACGACCTCTTTTCCTGTACCTGAGATGATGCGCCCCTTGCCATCATATACATCATAGTGGTCGTCTGGTCCATTGACCAAACCCATAAAGTTTGTCTCTAGGTCTGGGAACTGGCTGCAAACCAGTGAGTCTTTCTCGTAGACATCGAACACGAAATCGGCGTAGACCTTCATAAGCTCTAATACTTCTTTTCCTTCTTCCAGAAGCTCTCTTCTACGCTCCTCCTTCAAAGCGAGAGTCTGTCCTCCGGGTACTGATGTGACTACTTGGACGATTCTTCCACCCGATGCTTCAACCACCTTGTTACCATAGGCATGAATCTTCAACGCCGCCTTTCCGATCTCAGGGTACTTGCCCATCAATGCGATGAAGTTGCGTCCATCCTCTGGTAATCCAATAAGGTCTGGTACCGCTAGGAAGGCGCTGTGGAGGCTATGGCTTGTGACGTAGCCTCCTGCGTTCATCAAGCGTCTGAGTTTGATGGCTGTTTCTGTGGGGGTTACACCCCATGCGTTTTCGATGGCTTTGACTGATGCGAGGTGGTGGCTTACGTAGCATATGCCACAGATTCTCTGGGTGAGTCTTGGTGCTTCTTCTGCTCTTTTTCCTGTTAGTAGGTATTCGAAGAAGCGGGGGGCGACTGTGATCTGGAATTTCAGGTCTTTTAGTTCATTGTTTTCTACTTCTACCTTGATCTTGCCCATTCCCTCGATTCTTGTTAGTGGGTCTATCTCTACTTTGGTCACTTGTTTCGCCTCCTAGCTATCTCGCTGAGAATAGACTCAGCGTATGTGAATCTGTATAATTGGCCAACATATGTCTCGACGCTGAACTCATCTTTTAGCTGGTTCAGTAACCCGGTCATGGCGTCAATCATCGCCATACCCTGATCAGTTACATCTAGACATGCTCCACGGCAACCCTCACAAGTGTTTCCACTCGTGGGGCAGGGTGCTCCGCAGCCACCCATAGTGGCTGGGCCCATACAGAAGAAGCCTTGCTCAAGTAGGCATCTGTCTGGGTCTGGTATCTCCTCGTGTATTCGTTTGAGCTCTGGCTCATATACGCCGAGTCTTTCCTTTGGGCAGTCATCACATACCTGCGTCGAGTTGTACTTCGGTATCTCTCCGCTCAGCAAGGTTGTTAATGTGTATGCGATGTCTGTTACCTCTGGTGGGCAACCGGGTATGATGAAATCTACCTTCACAAAGTCCTTGATAGGATGCTGCTCATCTAGTGAAACAAGGTGAGTTGGAATAGTACCCTTATCAGTTCCTCTCCAGTTATTGTAGATAGTGTTCATAAGCTCGGGACCAGGTTTGAGGTTCGCGAGCCCGGGGATACCTCCGAAGGCGGCGCATGCGCCTAGCGCGATAACGACGCCTGATTTTTCACGTATCTCCTTTATGATTTCCTCTTCGTGGGTATTTCTGATCCCGCCCTCTACGATAGCTACGTCAATTTTATCTGGTATCTCCTTAGCATCGATAAGAGTAGGTGCATAGATGAGCTCGTTTGCTGCAAGCACCTCTACTAGCGTCTCGTGGAGCCCTACGGCGGCTACTTGGCATCCGCTGTCTCCTGCGAGCCCTATTAGTAATATTCTGGCCATTTTTTCACTGCCCTTTTTAGACTAACCCCAGCTGCGTCAATCTGTGTATGATACGCCCCTCCACATTTTTATGGTTGTTTTTGAGCACACTGGGAATCTATAACCAATCTAAATGTAATAATATATGATTTTCGTCCGGCTTATTGTACAATGTTGCTTTTATAATGGTTGTAAATACCATTATTGCTATTATTTACAGATAAAAGTGATTACTTGCTCAATGTCGCCCCTAATCTGAACCTGTATGGGTCCCATGGGGTCCTCGTTGGTTAAGTTTAGAGAAACATGCCCAGCGTAGGCAGCTTGCCGGTTCAACCCGAAACTTAGGTAGTTTTCCTTTGTCCAACGAGTTAGTGTATTGTTTAATGTGGTTCTGATTCTGTCTTGAGCGATTCTTGATCTAAAGTCTCTTAGACTTTCAGGTTCTTCGAGTTTCGCTGTGATTAACGATTCTTCCTTGTTATGGTCTAATTGAATGTTGCCGAACAGGTTATGTATCGCTTTTTTAACTTTCTCAGGATCTTCCGTTGGCTGTAACTGTGCCTTGATCTTTATGCTGGTCATTATCTCAGTTTCCTGAGCAGCTTATCCAGCTCCTTTTCAAGGCTATCGACGCCGTTATCATTGTTTATGATATAGTCACTTAACGCGATGGCGTTCCCCATTCCAAACCCAAGTTCACGTCGATCCCTGACTCTAAACACTTGCCGGTTCGGTGGATCATCACTTCTACCCCTGTTCTTGAGACGATCATAACGCGTATCAGGGGAAGCATGAACAGCGATCAAATAAGTATTAAAAGCTTCAGCGAAGGTGTCCACCTCATCAAGGCTTCTTATTCCATCAATTGCTACACGATTATTTGGCTCACCAATTATGAGGGGGATGCATCTCTGGGCTACCGCCGCGTCGCCCCCTGTTTTCCTTATGTTTTCAGCCATCTTGCCAAGGTTCTCTGGGGTGGGTTCTTGGTTCCGCATTCGAACCTCGTGACGGATTACGTCTCCCATTGTGAAAACTTTGTAGTCTTTTTCTCTGAGTAGTTCGGCTAGGGTGGTTTTCCCTGAGCCAGCCATGCCTGTGATTAAAAGTAATCTTCTTTTAGTGCTCATTTTATCTGCTCCAGTCCATCGAATCTTGTCTTAATGTAGACAGGCGTTACGCCTTCATCTAATGCTATATTAGCGAGTTTTATCAATAATTCCTTCTCGGTAGGGTCTTTTTTCTTTAACTCAGGGTCTAATACGTCTCCCTGATTATCAAATTGCTGAAGATAATAGACCAAGGTCTTGTCCTTGATTACACGAGCGATCTCCCGGATATATTCTTCTCCATCTGATACACCGGGGGCAACAGTTGTACGAGCCTCGATAGGTATATTATGCTCATTACAGAGTTTGATGACCTTCAATATCCCATCTACGTATTTTTCCGCCATCACCGGGACCTGTGAGAGTCTTCCGAATGCCTCTGCGTTAAGTGGGCTCTTAACGTCTAATGCAACTCTGTCAAAGAGCCCTGTTTTTAGTGCTCGTTCCGCTTCCTCGTAAAGCGTTCCGTTGGTATCCAGCATCAGCTTTAATCCATGTTTTTTCACTAACTTGGCTGCCTCTATCACAGCATTAACCTGCATTAGAGGCTCTCCACCAGTGAATACCACGGCGTCAAGACTCGGAATAGGATACATGGCTTTCTGAAGACGATCTTCAAGGTATGATAAGTCTACCAAGGTACCTGAGTCCACTGGGATTAACAAGCTGTTATGACAGTAGGGGCATCTTATGTTGCACCCAGCCCAGAAGACGACAAGCGAGACATTAGTATACCAATCTACGGTACTCATGTCTGTTACCCCGCCGATCCTTATAGGTGTGCTCAGATCAACCAAAGATATTCTCTTGATCAGTGGTTTTCATAGATTTAAGCATGGACTAAACCAAGGCACCCAATATGTAGACCCCGATAAAGATGATGATACTCCCAATAATCCGCACTCTACCATACTTTTCACCCAAGAACAAGACACCCATCAAGGCACCAAGAACAACACTGATCTGCCTAAGCGCCAATATGTAGCTTACCTGAGCGAGACTCATAGCGTATAATACCATCATGTATCCACCTCGCATCAGTATACCAGCCACTGTAATACGGCTCAGATTAGCAGCTAGCTCCTCTTTGATAGGTTTCATTCCTTTTCGATAGATTATTGTGACTGTGAGCATCCCTGTGACAAAGAAACCAAGCCAAAAACTATAGAGAAGTGGATTAACTGCAGTAACCCCAAGCTTATCTGAGATCGAGTATATCGTTGTGCCCAGCGCGGCGAGCAACGCGTATCGACTGCTTCCTGTTCTAAGATACTTCAACGGAGCAGTGAGGTCTTGGCTCGTCAAACCACGTAGATGCAGTATGTAAACGCCGACAAATATTACCAGTATACCAATAATACCTGTGGAGGTTATCTTCTCACCCAATAACAGGAACGCGGCGAGAGCTACGAAAACTGGGCTTGAACGCGCCACAGGGTAAACAAGACTTAGATCGCCTGTCTCGTATGCCTTGCCTAGTCCGAGGAAATAGAGGGTCTCGGCTCCAGCGCTCACCAATAGGTAGGGCAGTATGCTTATGGGGAAATATATCTCGGGTAATATCACCCAGAATAGTGGTATGAATAGAATTAGACTCGTAATGTTGAGAAGTAGCATGAATGACTCCTTGTCTTTTCCAGCCTTGGAGAGATAGTTCCAGAGCCCATGACTAACAGCCGATAACAGTACGAGAATCAGGGGCAAGGGGTCCATGGCGTATCTGAGGGTTTCGGGGATTTATGTTATCACTTTCATTATATGCTGGAATTGTATCATTGATGGTATGGTAAGATGCTTCATAGCCGTCGAATGCACCAACAGTGAGGTAATTGAAGGCATCAGAAGGGTTCAAGGTGCTCTAGAGTCCACGGGAGCTAACCTGAAGCACGTTGAGCCCGAAAACATCCACCTCACGTTAAAGTTTCTAGGCGAGATTCCCCAGCACAAGGTAGACGAGGTAGCTGAAATCGTCAAAGACATCAGCTTCAATTCATTCAAGTTCAAAGTAGAAGAAGTAGGAGTCTTCCCGAATCTACGACGCCCAGCCACCATATGGGCTGGAATCACTGAGGGAGTCTCTGATTTAGCAGCGGTCTTTGAAGAGGTAGACTCAAAGATGGGAAAGCTTGGGTTTGACCGTGAGCGCCGGCGTTTCCATCCTCCTCTAACCATCAGCCGGGTGCGTAGCGGTAAAAACAGGGATCTACTTGTGGAGGAACTATTAGCAGTTAAGGATCAAGACTTTGGAGTCGTAAATGTGACTCGTATCGTATTGAAAAAGAGTGTTCTAACCTCAAAAGGTCCAATTTATTCGACTCTCGCTGAGAGTCAGTACAGTTAGATATTTAGAGTATGGGGGATATGAGGAACCGCGAAGCCATGAACTGGAGTAAACTAAGAGAAGAGGTGCTAGGGGAGATCAAACCCACCCCAGAAGAGGAAAAAAACCTACAAGACTTCGCGCAAAAAACCATCGATAACATAAACAAGGTGCTAACCGAGACCGGGATTAACGCCAAGGCTGAGTTACACGGTAGCGTAGCTCACGGTACATGGATCAAGGGTCAGCAAGACCTTGATATTTTCATCGTGAACAAGGAATACAAGTCACGAGACCAGCTGCAACAGGTACTTGATGCCTTGAAGAAGGGAACAGAGTGGGTATACACAGCGGCATACGCCGAGCATCCTTACTTAAAGACCCAGATCAACGGATACAGCCTCGACCTGGTGCCATGCTTCAAGGTTGAAAACGGAGAACTATACAGCTCAACAGACAGAACACCACTCCACACAAGATGGCTAAGCGATAGACTCCATGGTCTCGGGGACGATGTAAGGCTCCTGAAACGTTTCCTTATGACCTTGGGAATCTATGGGGCTGAGATAAAGATAGGGGGCTTTAGCGGGTATCTCTGTGAGTTATTAATCGTCTACTATC
>Ga0180301_10002862_pt1 | contig 13574 bp, 7 predicted proteins | sample GuaBasSediGuay16_FD_121797 | JGI IMG/M metagenome (GOLD analysis project Ga0180301, IMG submission 121797) | Subseafloor sediment microbial communities from Guaymas Basin, Gulf of California, Mexico - Guay16, Core 4569-2, 12-15 cm | ecosystem: Environmental > Aquatic > Marine > Hydrothermal...
ATAAATACCTGTCGAAACTTCTTGCCGCCGGTTTCAAGGTCGCTATCTGCGAGCAGGTCGAGGACCCCAAAAAGGCGAAGGGCCTCGTCGACCGCGACATTGTCGAGATAATGACCCCCGGCACGGCGACTGTGGAGACCGACGATTCCCCCGAACCGAGTTATATACTGTGCCCCGTCGCCGACGGCGAGAACGTCGCGCTGGCGGTCGCCGACCTTCTGAGCGGGGAGTTCTCCGTCGAGACGCTTTCCGCGAAAAGGCTTATCGAGAAGGTCGAGCTTCTATTGCCGAAAGAAATCCTCGTTTCCGAGGAAATAGACGGCGACATCCTCGACAACTTGAAAACCGCGGCTCCGGCGGCGCGGATGAGCTATCAGGAGCCGTGGAAATTCGCCGATGATTTCGCACGGGAGGCTCTGAAGAAACATTTCCAGGTCGAGGCGCTCGACTGTTTTGGAGATATGACCGGCGCGGAGCTTGCCGCCGCAGGTGGCCTGTTCGCCTATTTCCGCGACCTGAAAAAGGGGGATATGGCGCATATACGCGCGCTTTCGGTGCAGCGTGGGGAGGACGCGATGCACCTCGACGCCGCAACGGTCCGTAACCTCGAGCTGGTGCGCTCTATCGCCGAGGGAACATCCCACGGCACGCTACTGTGGATAATCGACGCGACCTGCACTCCGATGGGGCATCGCGTCCTGCGAAACTGGATTCTATCCCCGCTGATTTTCGCCGAGGCTATCGAAAAACGCCAGAACGCGGTCGGCAAATTGTTATACGACGCCGTATTGCTGGCGAAACTACGGGAGCATATCACCAATATGGGGGACCTCGAACGGCTCGTCGGCAAACTCGGCAACGAGAAAGCCAACCCGCGCGACCTTATCGCGCTGAAAACCGGCCTCGACGAGATTCCAAACCTGCTCGATATCTTATCGGATATGGAGACCCCGTTTCTGAACGATATCGCCGGGCGCCTCGACCCGATGGACGAAGCCCGGGGGATAATCGGTAAAAATATCAAGCCGGAACCTGCGCTGCGCATTGTCGAGGGCGGTGTTATCGCTGACGGCGTTTCGCCGGAATTGGACGAACTCCGTAAAATACGTTTCGGCGGTAAGCAGTATCTCAACGAGTTACAGGAAAGACTTCGAGAAGAACTCGATATAAGTAAACTTAAGATAGGATATAACAAAGTATTCGGCTATTATATCGAAGTCTCCAAAGGTCAAACGGATAAGGTCCCCGAATCGTTCGAGCGCAAACAGACACTCGTCGGCTCGGAGCGATATATCACCCCCGAACTTAAGGAATACGAGCAGAAAGTCCTGTCCGCAGAGGAGCGGATTTTCGAGCTTGAAAAAGAATTATTCCTGACAATCCGGGAACATCTTGCGACATTCGCGGGCAAAATGCTCGAGGTCGCCCATGCCGCCGCGGAACTCGACGCCATCGCGGCTCTCGCCGAAATCGCCCGCAGAAAAAACTGGGTAAAGCCCGAATTCACCGAAGAGGACATAATCGAGATAACCGAAGGCCGCCATCCGGTCGTCGAGGAAATCCTCGGCGCGACCGCGTTTGTCCCGAACGACACGCGGCTGACATCTGACGAGAACCAGATACTCATCGTTACCGGCCCGAATATGTCCGGTAAATCGACCTATCTTCGGCAGGTCGCGCTTATCGTGCTTCTCGCGCAGACTGGGAGTTACGTCCCGGCGCAGAAATGCCGTCTTCGCCCGGTCGACAGGATATTCACCCGCGTCGGCGCGATGGACAATATCGCCCGTGGTCAATCGACATTCCTCGTCGAGATGATAGAAGCGGCGAACATCCTGAACAACTCGACCACGAGAAGCCTCGTTCTTCTCGATGAGATAGGCCGCGGAACCAGCACCTACGACGGCCTCGCGATAGCATGGGCATTAAGCGAATTCCTCCACGAGAATAAACACCACCGCGCGAAAACCATATTCGCAACGCATTACCACGAGCTGACCGCGCTGCCGGAGGCCTATCCACGCGTGAAAAACTTCCAGGTCGCGGTGCGCGAACGCGGCGAGACCGTGCAGTTCCTGCATAAAATCGTCCCCGGCGGTTGCGACGACTCCTACGGCATCTATGTCGCTAAACTCGCCGGTGTCCCGGAGACCGTGATAGGGCGCGCAAAACAGGTGCTCTCTGTGCTGGAATCCGGCGAGACGCTCAACCGAGAGACCGTAACGCGAATCGGCCGCCACAAGGGCAAGACAATCCAGACGGAAGGTGTCCAGATTTCACTGTTCGAGCCGGAGAACCACCCGATAGTCCAGCAGCTGCGCGATATGGACCCCGAACGGATGACGCCGCTCGACGCGCTCGACGCGATAGTCCGGTGGCGAAAAAAATGGATACGGTAGGGGCGTGTTCTAAACCTGCCTGCGTATAGAGGTAAAACGAATGCTGGAAAAAAGGGAATTACCATATAGGCGACCGACCCGATTGAAGGGGTGGGATTATTCCGCACCTGGAGGGTATTTCATAACGGTTTGCACATTCGGAAAAACCTCGTTTTTCGAGCGAAGAGATATAGCCAGTATTGTCGAAAAGACGTGGTTGGATTTACCCAATCATAATGTAGGGGTCATTTTGGACGAATTCGTTATTATGCCCGATCACGTTCACGGGATTATCATTATAAATCCGCCTCGGGCATTGACAGAGACGCGGGAAGACCGCGGATTTGAAAAACGGGAGGGTCACGGACCCTCCCCTACGGGTGACGTCAAATCGTTTGTAGGGGCGGGTTCTAAACCCGCCCGCGTGTCTTTATGCGAGGTTATCCGCCAATTTAAAACATTTTCCGGCAAACGGATAAATAAATTTCTCGACCGTAAAGGTCCGGTTTGGCAAAGATCATTTTACGACCATATTATCCGCAACGAGGACGACCTCAATTCGATTCGCGGATATATAATAAACAACCCGTTGGCGTTGGAAATAAAAACGGGAGGGTCGCGAATTTGAAAAAACGGGAGGGTCACGGACCCTCCCCTACGGGTGATGTCAAATCGTTTGCAAGGGCGTGTTCTAAACCCGCCTGCGCGGGGGGACCGGCAACAATAGAAATCGATAAGGAGAAACGATGAAACGACACAAATGGATATCGATTATCGCCATAACCTTGTGCTTGCTTCTTGCCGACAAACGTTACGACAGATGGTTGGGGAGGCGATAATCCGCGATTGAAAACGGCGTAGGGCGCGCACGGTAAAAATAGAAATCAATAAAGAGAAACGATGTCGAATTATGGCAGCAAATACAAGAGTTCCGAAGAGAAGCGTGCTCACAATAAGGCTTCGAAAAGCGCGGAGACCGCGCCATTACGTAGGTAAAAATATGCGTAAAATTATCATAATCGCTGTTCTCGCTTGCGTGTGCTCCATCCTCGCCACACCATACTGGGATTTCGAGACGCACCGGGAGGCGCGACGGCGAATCGAAGCCCTCGAATCGCAGGCGCGGTTGCGTTCAACCGAAATGCCACCGTGGCAGGTCTATCCGCGCTTCTCCTATCCGCACGAGCTGGTCGAATTGGCCGAATTCTGGCGAATCTGGCAGCTTATGGACATCGACAGCATCGAGCACGGCGGGATTATCGAGGCCGAATCGGGCGACCTGCGCGAGGTCATTCAGACCGACAACACGCAGGAGGTCGTCTGGAACTGGGCGTTCTACACCGCTCGCTCCGGCGACTCGACCTATCTCGAAAATATCGACTCGGCGTGGGTCTATCTCGGCAATTTCCCGGCCTATCTCGAGGAAATATCCGACCTCGGCGGCGGTCATACCTCATATTACTATCGTGTCTGGAATTCTGCCCTGGGTTTGCTGATGACGATGGGTCTGCGCGACAATCTCGGCGATTATCATCACGGTTACGCCGATTCCTGCGTCGATGTGTTAATGAACAATCGCCTCTCGATGGACACGCCGTGGCCGGAAATCGACGGCCTCCACGCGCTCGTCAACAGCTTTGCCGCGGGATGTCTCTACAAATATGGTATGGAATACACCTGTCTCGAATACTGCGACACGGCGGTTTCAATCGCCTGCGCGGTGCAGGAGTGGATAGACGAGGACACGGCGGCGCGTATGGATTATGTCGATTGGGCGATGTCGTCCGGAACGATTTTGTGGGGGATGGTTAATTCGCGCTTCGTGGCATTCCCGGATTCCCTCGATGCCTGGCTCTCGACTTATGGCGTGTATATCCCGGACAGGTTCCCTGCGCCCGACGATTACGACCCGCTTATCTGGGACAACAGCTGGAACATCTGGCTTGCCAACGGCTTTCGTGCGGTATGGCACGCGACCGGCGACAGCTCTTACTATATCGAATACCGCGAGATACTCGACGAGCTTCTCGCGCAGGACCGCGACGGGGACGGCGGAATTCCGGCGTCTGCCGCAGGCCCGGATTACGAGGATATGACCTGGATAAGCGCGTATCTTCTACTCTACGCGATGGATTGGGTTATCGATTCCCTGCCGGAACTCGATGTGGGCGCGCTCAATCCGACTGTCTATATGCCGAAGGGTTTTGCCACAATGGACGATACGGTTTACGTCGTTGCACAGGCGGCGGCGTTCGGCGATGGCGCGGCTGGCGACGTCGATTTCTCGGTCTATTTCGATTGGGGTGTTCTGCTCGATACTACGGCGAATCTCGGTTGGGGAGAGGTTTGCCCCGCGGATACATTCGCGATTACTCCCGGCGCGGAGGGCACGCACGTTATCGAGGTGCATACATATCTCGCCGACACTGAACCGTGGAACGACACCGCGCGCGTGGAGTTCGAGGCGACAGCGGTTCGCAACGTCCACGGAATAGTCAGTGGCCGCGATGATTTCAGCCCTATCGAGGCGGAATTGTCGTTTAGCCTTATTCTTGGCGATTCTATCACGCCGTTTGATAATGCGATTGCAGACACTACCGGTTACTACGAGCTTGACCTGCCCTGCCTTTCGTTTAAGATAGAAATCGACCCCGAATTCCCATATTGGCGCGAGATTCTCGATTCAGTCTGGATAAATCCCTTTATCGATAATCAGTTGGATATTCAGGTCGACCGCGCGGATTTGGTTATCGTCGACGACGACACCGGCGCGATATACGAGGATTACTACCTGTTCGTTCTCGACACCATCGGCGCGACATATCGGCTGTGGGACCGCGATTCTATCGGCTCTGTGCCGCCCGAGGTCGGCGGCGAGATGCGTCGCCACACGGTTCTCTGGTTCACCGGCGACGATTCGACAAATACGCTCGATTCGGCGGATATCGCTGCGTTGCAATATATCGTGGATAACGGCGGTTACGTGATTCTCACCGGCCAGGGGCTTTGCGAGGACCTCGCCGGAAATTCTGCTTTCGATTCGCTGGTTCATTGCACGTGGCTCGGCGGCGACGGACTGCCGGTGCTTTACGGTGTCCCAGGCGACGAGGTATCGGACAGCTTCGGGATAGTCGTTACGTTCGGCGGTGGCAGCGCGGCAAACCAGACTCACCGAGACAGGCTCGAACCGATTTTTCCGGCGGTCGGATGGCTTATGTATTCCGATAGCTCCTTCGGCGCAATCCGCTACGAGAATCCTATAAGCGGTGGTAAGCTCGTCTTCCTCGGTTTCGGTATCGAGGGGGTAGTCTATCCCGGCGCGAATCCTTCATATACCGACCGCGTGGAGCTTCTTGAGTCGATACTTAAATGGTTCGACCCGACTTACGAAATCGCCGAGATAAAGTTGCCGTCGGCACTAAAACTGCGTGCGTATCCTAATCCGTTCAATTCGACGGTGAAGGTCAGGGTATCGGGTTTAGGGTTTAGGGTCTCTGGTATCGAGATATACGATATTGGCGGACGGCGGATAGCGCCGGTCACTGAGCTTGTCGAAGTGCCCGGCGGCGAAAAGCTCCCTTCGACAGGCTCAGGGAGCGGTATCCGGGAATTCATCTGGCGTCCCGATAGAGCAATCCCCAGCGGGGTATATCTCGTCAAAACAATAGGTTGCGACGATTACTTAAAGTTAATTCTCATACGGTAGGGATTTGATTAATCAAACCCCTACGGACCGATTTTAATTCAAACGATGAAACGTATCACAATGACTGATAACAATAAAAAAAACTGGAAAGTCCTATTCTCCATCGCCCTCCTATCCCTATTCGCCGCGCCTCCGTTGACGAATGCCGAGTCGTTCGGACGTAACAAGGTCCAATACGAATATCTGCATTGGGAGTATATCGAAACCCCCTCCTTCAGAATTTATTATGTAGAAGGGTATGAAACACTGGGTCGGTTCGCGGCGGAGATTCTCGAGGACGCTTATCCCGTGGTCAGTAGCGACCTCTCGCAGGATGTCCTCGCCCCGGTTCCGGTTATTATCTTCCCATCGCCGGGGGAGTTTCAGGAGACGAACATAATCACATCCATTCTCGGAGAGGGCACCGGCGGATTTACCGAGATTCTCAAAACGAGAGTCGTGGTGCCGTTCAACGGCAGCTACGAGGATTTTCGCCACGTGCTCGTTCACGAGATGGCGCACGCCGTAACCTTCGATAAGCTTATCGGGCGCGGACCGACAAAACTCCTTTCCTCGGGGAGGATTTTCGAGTTGCCTCTATGGCTCGCAGAGGGCATAAGCGAATTCGAGTCGATTTGCTGGGATGTCGAAAGCGATATGTATCTCCGCGACGCGGTCCTGAATAACTATACCGTTCCGTTTTCGAGACTCGGCGGGTTTCTCGCGTATAAAGAGGGTGCCAGCGTTGTGGGTTATATCGCACGGCGATATGGACGCAAAAAAATCGGCGAGATACTCGGCAAGGGACAGGTGCATATCTCCGCGGACGCCGCAATGAAAGCCGCTCTTGGAAGAACACAGGACGAGCTTTACGAGGATTGGCTCGATATCAAGAAACGCGAGTATTTCCCCGAATTCGGTATTCGTCGACGCCCCGAGGATATCGCCGACAGAATAACCGACCACGAGGAGGACGGCTCTTATTTCAACGTAATGCCGGCGTTCTCTCCCGACGGCCATCGTGTCGCGTTTATCTCGAACCGTAACGATTATATCGATTTGTTCGTCGCGGATGTTATCACCGGCCAACTCGAATTGGTCGCCCGCGGCGAACGCAGTGGCGAGGCGCAGAGCTTTCATCCATTCCGCAGCCGTGCGGGATGGTCGGAAAAGGGAGAATACATCGCCTATTCACGCAAATCCGGCGGCAGCGACGAAATCGCTATCCGCGAAAGCAATAAATGGAAAATGTATAAAACGATGCGTTTCGATAGTATCCGCGAGATATCGTCCCCAGTATTTCTGCCGGATGATATGGGTTTGATTTTCAGTGGATTGGAAGGCGACCGCACCGACTTGTATATCACGGGTTTCGATAATAATCTCCCGCGCAAACTTACAGACGACCGCTGGGATGACCGTTTCCCTTCTGTTTCGCCGGATGGTAGATATGTGGCTTTCGCAAGCGATAGACCGATAAACGGCGGGGATTCGGATAATCTGACAGAACCGGAGCAGGGTCAGATATCGCCGGAACATCAACCCGAACGAATGGAGTTCCGGTTCGGCCATTACAACGTTTGGATTCTCGATGTCGAGGAGGACACACTCGCGCCGCTAACTACCGACGGACTCGGCAACGGCCAACCCGTCTGGTCGCCGGACGGCAAATCAATAGCCTATACCAGCGAACGAAACGGCATTCGTAATATCTGGATTGCCGAGCTTGGCGACAGCGTTGTCCACCGGCCGTATACAGATTTACTCTCCGGCGCTTTTACTCCGACCTGGGACCCAGACGGCAAAAAACTCGTTTTCTCGGCGTTCTACAACGGCGGCTTCGACCTATTCTACGCGCACGAATTGGTCCCGTTGGATTCGATTTCGCCGACGCCGTATATGCTCGCGAGAGATACGCTGCGCCCGCCGGAAGATACGACCGGTTCCGCAAAAAGATTCGCGCAGATTTCTGGAGACCTAAGGCGATATTCGTTCTCATCCGGCGACGAAAAGGACGATAGGGAGTATTCCCTCGAACCGGAGAAATACACACCGCAGTTCTCCGTCGACCTCGTCTCCGGAACGCTCGGCTACGATACCTATTACGGTTTTACAGGATACACCTATCTCGTCTTCAGCGACGTTATGGGCAACCAGCAGATAGTTGTGGCAACAGATTTTTTCGAAGAAATCGAGAACACGAATTTCTTCGTCTATTACGCGTATCTTGCGCAAAGATACAACATCGGCGGCCAGGCCTATCGATATAAAAACTACTTTTTAGTGAACGACGAACTTTTTTCTGATGATGTCTTCGGCAGCGCGGCATTTATCGAATATCCGTTTAGCCAGTTTAACAGAATTCAGTTTATCGCCGAGGCGTTCATTATCGACAGGGATTATTGGGATTCCGACATAAACGATATAATGCCGTTTAACTTGAGACTCGAGTTCGCCGCAGTCCGCGATAATTCACTATGGAAAAACACCGGCCCAGTCGCGGGAACGAGAGCGAAAATCGCTCTGGAATATGTCCCGCCTATCGATAACGACGGTATGGATTACTACGGCGGGCGCCTCGATTTGCGAAGATATATCCATTTCGGCAACGGCTACGGTTTTGCGATGAGAGCCGCCGCTGGCGGTGCATGGGGAAATCGAGCCCCGACATACTGGCTCGGTGGTTCCGATAACTGGCTCAACTGGCGGCTCGCAACCGAAGATATTTACTCTATCGACAAATTCTATTTCTCGCGAATGATAACGCCGCTTCGCGGTCATCCGTATTTCGCATATAAAGGCAATATTTACGCTCTCGGTAATCTCGAGATTCGCTATCCTTTCGTCGAACAGATGGACCTCGGAATGCCGCCGATAACGATAAGCGGCATAAACGGCGCGTTATTTATGGATATCGGCGCTGTTTCCGGACACGAAATCTCCGAATTCACAGGGTGGCGCAACGGACGTCTCGAAGATATCAAAATGAGCCTAGGTGTTGGAACCCGAGCGTGGATATGGATGTTCCTGTTTTACTACGACCTCGCGTGGAGCACAGACCTTTACGATATCGCCGATAAACCGGTCCACCATTTTGGCCTCGGAGCGGAATTCTAAAAGAAGGTTGAAAGCCGAATAGCACCGGACTTCGGGCCGAATGTCTAATGAATATAGTAATCGCTAAATACGGGAAGCGAATCCGCCGGAGGCGGTCGAGCACAAATATATCCAGCATTGCCGGCTGGCGCGAGGGTCGATGTGTCTTTGGGGGGGGAGTTTTTGCGTCCGGAAATAATATATTCCCGAACCTTACCGGACAACGCAAAAACCGTGACAGCCTGCATCGCGGAATAACGATAACTATACACGATAGACGATAAACAAAGATGTCCCTCTGGATTATCGCATTAATCGCCGTTGGTTTCGGTACCCTAATCCTGATAGCGCTATGGGTTGTTGTCGCCAGGGTCGCGCGGAAAGCCAAGGAGCGCTGGCTTATGGAAAACGCCGGAACGGAGGTCGTTATGTCCGCCAACGGACCTAATTGCGCAGCTTTTCCCGGAGAGAATTTTAAATTGCGCGGAAACGGCCTTCTCGTATTGACGCCAGATTATCTCGATTTCATTATGTGGGCGCCCGAAAAATCGCTCAGGATACCTATAAAGAATATCTTAACCGCCGATACCGTAAGAAGCTTCGCAGGGCGATGGGGCCGTCTGCCGATGTTGCATATCGTATTTATGAGCGAGACTGGCGGGATGCTCGAAACCGCGTGGTCGATGGCCGGTGCAAAAAGCTGGGTAGAAGAAATAAGGAGATTGAAAAAAATAGGTTAGCAGAAGCTGATTATAAAAAGCGAGTCTGTAGTCAGTCGTGGAGCATTAACGGCTCGTTGGATAATGGGTTCGCCATTTTAGCGCCTTTTTTGGGAGAGAGTGATTTAAATCGCTTTTATGGAGAATTGCAATTTCGCAGGAATTATGTAATCTCGAGATAAAAACTAATGAACCACGCAAAACGGCGAATTGTATGTAATTGCGAGGGGTATAACGACGAAGCAATCTTAATAGCCTATTACCAGACAATAAAATGAGATTAACGCGCCTCGTTAAAATAAAGCTCTTAATAACAGAATTTCCTAATTTTGCAGGAAATATGATAAAAACCACATCACGGAGGCTACTATGCCAAAAGAGAAACCGATAGCTAAAATACTCGTGGTTGACGATGAAGAATCGATGCGGGAGTTCCTCGATATTATGCTTTCAAAGGAAGGTTATCTTGTCGAAACTGCAGACTGTTACAACCGGGCTATAGAAATAATGTCGAGGGAAAAGTTCGATGTCGTTATCTCGGATATCAAGATGCCCGACATATCCGGTATAGACCTTTTGAAGGAGATACATTCGATAGACCCAGAGACGACCGCGATAATGATAACCGCTTACGCCAGTCTCGATAGCGCCGTCCAGGCGTTGCGCGAGGGCGCTTTCGATTATATTACAAAACCTTTCGAGGTCAGCCAGATTAAGTTCGCTGTATCCAGGGCGCTGGAAAACAAACGGCTTCGAGAAGAAAACAGGATACTCCGCGAGCAAATCCGCACCGGTGGGGGAGGGTCGCTCGACGAATTCGTCGGAGAATCGAAGGCAATCAGCGAAATAAAGGAGTTCGTTAAAAAAATCGCGCCGACAGATAGCTCGGTCCTTATTACAGGCGAATCCGGGACCGGAAAAAACCTTATCGCAAAGGCAATACATAAGCTCTCGCCTCGCGCCGACGGTCCATTCGTTGCGATAAACTGCGGCGCAGTCCCAGAACAACTCCTCGAAAGCGAACTTTTCGGCCATATGAAAGGCTCGTTTACCGGTGCGATAAAGGACAAGGAGGGCTTGTTCTCGGCAGCCACCAGCGGCACATTGTTCCTCGATGAAATCGGCGCGTCATCCCTAGCTATTCAGGTCAAACTTTTGCGCGCGCTCGAGGAAAAAGAAATTACACCGGTGGGCAGCACCAAACCGATAAAGGTCGATGTTCGCTTGTTGGCCGCGACAAACGCCGACCTCGCCGATATGGTTTCCAAAGGCTCTTTCCGCGAGGACCTGTATTACCGTTTGAATGTGTTTCATATACATATCACGCCATTGCGTGAAAGGCGAGAGGATATACTCCCGACAGCGAGATTTATTCTCGAGAAACTCGCCACTCGAACCGAAGAGCGTGTAAAAAAAATCACTAGGGCCGCCGCTAAAGTGCTCGAAAACGCGCCCTGGAGAGGTAATGTCAGGGAGCTTGAAAATATCCTCGAACGCGCGCTCCTTATGGCAGAAACCGACAGTATCGGTGTAGACGCTCTTCCCGATTCTATAGGAAAGGCTCCGCGTAAAATCCCGGAAGACATTTCGATAAAGGCTCCGGCTGATTTTCTACCGTCTATGGAAATTATCGAGAAAGCCTATATTTACTGGGTCCTAGCCTCGACAAACTGGAAAAAAGCCCGTGCCGCCGAAATACTCGGTATCGACGCCAGCACTCTCTATCGCAAAATCGAAAAATACGGACTTAAAGAACATATCGGCGATTAGATTATAACCGAAAGAGACCAGAGTATATCCGGAATGTCTAATCCCTGACATAGAAAACTAAAAATGACTACGGAGAACAAATGAACACCGTAATCCTCGACCAAAAACCTGCGATATCGCATCTTTTAACGAAACTCCGCGATAAAAACACTCCCGCGCCCGATTTCAGGAATACTCTCGAAACGCTGTCGCTGTTGGTCATTGGAGAAGCCCTCGAAAAAGCGCCTTCGGAAAAAGCGACAGTAGAAACTCCCGTTGGTAACGCCGAAGTCCGCAGAATAATCGAGAATAAGGTTGTCGGTGCGCCGATACTTCGCGCCGCTCTCGGGATGGTCAGACCTTTTATGAAACTATTGCCGGCGGCCTCGATTTCGTATGTCGGTTTTAAACGCGATGAAAAAACCCTCGAGCCTGATTATTATTACGATTCACTTCCAGATAACCTTATCGGTAAAACCGTTTTCGTTCTCGACCCGATGCTCGCTACCGGCGGAAGCGCGGTTGCCGCGGCGAAACTTATCGATAAACGGAGTCCTGATAAAATCGTATTCTGTGCGATTATAGCTGCATCTGAAGGAGTGAGCAGACTCGACGAGGCTTTCCCTGATATGCCCGTATATATCGCCGCTATCGACAAACACCTCAATGAAAACGGTTATATAATCCCCGGTCTCGGCGACGCCGGCGATAGACTATTCGGGACGTAATAAGTTCGACCAGTAATTTATGATAGCCGTCTTCCAGTCATTTTCGGCTTGACCCGGAATCGCTCGACGGTCGATAAAGAGGGTGTCGTGGAGGCTATCTGTATTTTCGAGGAGATTCTAGGAGTTTAGACCTTAACCGGTTCGAATTCAGGATAAGCGCACTTCTTTACCAGCGGGCATTTCGCGCATTCCGGTTTTCGCGGTCTGCAAATTATCCTGCCCAATTTTAATAAATTCAAATGGAATGTCTTCATTATCTCTCGCGGGCAGATTTCGGTCATTTTCCGCTGGATTTTAATAGCGGTCGTTTTTTCGGGGAACCATCCGAGCCTCGGCATAATCCGTTTAATATGTGTATCGACAGGGAAATACGGCGCGCCGGCGCTAAAAAGCAAAAACACGGCTGCTGTCTTTTCACCGATGCCGTCCCGACGGACGAGCCACTCGAACGCCTCGTTATGCGGTATTGTTAACAGGAAATCCGCCGAGTATGTGCCGGTTTTATCGAATATCGCTTTCAGTAGCGCTTTTATTCTGAACGAGCGCTGATGCATCATTCCGGCAACTCGGATAGCATCGGCGAGAGCCATCTCGGGTGCCGCAGCGACCGACTCCCACAAAGGATACTGTTTGCGCAGTTCTGCGTAAGCCGCGTCGCGGTTTTTGTCGGTAGTGTTCTGCGACAACAGCCCCGCGACGAGAGCGCCGGTCGTGCCGCCTTCTCGCGGTGGTTTTTTCGTTTCACCGAATCGCTCTAAAAGCAACCGGTGGGCCTCTTCGATATCAGTAATAGTCGGAAGGCTCAATGTCCTCTCTCACAATGTATTTACCGGTCGCTTTGGCAGCGACCTCGCCGGCATCGTCGATTATCGAGGCCTCGGCGGTATAGAGTTTTCGCGCGGCGTTCGTTAATTTTGCGACAACCTCGTATTTCTCATTCGAGATAATAGGCTTTTTATAGCGAATCGTAACCTCCGCCGTAAAATAATACTTTCGATAACGGAGCCATCCGGTCCAGCCCATAATTTCGTCGAGAACCGCCGCGATTATCCCCCCATGGACAGTTCGAACATAGCCGCAATGAATCTCTTTCGGAACCCATTTCGTCCGAACCTCGTCACCCCTTGCCTCGAAAGCGAGCTGCAGCCCGTAATCATTATCCGGCCCGCAGACAAAACAGGATTTGTAACGCGGAATTTTCTCCCATTGCGGATTATTC
>Ga0180301_10002863_pt1 | contig 13574 bp, 14 predicted proteins | sample GuaBasSediGuay16_FD_121797 | JGI IMG/M metagenome (GOLD analysis project Ga0180301, IMG submission 121797) | Subseafloor sediment microbial communities from Guaymas Basin, Gulf of California, Mexico - Guay16, Core 4569-2, 12-15 cm | ecosystem: Environmental > Aquatic > Marine > Hydrothermal...
ATCAACTTGTGAGAAAACGGGAAGCGACGGCAACTGAAATTGCGAAAGAGTTGAATATCGACGTTGACGTAGTATATTACCACCTTAAGATTTTGAGAAAATCTAACCTATTATCAGAGCCGAGAATTGTAGTTAGAGGGAATTATATAGAGAAATACTATTCCATTCGTTCAGACTTTAAAGAGAAATTATTAGACTCTATAAAACAGCTAGCTGAGAGGGAGAGAAAACTAAGCATAGGAGAATATCGTGAAATTGTTATAGCTCTCCTTTCTGTAGTTCAGTCGATAATTTCAGGTTCTATTAGAAAGTTAAAAGAGGTAGATGAAAAAATCATAGAAGACATTAAAGCCCGAGATAGTATAGAATCAAAAATAATCTTCTGCAACAGGGAAAAATATGATGAACTTCTAGGAAAGCTGAGAGAAATAACTCATAGTAGCATGTTAGATTCATTCGATCCTGTTGAAAAGGAAAATGTCGTAATCATAGTATGCATACCAAAAATTGATTGAAATCTAAGTGTTTTCAGTTAGATATAAATAGTTGCTCTACTGGGAGATTTTCTGATCCGTTTTGATATGATGACATAAATAAACACGACAGCTACAAGCACGGTTATCAATGCTAAGAGATAAGGAGTATAATCAGGAGTATTTCCTTCTTTGACTACTTCAATCTCCTTTTTTTCCTTCTCCTGCTTTACAATATTTGTATTTTTGAATGTCTTTATTCGAGACAGTTGAAGAGCGAGCTTTGAGTAATAAGATGACAACTTATATAATCTGAGCTTTACTTCATAATCTTCTTCATAATCAGCTAATTCCATATAGCTGGAAGCTAGAATAGGCGTGGTAAAGTTCTGGGCTATCGATAAGGAGTAGACGGCTTTTTCCCGAGCTTTTTCGACGAATACTTCGGTTATATCTCTTTGAACAGCTTGTAGATGAATCTTATTCAGTGCCAACTCGGAATCTACTAACGCCTCTATAGCATATGTACAGGAAAGAAAGTAGTATCCCTTATCAAAAGCATCTCTGGCTTTTGCAAAAGCCTTCTCTGCTCTATCTACTTCTTCTAGATACATATTAGATTCTGACATTAAGGTATAGGCATAACTCCATGAATTCCTCGCAGCTAGCAAATAGTCGTTAGCGATCTTCCTTACATAGTCAAGTTGCAACTCTCTTCCTTCAGAGAATTTCTCTGTAAGGTTAAGCCATGTCATACTTGCATAGGCTTGCTGCTCCGAGTAAGCCAACAGGTATGCTTTTTCGTACACGTCGGCCGTTTCGTTAGCTTTGATAAACTTTTCTTTAGCTTTTTCTAGCCTATACTCTGCCGCCATTACGAGTTCTACATCCATGGGAGAATCTACTATCCCTGTCTCTACAAGCTTACTGGCTTTCTCCAGTACTCCCATCACTCTCTCGGCGATTTCTCCTAGCCCTCTTTCTCTGTAAGATAGTATGTTATCCACGTATTGAAGCACGACTAAAGCTCTAAATGCCAGGCTAGCCGCTACATAAGGCATACTGTCCGAAACACGTTTCGCTCTATCAAGGTTTTCAGTAGCTTTTTCGTCGAGGAACGATAATAGCTGATTTTTAGTGTCGAGGCTTAAATCGCCTTCTTCTATGTTTACTCTTACATCGTTTTCCATAGCTTCTGCTTTGTTGATTAATTCGAGAGCAACTTCTGAGAAAATCTCTCTCGTTAACTCTCTATACTTCGGTTCTTTGACGACTTGAACTTCAAAAGTTCGGTTGAAAAATATCGAAGCCGCTTCTCTTATATCGGCTACTTCTATTACTGTAATACCCCATTTCTCCTTAGCGTATTCTACCAAGTCTACTTTTACAGGTTTTACCTCTGTGAAGATGAAAGGACCAACTTTTTTCTTAACAACTTCATATCTGATTACTATGGTTTGGCCTAGAGGTACTAGAAATGTTTTCACGCCTTGTTGGGCAGCGGCTTCTATTTTCTCGGGTATTCCACCGACGGGTCCTATAGAACCATCCGGGTTTATAGTTCCGGTCATCAAAACGTCTTCTCTAATGTTCCAACCTGTTAACGCGGAAATTATGCCTATAGTCATTACAGCGCCAGCGCTGGGGCCTCCAACTATTATGGATTCTGATTTCACTTTTATCAGAAAGTCGTAATTGGATAAGTTCAAGCCTAACAACTCGCATGCTACTTGCGCCGCTATCTTAGCCGTAGCCTGCATATCTAGCTCTGTGAGAGAAGACGTCGATACGTATACATCTCCATTACCTTCTATAACAGCTATTTCTATTCTCGTTAGAACGCCTTTAGCAGTTCCTCCTGCACTTGAAACTGCTGGAGCTGAGACTTCGGAGCTTCCAACTACTCTTATTTCTCCTGAATCAGATGAAACTATTTGAGATATGTTCAGTAAAAGTAACGCTATTATTAGGATAGAGACAATCTTTTTTTCTGGATCCATACCCCTTCATATAATTAAAATCGAGATTAAAACGTTTTTTCATAAATTCAGGAAACATATTTATGCGTCAGTACGTGTAGACTATATGGTGCGATTTTGGCTTGTAATTTAGAAATTAAAAATGTTACTTCTGAAAATGTGGATGATTTAATTAATCTCTGTATTCCTCCCGGGATGGAAGACAATCCTCTCTTCATTAAAGGGGCTGAAATGAAGAAGAAATGGGCGTTACACAATATTGAAAAATATAGGTGTATAGCCAAGCTAGCATATGTAGGCTCAAAACCGGCTGGCTTAATACAATACGTGTCGATTCCAGAGGAAAAAGTGGTAGAGATTACTTGTATATTCGTTCCAGAAGAGAAAAACCTTAGAAAGGGAATAGGGAGAGCCCTGTTTAAGGCTCTTTTAGAAGATATGAGAAAGCCAAAACCCTTCTTCGATAACGATGCTCCCTCAGCTTTTATAACTTGGGCTTTTCAAGTTCCTAGGAGATATCCTCAACACGAGTTCTTCCGAAAAATGGGTTTTAAAAGAGTAGAAAAGGACAATCCATTCTTCCTTTACTACCCGCTCAAGCCAGGCTACGTATATCGTCCTAAAGAAGAGAAATTCATTTCTCTAGAAGAGGATGAGGGCAAAGCTTTAATATTCATGGATTACTCCTGCCCGTTCTCCGTATACTTTATGGAGAAAATTAAAGAACTTATACGTGAAGTAGCCCCTGATATCCCGATTAGAGTAATAAACATGCTTGAAGAACCTGAAGAAGTAAAGAAGAGAGGTAAGGTAACTTTTTGCGTAGTTAATAAAAAGCCTATTAAAACCTTCTTCGGGAATAAAAAAGCTTTTCAAAATGAAGTTAAAGAAGCATTAGGCGGCTCTAATAGCTAACTAATGTACTACTGCTTCACCCGCCGCTGAAACGAATCATAGATATCTTGAAGAAGCACAGTGAATTCTGTAGAAGTATTTTAAGAATACTTAACGCCATAACATGCTATTTCTAAAAGTTTTAATTCATCCAAGGTCAGGCTTAGCAAGGCTTCGTACAATCCCGGCTGTTTCTCCATCACTACAATGCCCTTTATAAGCACTCTCTGTCTGAATCGCGGCTCTAACTCTCTCAGAGGTACCACATCTACTGGTATTTTTAGTTCTAGCTCTAGTTTAGCGCCTAATTTAGCTAAAAACTCTAGGTTTTCATCCTTTGAGTATACCGCTATATCAATATCTCTATAGCTCTCTAAGTCTACAAAACTGCCGAAGATTACAGCTAGTAAGACCTTCTCCTCTTTTTCCAATAACTCTTGTAACTTACTCAACACTCTTACCTTATCTTCTCTAAAGTATTTATATTTGAAAAGCATTTCTAATCCTCTCAATAAAGCTTACAACTTTTCTAAAATCCTCTTTTACATTCTTGTATATGCGCTTATCGTCTATAATCCAGTACCTGTGAACAATAAGATTTCTCAATTTAACGAGCTTTATAAAGTCGTCTAATTCATCGTTAGAGATTAAGCCTCGATCTGCTAAAAGCCTGAGCGTTTGTATAGGGGTGTGAGGCTCTAAGCCGTAGGCTTTTCTTGCGATGTGGTAAACTAAAGCCATCAATGCTTCAACAAGGACAATTATGTAATACCTAACTTCGCTTTTTTCAGCACGGCTAAGAGCCTCAAAAGGTTTAGAGGCATCCTTTACAAGTATATCGATTGCCTCATGTATATCCCGTATAAGCTTCTCTACAAATTCTCTGTTTATTTCAGTATTCAAAGTTTTCACCACGTCTTCTTTCATAAACTCTATATGCTAATAGCTCTCTCCATCAATTATAACATAGAGGATAAAAATGTTTACTATGTTAACATATTCGATTGAAAGATTACTAATTTACTTGTCGAAGATTAATCTAGTGAAAATATGTATCCGAGATATATAGAACCCGGATTTAAGCCCTATAACCCGGTCGAGCTCGCATTTAAAACTGAGAAAATAGTTACTAGAGAGGGGGAAGAAGGCCAAAAGAGGAAATACACCGATTTCTACTCTGTACCCGTGTATAGTGGGATAGCGACCGGATACGCTGTGGGCTGCTGTCTTAGATGTTTCTATTGCTGGAGCGGATTTTCAAGAGATTTCCCAGAGAAATATGGCGAATTCTATTCTCCCCGCGCAGCCTTCGTAAATCTGGTTAAAGCCGCTAGGGAGGGGATAAAATACGGGAAGCCGTACTGGAGGTTACTGGTAATAAATAAGGCGAGAATCTCAGGTTGTGAGCCTACTATAGGCAGGCGGCATTTATTAAAGCTCTTAGAATATGTAGAAACGTCCGATTTTAAACTCTTCATTCTTGAGACAAATGGAATTCTAATAGGCTGGGATAAAACCTACGCGAAAGAAATATCCAAGTTTTCCAAAGTACACGTCAGAGTTTCCATTAAAGCCGGTACTCCCGAAGGATTTACATGGAGGACTGGAGCTCTAGGCAAATTCTACGACTTTCCATTTAAGGCTCTAAAACACCTTCTCGACTACGGTGTTAGCTGTCACGCAGCGGCTATGACAGATCCCAGGATAATGTCTAGAGAGGAGAGAGCTAAAATTTTAGAAGAGCTCGCCGAAATAGACAAAACATTGGCAGCTGGCTTAGAAGAGGAGGTAATCGATCCTTATAAAACTACTATATTTAGGTTGAAAAAAGCTGGCATGAAACTTTAAAATATATACTTAGTTAGTTTCTCCTGTACTAACTCGTCTTTCAGCAGTTTACTACTCTCAATCCAGAACTTTAAGTTTATTTTAAGTCTTTTCGAGATATACTCCATTACTTCTTTTAATGTATTAAATTTACGAGGTGGATTTCTAAGGGCGTTTCGTACGTTTTCTCTGACTTGCCAGACGCCTAGCGGTAAGAGATAAGATGGATAAGATTCTCTAAGTATCAAGACCGAGGCTTGCCTCCCCTCCTTCGCCAGATACTCTGTCACCGCGAGTCTAGCGGCGTAATAGCACCCGCCTATAGACGCGTAGCTGGTCCTGCCGTAGTACGGCTCCCAATCTCCACATAGAGCTATATTTCTCTTATCTGGGTTCCACGCCGTGCCCGGGAACCAAGCTTCTATAAGCTCGTAGCTCCAGGGATAGGGGAACATTAACACTATAAACCGGTTACCTAATTCTGTTGATTCGTAAACTCTATACTCGTTTATCACAGGGCTGCGCTTTACGATCTCATCTCTGAGAGTTTTAGAAATGATGCTATCGACAGCTGTTATACTCCACCTAGTAGGCACAAGCCTTCTTCTATTCTTTAAGCCGAAAAGACCCATACTAAAAGCTTTTTGAATCTTAGAGACAGGAACCTTTCTCTCGTACAGCTCTAATACTGCCTCTCCAGCTTTTAAATCATAGTCATAGTATGCCTTCTCCAATCTCCTATCCGATTTAACTCCAGATACTTTAAGTTTCTCTAATGGAGCCGAAGGACCCATAGGTTGGACTGTGTCGTCGAGCAATACGGTTTTACCAGGCTTTCTCTTAAATACTGCCTCAGTCTCTACGGGAGTTCTAGAGAGCACAGCTTCTATAGTTTCATCGAAAATTTTACCGGCTTTCTCCAGTTTTTTCACGTTCACTTTAAACTTGCTCCTGACAAGTTTAAACCTGAAATTTACAATTTCCTCTATACTTCTGTGTAACCATAGTTCTGGTGTGTCGTAGATCGAAGTATCGCCTATCTCAGGCGGTATTAGAGGACCTGCGTAGACGTACGGATAGCCTATCCTGCCGACAAAAACTGCTGGAGGCGAAGATCCTACAAGTTCTAAACTGTTTATTATCTCTCTATTCCTGGCATAAGCGTAGAGTTTTAAGAGTACAGGACATTTAGGCTTTCCGCAGAGATACTTTGTTCCTCTACAATAGATACAGAGGCTTTTCTTAGAAATCTTTATTCTCAATTGACCGATGTCGAGTTCCGAAGCTATGCCTACATCTTCGATTATATGCGCTATCCAAGGAATTTTCTTTTTAACCTTCTTGACGAACTTTTTGTTTTTCATCAACCCTAATAAATAGAATTAGCTTTTGAATAAAAATGTAGATTAAAGGGTAGACCGATAGTATTTTGTTGATAATGAAAATTAAACTGGTAGATTGTAAAACCATCTTGAGTAGGAGTAGGATATACGGAGTAGATTACGCAGTAAATCCTTATTTGGGATGTATGCATGGTTGCCTATACTGCTACGCCCGTTTTATGTTAAAACATCTGCCTCAGGGCTTAGAATGGGGAGAATTCGTCTATGTTAAAATAAATGCACCGCTCATCTTAGTTAGGGAACTAAGAAAAAAGAAAAAAGGCTTGGTTTTACTCAGCAGCGTCACTGATCCATATCAACCAATTGAAAAACGCTACGAGTTGACTAGAAAATTACTGGAGATACTAGCTCGTAGAGATTTTCCATTAATTATTTTAACAAAATCCGATTTAATTGTTAGAGATCTGGATATTTTAAAAAAGTTTTCCGATGTTGAAGTGGGATTGACGATAGTGACTTTAGATGAAAACGTTAGAGAAGTTTTCGAGCCTAGAGCACCGCCTATTAAAAAACGTCTCGAAGCTCTTAGCGAGGTAAAGCAGGCGGGATTGAAGACGTACGCTTTTCTAGGCCCATTGCTGCCTTTCTTCAGCGAGGAAAGCTTAGAAGACCTATTTGAGAAATTTAAAGAGGTGGAAGTGGATAGGGTTATGGTAGATAAGCTTAATATAAAATCTGGAAACTGGCGTTATATTAAAAAAGGTTTAGAAGAGAATTATCCGAGTTTACTTGAGAAATTTAGAGAATACGCCTTCAATGAGGAATATTATTTAATGTTAAAACCTAGAATTATCCGTCTTGCGAAAAATTATTCAATTACAGTTGATTTCTGCTTTTAGGAGTTTGAGATGGAAGCATGGGATAAAGTCTTCAAGCAGGGAGAATTCTGTCTTCTAGACCCGAATCCGGAAGTAGTTAAGATTATTCCTATTTTACGGAAAAGAAAAGCTAGAAGAGTTCTAGACTTGGGGTGTGGTGCTGGGCGTCATTTAATACTATTAGCTAGAGAAGGATTCGAAGTCTACGGAGTAGATATCTCGGAAGTTGCTTTAAAAATAGCTGAAAACAGACTTGCAAGCTTAGGTTTAAAAACCGAGCTTAAAAGATGTAGCATCGAGAATATAGAGTATCCGAGCGAGTTTTTCGACGCCGTCATATGTATAAATGTTATCTATCATACTACGCGAAAAGGAGTTGCTAAAGCTTTGAGAGAGGTATACAGAGTTTTAAAGCCAGGTGGTTTAGCTTTGATAACTTTTATTTCTAAACGCAGCTGGAAATACGGGTTAGGAGAGGAAGTAGAGAAAGATACTTTTATACAGCGTGAAGGAAGCGAAGCCGGGATTATACATCACTACGTCGACAGAGAGGAACTCGAGGATCTTCTCAAAGATTTTAAAATTTTAAAAATAGAGTTGAAAGAAGATGTCGTAGAGGGTATAAGACGTAGCCACTGGACTGTGCTAGTTGAAAAACCTGAGTGAGTTAATCTTGAGAGCTTATCGAGTATTTTTGTTTAATTTCAATATCTTGAAACTCTCCTACCGTTTCCTTAGCATATAAGTACGTGCACCTGGCGTTTTCTCGTAAACAAAAAAGCCTCACCATAGCTCTCTGTTCTTTCACCAAATTTCTCAGCTAATATATGCATAGCTATAGAGGTCGCCGATTCAACTACCATCAGTATGAGGTGTCTTAACGTAAACCGCGATTTAAAATCTGTTACGAATTTTCTTCATCCTCTTCTAGGATTCTCTCAATATATCTTAAAGTTTCTTTCAACTCGTTTATTCTTCTTTTGATAAAATCAAGATCAATCAATATATCACTTACAGAAGATAATAATAGTATATTATCACTTTTACGCTGAATCATCTCATCGCTTAAAACGGTTTATTAATATATTTCCCGCGCTAGAATAGCTTGGAGATTTGAATGTCCGAGATTTCTTGTCTAATATTTGACGCTGGCGACCTGCTATACTACCGGAGGAGGAAATCGCATAACATACTGAGAGAAGTTGTGAGCCGTATCGCTAAACGAAACATAAAGTTTTCTGAAGAAGATCTACTGCTTTTCTACGAATTGAGAGAACTTTCATATAGAGGTATTATATCTCGGAAAAAGAGGATATTCCTCTTCCTTAAACATCTCGGCATAAGTGAGAAACATCTAGAGAAAATATTCAATATCTATGATAAAATACTGCAAGAATCGACTATATTCTATAAAAACGTCCCTGACACGCTGAGAGGCTTAAAGAGTAAAGGCTATAGGCTTGCCGTGCTCTCGGATTCGGATTACTCGGCTAAAGAAAAAATGATATGGTTTAGGAAAGCGGATATAGCGGAGCTTTTCGACGCAGTAATCTGTTCGTGCGATATAGGCTATTGTAAACCGGAGGAAAGGGCATATTTTGCTGTTCTCGAGAAGCTGGGGGCGGAGCCTGAAGAAGCGATATTTATCGGACATTCAGTCAAAGATTTACTGGGGGCTAGGAATATCGGTTTGAAAACAATAGCCTTGAGGTGTCTTATCAAAAGCCGTGAAATAGCCGACGTATATATTAAAGATTTTAAAGATCTCTTACAAATAGCGTAACTATTTGTTATTTATTTTTGTAGAATTGAAAGAAATACTGTTTTCAAATTGCGTATTTCATCTTTTTCTAATCTCAAATCTAATAACTCGAGCTCTAGCAACCTTGAGTTTAAGATTTTCATGGCTAGTTTCTTATTTCTATTTCGTATCTGGAAAATTTCTGCTAATTCGTCGAATAGTTTGTAGTCAAACTGTGAAAAACAAACAACAAATAATGAGTCTAGGATATCTTTGAGTCTTTTCTCGCTTTCTCTTGAATCCAGAATTCTTAGCTTGGTTATGAGAAGAGGTTCGGGCCTTATAACTCTATAATCCTTAAATTCAATCCATAATTCATTATCTAAACAGTACTTGATTACTGGATCGCTAAAGAACATTACTTCTTTGCTTACTTCGCTATCCAAGATTAAGTCTAGGTATAAGTAGAAAAGCCTATACATCGGATATCTCTTACTCTCTTCTACACTTAATGGTCTTCCTGTTTCTCTGTCAAAAATTTTGAAAAATCTAAAGTTTAGAGGCGTATACCCTATTCGAACCAATTTTTGAGTAATTTCACCAAGTTTAGATGCTCTAATTCCTAAATCAATATCCTTTGACCCTATATAATCCACCTTTTTCCATTCCTTAAATACGTCGTTAACTAGTATATGAGCCGCCCAACCACCTATTATTAAAGCATCTTCGCTCACTTCTTTCCAGACAAAATCTAATTCTTTCGCTGACATCTTTACGAGCTCTCTATACTCTTTTACCAGCATCTAACCACCTTTTAAATAGTTTTAATCCTAAATCGGCGTATGTGCCTAAAGCTATGATGTCAGCCGATAATTGAGGAATGCTAACTATCCTCCACCCCCTTAACATCCAAGATCCTTTGAAAATTGCTTTATCGTAAGGGTAGATTCGAATATATCCTAAACCAGGTCTACCGATGTTCAATATTTTCTCTTTAATGTTTAAGAAAGCTTCTTCATCTATGTAGACGATTAATGGTTTGCCTGAAGATTCTCCTTGAACTAGTAATTCTGCATATGGTCCTGAAATAGCATAATCTTTTAGAAGTTTTTTAAGTCTATCTGGTATTAGCAGATCTAAAATTATAGGATTTATCTTCTCAAAAATATATCTTTTAAATTCACCCCACTTTCGGATAAAAACATCGTAGTTGACGTATATTTTTCCAGAAATCCACACCGCATCCTCTTTCTCTAATTCTTTTAACACTCTATAGACGTATGATTTAGCAAGACCAGTCTCTTTTGAAAGCCTAGATATGGTTAGTCCTTCTTTAACACATAGAGTTCTGAAAATTCTCTCTTTTCTAATAGGAACTTTCACAATAGTAAGTTCTCTATGTTCTCTAATATACCTTTTGTTTAGAGAACATAGAGAACAAGAATCATCTATCAAAGAATTCGTCAAAGCATGGTAGCAAATAGAAATTTATGCTAGTAACTGGTTAAGTGGTGAGTAAGGGCTTAGAATTATATGAAGATAGATTTTCGGAAAAATTGTAATCAAAGAACCCGTTATCAAAGAGCTTATAAAATCAAAACTTTTGCAACGATTAAAGAAGGCAATGATGTGCGGTTTTTCTCTCTTCCTCGATCAAGATCATCCTTTCATGATTTATAACCCTTGGTTTAACCGGTTTGAGCACAGCGTCGGTGTCTATCTCCTATTGCGAAAGTATAGAGCTTCTCTTCAAGAACAGGTTGCCGGGCTGCTTCACGATATTTCTCATACGGTGTTTTCGCATATAATTGACTATGTTTTCGGGAGAGAAACTACGCATGATGATCACGAGAAGTTTTATAAAGAAATTCTTTCATCCAGTGAGATACTGGCTATACTAGATAAATACGGCTTAGATATAAATGCGATAGCTGATTTAGAGAAATTCAATCTGCTCGAAAAAGAGATGGAGACTTGAAGTAGATTCTATCCTTGACGAAATCTCCGATTCTATTTCGGAGATCAACAATTTTATCTCGTTGTTAACGTCGCTCGACTCCTACTCTATAGAAATTCCCAGTTCTCTAAGGGAAGTACGAAGTAGAGGATATGTCTTCCACGCGAGTCTGGAAGATCAAGCGAGAGAGCTCGTAGATTCTTGGATAAAGCTAAGACTTAGCTTCGCTTCCATCGCTAAGCGTTTGGAAGATGATTATATTCCTAGACTAAGACGGCTCAGAGACAAGTGCGAGCAATAAATGGATTTCAGCCCTATGTCTTCAAGCAGAATAGAACTGAGTAGAATAGAGGACTCCGTGAGAGATTTAAGACGCGTAGTCGAGAGCATGATCGATAAAGCCTCTTCTCAGGCGAGAGATATCGAGCGTAGGTTTTTCAGCATTAAAAGCCGTATAAACATGGCTTTATAGTGTACCTCACTACTCCTACAGGCGTCTTTCAAGCTATACGATGATGAAAACATGGTAAGCGCCTACTCCGTAAAGCTCATGGGCGAAGAGAAAGTTAAGGGGTATCTATATATAACCGATAAAAGACTGATCTTCGAGGCGGAGAAAGAAATAGTTCTTAAAAAAGTCCTATTTATCCCAACTAAGAAAAAGAAAGTTAGAGAAGTAGTCTACGATATCCCCATAGGCTTACGTCGCGCAAGTTTCATGTGGAAAAGTTGGGTTTTTCGAAAGAGGAGGAGTATATATAGATTTTTAACCTTCAGCTCCTGTTTAGCTAAAACTCTACTATATTTACTTAACATCTCGTAATCTTTATTAAGAAAAAAGGTTAAGCATCCATTGATAGCCGATGACGTATACTTATCGTGCCTCGGGTTTAGCCCCACACTATGGCAGGTATGTGGAAGCTCTTCTCAATAGATTTACCGAATCGGGACTTCAAATAGTTAAACGATCTCTAGGACCAGGCAGGGCTGAAATCAAGGTTAAGTATGAAAACGAGGTCGGCTTTATAACCGTTCAACCGCAGGGCGATGATATAGTAGTCTCATTTAACGTTAGAGAAACCCTAGAGAAGAAGGGCTTAGAAATAGCCCGCACCGGGATCAGATTTCTCGGAACTATAATAACTGGGGGCAGTCCCGTCGACGCTACTATCTATACTATAGAAGATAGTTTTAACGCGGCGCTTTCAGGAGATCGAGGATATTTAGCTTCAGCTATTGCTAACTCGGTTAGAGATGTAGCTGAAGATCTAAAGTATAAAATAGAAGAAGAGTCTAGAGAGTTAGGATATAAGAAAGAAGAATTTGAAGATAGGTTGACGTCTATTAAATCAAGATTACTTACTATAAGTGAAGAAATAGAATTTGCAAAGGAGGAAGGTAGAGATGTTTCTAGGATAGAGAGACGCTATCGAAGAGCTGAAGAATTGTGTGAAGAAGCAGTTAAAGACGCTAACTCTGGGAAATACGTTGATGCATTAGCTAAGCTTGAAGCTGCATCACGCCTATTAGATAAGGCGGAAGAACTGTTATCAAGCATTTATTAATATATCGTTCATTTTTAAAATTTAAACAATTCTTTTTTTCTAAAATGCTTTATATAATAGAATTTAAAGAACAATTGGATAGAATAATTTTTTAAGAGAAAGCGTGTATTAGGGGTATAAAATCCGGAGTCTAGAGTATGAGGAAAATCCTGTACATTGCAATCTTAATCTTTTTCTTAGTAACTGTAATTGTTTTAGGCTATGTTTATAGAAGAAGCATATACTCTGTAAGGAATAGAATCCCATCGATAATTGTTGACGAGGCTATACAAGCTTCTGCAGCTATGATGGTTAACGCACCTATAATCTTAGCGATTTACCGTAGACAAGGCATATCACTTAAAATTCTGCTTCCAGGATTAGCCAGCGTTTTTATAGATCTAGACCATATACTTCAAGCGGGTACCTTAGATCCTTATTTAATACTTTTAGAAATGCATCGCTTCCCCACGCATAGTCTCACTTTTGCTGCACTGCTTGGATTTATACTATTTATTATATTTAGAGATATTGAAATTTCATGGATGGTTTCTTCTGGGCTTGCAGCTCATCTTCTTTTCGATGCTGCTTCAGGAGGAGAAATTAAAATTCTCTATCCATTTCTAACTATCGACGCCAACGATCCCTCTCAGAGGCTTCCCCTTTACGCTTTACTTCTAGTATACGCATTCATATTAGCCATTTCATCTATTATAGTTTTAAGGGGGAAACTGATGTCAAAATCTGAACATCAGTTGGAAAAACCCGTTTCAAAAGAAAAGAAAACTGGTTATAGAAAATATATCTCGAAAGAGGGAATGGCCGCGATTCTAATACCGCTCTTTGTAAGACTTTTAATGGAGATTTCGACGCCCTATCCCGTAGGTTTTGAAACGACGATATATGCTGCTATGATAAAAGCTGGAGCTTTGCTGGAA
>Ga0180301_10002864_pt1 | contig 13572 bp, 8 predicted proteins | sample GuaBasSediGuay16_FD_121797 | JGI IMG/M metagenome (GOLD analysis project Ga0180301, IMG submission 121797) | Subseafloor sediment microbial communities from Guaymas Basin, Gulf of California, Mexico - Guay16, Core 4569-2, 12-15 cm | ecosystem: Environmental > Aquatic > Marine > Hydrothermal...
ATTCATAGGCAAGCAGACCTGTTATTGTGTAAAGCAGTTCGAATGTGAAGAACAGCCAGAATATTCTCAGAACATACTTTTCAATTCCAGCTATCACTTCCTGTCTTATGTTTGTAAGGGTGCGCTGGCTCTTCACAACCATGTTTATGGCGGCAGTTGCAAATGAAATCAGGAAGAGCGAGGCGAGGAATGAGAGTGCCATCAGCGCAATGTCGAACTGCGTTAGCTCAGGCAGGCTGCTGGTGCGCAAGTACGTTCCGCCAACTGCTATGTATGTTGGCAGGGGCGAGAGTATTGGTATTAGGAATGCGAGCAGTGCCGGTATTGAGAAGAACAGCATTAGCTTCAGGTTTCTTGTGTATGCGTTCACAGCGTGCCTCAGAACTTCCATCTCATCACGCCCCTGCTATCTCTTCTCTATATTAAATAATTTGGGTTGCTCGCAGCGGGCTGGAAAGGTTTAAATACATCTTGTATTCATACTCGCTCGTAAACACAATATATTGTGATGAAATGAAACCAGCTACTGCGGGTGCTCGAGGGCAAACGGTTCAGAAACCCCTGCCCACTTCTGGTACTCCTCTTCGCGTGAATGCGCTTGACTCCAGCAAGGAGTTCCTGAAAGCAAAGGGAATAAGAGAGTCTGAACTCGAGCGCGTTAACATAACTTTCGAGACACATGACGGGCAGTCGGTTGATGTTTCTTGGCATGTAAAGCGAGGGAGCAAGGGGCTTGAATGGCTCGACGTTCTTTCAAATGTTTTGGGCGATGACTTTTCTTACACTCTAAAAATCTACCCCACTCTGGGTGCAGAGGTAACTGACGTTAGGATCAATGTCGGGGGAAGGGAACTGATTCTTGAGAAAACGGCAGAGGGCGGTCTGCAGACGTATTTGGCAAAATCCGAAAACTTGCCCGCAGCTGATCTTGGTGATCAGGTGGTTTTCTTTGCATTCCATAATCTGGTTGCAGATCAGACTGTCAACCTGACTTTTAGGGATGATAGGGGCTCGATGTTTATGGCAGATATCGATCCAACCACTGCAGAGGTTATGGCGGTTCGCCTTGATCCTACTTTTGCTGAGCACATGAATGAAAAGCAGAAGAGAGTGATGGCCTGGCATGCAGCTGAGGCCTCGGAGGAAACCAAGAACCTGGAAGCCCCCATGAGTATGTTCGACTCACCCCTTTATCATGATGGCACTTCTCCTGTAAACACTGATTGGGCAGATAATCAGCTCATGATTGAAAGCATAACTTACAAGGCAAGTGATCCAAACGTAACGCCCCTTGAACCTCAAAAGCAGCCTTCTGTTGAGCAGCTCACCGGAGATCAGTTTCTAGTTGTTGACGATGAACGTAAGTTCCAGCTTAAGGACCAGATGATACGCAATTTAAGAAAGCAAGGCATTGGGACAACGCCTGATTCTGCAACTGGCAAGCAGCTCTACATTCCGGTTGACCTGAGAAAGCATGAATTTACGGAGGAGGAGAGCATTCTTCTCAAGCTTCTTATGAACCCGAGCTTCATGAGGTGGCTCAGAAAATTATACGGCCTTGATTCGGATGAACCGGTGCTAGTTTCTGAAGTTCAAACTTTCAAAAAATTCGAAAGGATGTTTATGTGGGCAGAGGAACGGAGGAAAAAGGAACGAGCAGAACTAGAAAGAAAAGGAAAGAAGGCAAACCCAAAGGACAGGGAAAAGGTAGAGGCCTTAGAGCGAGAAGTAAAAAAGAGAGCGCAGCAGCTCGAGGACTTGCTTAAGCTAAATTTAGAAAACGCTCGTTCCGCCCTCGAACCCTCCTCTGCCTTTGGTTTTAACTAGACTTTCTCAACCTTAACCCAAACATCCCACTTCTCAATCTTCCACTCCTTCTCCCCCTTCCCTTTCTTCCCTTCCTTCAATTGCACCTTCTTTGCATTAACGCTCTTGGAAAGCCAGTCCAGATGAGGCTTTATCATTGAATTGAACTCCTTGGAGGCGCGCACCTCCACCCCAACTTCATCCTTCTCAACCAATTGCATTTCCTTTCTCATTGCCTGAATTCTTCTGGAGAGCTCGCGTGCCATTGCCTCTGAGTAAAGCTTCTTGTCAAGCTTTGGATTAATCCAAACCTTTCCTTCATCAAACTCAGCTCCAGCATACCCTTTCTTTTCCTTTCCCAGCTTCACTACCTTTGCATTTGCAAGCCTTTCAATCACCTTGCTAAGCCTGTCTATTGCAGCCGCAGCTTCAGTTGATTCGCTCTCCACAATCACTTCAGCTATGGGCCATCTCAACTTAACTCCTGCACCCTGCCTTGCATTGGCAGCCGCTGCTATTATCTCATCTGCAATTCTCATCTGGCCCTCAAGCAAAGCATCTATTTCCTTCTCATCATAAGCAGGCCAGCCCAGCAAGCTCACGCTCTCCGCCTTCTCCCTCTTCCTGAAGAACTTCTGGTATATCTCCTCGCATATGAATGGTGTGATTGGAGTGAGGAGCTTCAGCAGTTCAAGCATTGAAATGTAGAGTACCTGATTCACTGCATCTGCATCCTTTCTTCCCTTTGCAAGCTTAAGGTAGAACCTGCTCAAATCCTCTGCTGCAAAATGCCGCAATGCTTGTACAGCATCATGAATTCTGTAATCATCAAATGCAAGCGTTGCCTCTTTTTTCACGCTGTTGAGCCTTGAAAGCAGCCACGCATCCTCAAGCGAATATTCAACCTTTCCCTTGGGCTCCTTGTAAAATCTGTCCATGTAAACGTACAAATTCCACAGAATTCCAATAACGCGCGAGGCCTCCTTCATCTCATTCCAGTTGAACCTCAAATCCTCCCAAACGCTTGAGCTCATGCTCCACAGCCTGAATGCATCCGCACCATGCCTGTCCAGCATCTCCTCCAAAGGCACGAAGTTGCCCAAGGACTTGCTCATCTTCTCCCCCTTCTCATCCATAAAGAAGCCGTGCATAAGCAGATTCTTGTAGGGTATGTCGTCTTTCAAAACCACTCCCGAACCCAGCAGAGAATAGAACCAGCCCCTTATCTGGTCCTTTCCTTCAGTTATGAAATCGCACGGGTACCAAAGTTTTTCCTCCTCATCGCTCAATGAAGCCCAGATTGCATTGCCTGAGTCAAACCAAACATCAAGCACATCCCTTGTTCTTTCCATCTCGCCCCCGCACTTGCACTTCATCTTCACCTTATCTATGCCTGGCTTGTGCAGATCATCAAGCTTTTCAGGAAGCTCGCTTGCCGAACCTATAACTTTGATTTCCTTGCACTTGGTGCAAAGCCATATGGGAAGTGGTATGCCCCAATAGCGCTGCCTTGAGATGCACCAGTCAGGTGCATTCTTCACGAATTCCATGAACCAGGTGCGCGCATGCTCCGGCTGCCACCTGCTCTTGTCAATTTCCGCAAGCATCTCCTCCTTTACCTTTGAAACTGTTATGAACCACTGGTCTGTGGTTATGTAAACTAGGGGCGTTTTGCACCTCCAGCAGTGAGCATACCTGTGCCTTATCTTTCCCGCATTTATGAGCGTACCCTTCTCCCTCAAATAGTCTATGATTTCATGGTCCGCCTTCTTAACATACTTTCCCTCGTATTCTCCCGCCTCCTTGGTATACTTTCCATCAGGCCCTACTGGGCAGAATATTTCAAGCCCATACCTCTTTCCAACTATAAAGTCCTGAGGCCCATGGCCTGGTGCGCAGTGAACCAATCCCGTACCTTCATCAAGCGTTACAAATTCATCGCTTAAAATCACCTTATGCTGAATCTTCTCATGCCTCTTCACCTTTTCAACCAACGGGTGGATGTACTCAATTCCCTCCAGCTTCTTTCCAGAAACCTCCCCTAATATTATAGGGCTGAGGCCGAGCTCGTGGGTAATTGCCATCAGCGCATCCAGCCTTTCCTTTGCAACTATCCACACCTCACCATTCACCTTTGCCCTTGCATATTTGTACTCAGGGTGAACCATCACAGCCATGTTCGCAACCAATGTCCAAGGAGTGGTGGTCCACACTACCAAATACTCCTTCTCCTTTCCCTTCTGCTTCTTCAGTTCAAACTTAACGTAAATTGACTGGTCATCAACCTCCTCATACTCCAGCTCGTAATTAGCCATGGTAGTTTCGCAGCGCGGGCAGAGAGGCAGAACATATACACCCCTGTGAAGCAGGCCCTTTTCATGAGCCTTCTTTATGGTAGCCCACGACTTCTCAATATACCTGTTCTTGTAGGTTATGTACGGATCATCCCAATCCATCCACACCCCGCAGTTCTGGAACTGCTTTCCCATAACCTCTATATACTGAGTTGCAAAGCGCTTGCACTTGTTTATGAACTCCTCAACCCCCACTTTCTTCTCAATTTCCTTCTTGCTCTTGAGCTTCAGCTCCTGCTCAATCTTGACTTCAATCGGCAGGCCGTGCGTATCATAGCCCGGCTTTGCCCTCAAATTCCTTCCGCATGCCCTCCAGTACCTGCACATGGTGTCCTTTATGCACTTGTTCCATGCAGTTCCCGGGTGAATCTGGCCTGTAGCATAAGGAGGCCCGTCGCAGAAGTAGAGCTTCTCACCCTTTGCATTCCTCTCCTTAACCTTCTCGTAAATCTTCTCCTTTTCCCAGAACTTCAATATTCTCTTCTCAATTTCGTGAGCGTTGTACATTCAAAGCACCTAGGCTGAACTTCCCCTGGTTCTTACCAATATTGAAATAAGAGGCACTGCGCATGCAATTACCAATGCTCCTGCCAGCGTGGAAAGCACTGCTGTAGTTCTTAGTACTAGAACTGAAAATATCACTGCACCTGCAAGCGCAACCCCTGCACTCAGCAACGCGCCTTCGCTAGGCTTCATTCCATAAGCTTCACTGCCCCTGAGTGCAAAATAGCTTACCCCGCCTGCCGCAACCAGCATGGCTAGGGAGAGCTGGCTGTAGGGCTTGCTTCCAATACCTCCGAAGTTAAAAACTGCAAGCCCCATAACTACAATTGCCAACAGGGCAGCTATGAATATTCCATCTCCCTTTCTCTCCGCCACCTTCACACCTCTCTTCCATTTCCTCCTCCAATGTTATTTAAAGCTTCGCTGGCATAAATCATGGCATGCGCTTCTGGCCATTTGCCTTATTCATGTTGCTCCTGCTTCCCCTTGCCTATGCAGACGAGGTTCCGGTAAGGCAGACCAGCACAATATTCACCCTTTACAACCGCGGGGTTGTGCCTTCCCAGCTTGCAGATGTATGGGAGGTTCATGGCTGCGCAGGCGAGAATGCATTCATAAACGTTTCTGAAACTGACAAGCGCCTGCTGGTGCGCGTTACTGAAATTCAGGAGGGAAGCGAGTCAACAATTTTTGAAGTAACCCATGAGCCCTCAGCCTATCCCACAGGCTTCATCTATTCGTATTACCTGCCGCGTGAGGGTGAATATGCTCTCACCGTAATCTATTTTGCAGAGCTCACCAAAAGAAAAACATTCACAGTTGATTGCACCTACTCAGCCGATGATGAGGATGGGCTGCCCGAACCGCCCCCCTCGCCTTCGCCCGGCGGAGGTACGGGGGATGTGGGTGAGCCTGAAACAACACTTGAAGATGCACTTGATGCAGCTGAGGCTGCTAACGAGGCATTGGCAGCAGCAATTGCGGAAGGAAAGAACGTGACTGCTGTTCAGGATACGCTGGTTGAAGCACAATTGGCACTGAACACGGGCAATTATGCGCTTGCAGTGCAATTATTCAACGAGGCAGTTGAGCTTGCTGCAGATGCGCCCATGACCGAGGAGCCTGATGTAATTCCTCCAGAGGAAGCTGAGCTTGAGAATGATGCCTACAATGCAATTGCAGACGCAGTTTATGCCATAAATGTGTCAAAGCACGGGGGTGCGGATGTAAGCAAGGCTGAGGAGAAGCTCGAAGAGGCGCGCGATGCATATTCCAATGGGAACTATGCGCTTGCACTCACCTTTGCAGAGGAAGCTACTGAGCTTGCAGAGAATGCGCTCAACCCGCCTGCCGAGCCCGAGGAGCCCGCTGGCGATGGCGGATGGTTGTCCTTCCTTCCCTCAATCAGCATGCCTTCACTAGATCTTTCAATGCTCCTGCCCCTTATAGTAATTATAATAGTAGTAGCCGGTGCAGCCTACATTTACAAAAAGTGGAAGGAGCAGCCTCCAAAGGAGGAAGTCATAAGCCCTGAGCAGCTGCCTTCCTCGATGCGCGACAAGGCACCTCCTCCCCCAAAGCCTCCCTCCTCCTCGTCGTAGCGGCGATAGGTTTATAAAGAATGGAGAAAAATACCCCCCAGATAGAGTCTAGGATATTGCTAGCTCATTTGCCCAGATGTACGAGGTGGTTTGATTGAAAGATAAGCTGTTTGTTCTGATGGTGGCTGCACTCATGGCCTTTATGGGCCTCGCAGTCGCAGATCCTGCTATGGCGTTGGCATTCGGTACCAACCCAACAAAGAATCTGTATAATACATCTACCAACACGAGTGGTGGAATCGTAATCAACGTAACATTCCTGAACACCACTCCTGCAGGAGATGCGTTTGCAAGGAACGTGACTCACTGCTTTGTGTTTCTCGGTCTTAACTCAACAGCACCAAACAATGTAATCAACTACACCAACTCTTCCGGTCTTACGATCGGAAGCGCAACCACCTTCACATTCCTGCTTGCAAACGGTACTGCTCTTTCCGAGGCAGGCAAGAATGCACCATACAACCTGACAGTCAGATGCAACTACACCAACTCCAGCGGAACCTATGATATAACTAATACAACCAACATGACTGTTGACTGGACTGCACCGTCAGTTACTCTCAACTCACCAGCGAACTTGCTTATCAACTACTCCAACGGTTCGATCAAGTACTCATTCACTGTTGTTGACCTTGGTACAAATGTATCAAACTGCACTCTCTACTACGGTTCAACCAACACTACGCAGTCGAACAGGCCGAGCATAACTTATGCTGAGAACCTTTCGAGCGTAATCGGCGTTGGTCATGGAAATGAAACTTACCTTACCACACAACTAACTGACCTCATGCTGCCTTACAACATACCTGACAGCGTTAACATCTGGAACGTGTCTTGTAGGGACTATGCGGGCAACGAGGGACAGGGAACCAACTTCTCGTACATAGTCGACAACTCGACCATAACCTATGTGGCTCTGGTTGCACCTGCGTCAAACCAGACGCTCACTGCAACCTCGACCCAGTGGTTCCAGTTCCAGGCCTTGGATGCATTCCTGACCAACTGCTCAATAATGTATGCATATTCTGGAACTGCGGGAGTATACATTGCCAACTACACTGGCTCTGAGTCGCAGGAAGAATGGACCGGCTCTGGCTGGAACACAACCTACCTGTACAACGGCTCAACCAACACCTTCAGGCACTACCTTGGTGGAAACACACCAGTTACGTTTGTGAACTGGACCATAAACTGCCGCGACTTGGGAGGCCACAACCTCACCAACAGCAGCACACCGTGGAACTTCACACTGAGCAACGATACTGGTGCTGGCTCTGTAGGAGGAGGCGGTTTGAACCCTGCGCCTGACATCAGCGTGGTGCCCGGCTGTGCAGGTGAAGAAACATCTGTAACAGTGAGTGGTATCAAGACTCAGGCAACCTTGACTGTGCTGAGATTGGTCACAGGCCAACCCTCCGAGCTCGTACACACTGAAGTGATGAGCTCTGACGGCACATTCAGCTTCGTGGCACCATATACTGGTGACTATGTGGTGCGATCCTCTGCTACAGGCCAGAGAGGCGCTGAGGAAAGCTTCTCAATAACCTGCACTGCCGGCGAAGAAGAGACTGGCGGCGAGGAAGAGATTGGCGGCGGAGTTCCTCCTGCTGAAGAAGAAGAGGAAGAAGAGGAGGCAGTGCCTGAAGAAGAGGAAGAGGAGGTAGAAGAGGAAGAGGAGACTGCAATGGTGGTTGCGCAGACCGCACTTGACGATGTGACTGCAGCCGTACTTGCAGCATCCGCAGCTGGAAAGGACACCTCAGAAGCCCAGGCCAAGCTTGATGAGGCCATGGATGCGTATGAGGCAGGCGACTATGAGCTCGCCTTGACCCTTGCCAACGAAGCCAAGAGCCTGGCTGAGAATGCTCCAGCCATGGAAGAGGAGCCCGTGGAGGAGGAAGAGCCTGCCATGGAGGAGCCTTCTGAGGAAGAGGAGGAGCCAGCAGCTGGAGGCTTTGACTGGACTTGGGTTATAGTGGTAATCGTGATATTGGCAGCGGTTGCCTACTTCCTGACCAGGAAGCGCTACTAAGCGCACCTCCTGTCTATTTCTTTATTTTTCATCTTCCTAGTGCAAGCAGGAGCAAGCGCAGTATTTTAAATTTCGTGTGCAAATAAACGTTGGCGAGGGATTTTGGTGAATGCGGTTGAAGCCATTTGGACTGAGAAGTACAGGCCCCGCTCGCTTGATGAAGTTGTGGGGCAGAAGGAAACCGTCGAGAGGCTTAAGGCATATGTAAAGGCAAAGAACATGCCGCATCTGCTCTTTGCAGGCCCTCCTGGAATTGGAAAAACTACAGCCACGCTTGCTCTATGCCGTGATTTATTTGGCGAGCGCTACCGCGATTCATTACTTGAGATGAATGCGAGCGATGAGAGGGGTATAGATGTGGTAAGGGAGAAAATCAAAGATTATGCGCGCACCATGGCACTGGCAGATGTACCCTTCAAAATCATCTTCCTTGATGAGGCTGATTCCCTAACTCCTGATGCTCAGAATGCACTGCGCAGAACTATGGAGCTCTATGCATCCACAACCCGCTTCATACTTTCATGCAACTACAGCAGCAAAATCATAGCTCCAATCCAGAGCAGGTGCGCAGTATTCAGATTCAGGCCTCTGGAGGAAATGGAAATTGAGAAGATGCTTGAGCGGATAGCGGAAAAGGAGAAACTGCAGATAAGCGAGGATGGGATGAAGGCAATGATTTACGTTAGCGAGGGGGACATGCGCATGGCAATTAATTCCTTGCAGGGGGCAGCAGCACTTGGAAAGAAGATTGATGAGCAGTCCGTATTCAAAGCAAGCTCGCGCGCCAAGCCTGAGGAGATTGAGAAAATGGTCTTGTATGCAATGAAGGGAGAGTTCATGAAGGCAAGGGATGCGCTGGACAGGGTGATGGTCAACTATGGCATGAGCGGGCAGGATGTGATGCTCCAAGTTTACAAAGAGGTTGCCGGGCTTGACATTGACGATCATACTAAAGTAATGATGATTGACAGAATAGGCGAGTATAATTTCAGGCTTAGCGAGGGTGCTGATGAAAGAATTCAGCTAGAAGCTCTGCTGGCGCATCTAATGCTCTTAGGCGAGAATTCAAAGAAGTAATCAACTTCCCTTGCCCTTGGGGGCCATCTTAACCCTTACCTCTCCCTCCGGGCCTCTGCTTATTGCAACATCCACATTCGCGCTTCCTATAATTTCGCGCAGTTCATCATAGGTGAACTCTCCAGCTTCCTCCTTGCTCTTCTGCTCCAAAATCTCCTCGTGCTTGCTCCTTATTTTATTGAGCGGTACGAGCGCATGCTCTATGGAAAGCCTTTTCCTCCCTCCCTTTTCAAACAGATCATCCAAGCCGAAGTCGATCAGCCCCTGTCCCTGGTATATGAAATTGGTAACTGCATCGAACTCGCGTGCCACCTCGCCAACAATTCTGTCGGTTTCATTCTTTCCTCCAGCTACCACGAACTCTCCCTCGCCTAAATAGCCTACAAAGCCCCTCTCGCTGTCCCACTCGCTCACCTTGTCCTGAAGAAGCTGCGAAACCAATCTAACTATGGTTTTCGAATCCTCCTCTCCATAATCGCTTTCATAAGAATCCAGGTTCGCTATTCTCAAATTGTTAACCTCAAAATCATCAGCCTTAACCACCCTTTCAATTTCAGCGCTCAGCCTGCTCTCATCAGGCAGATCTACCAGCGGATCGAAGCGCTTGCCCTTCTTCTTCAAAAAGATGTTGGTTAGGGAGCGCAACTGCTTGGGCTGGAATGGCTTTTTTATGTAATAATCAGCCCCGTACTTCAATCCCCTGAACCTGTTCTTCACAGCATCTGCTGCTGAAACTATGATTATAATCGTATCCTTCAGCTCCGGATCTTTCTTCACGGTTTGACAAATATCAAGCCCGTCAACTCCCGGAAGCATCAAATCAAGAACTATCAAATCAGGCCTGAACTCTCTTATGAGCTTCATTGCCTCCCTTCCCTCATATGCCTGCCTTATTTCATAGCCCTTACCAAGCGACACCTTGATGAGCTTGTTTATATTCTCATCATCCTCTACAATAAGAACTTTTTTCCTTGCATCAAGCTGCAGTGAATACCACGTTATGCTGTTCCCCACCTTGCGCGCCTCAATAGCCTCATGCTCCTTCAGGCTCTTCAAAACTTCTGCCAGCTCCTCGCGTGCAAGCTCAAGCGAACTTGCAAGCTCGCTCTCACTAACTCCCTCCTGCGCACCCTCTATGGCCTGCAGAACTCTTGCTTCAAGCCTAATTGCATCTGGAACCTCGCTCATCTACTCACCTGCTGTCGCCTCTGAATCAACTTTCCCATTAAGCATTATAAATCAAGCGGTTTCAGGGCTGAAGCACCACCTCAAATTCAACAAAGCCGCTTCCGTCTGCCTTCGTACTGTTTCCAACAACCTTTACTGGAATCTTCATCATGTTCGCAAGCCACAAGCGCATATTCACAATCGATCCATCGCCCATTTCAACAGACTGGTAATATTCTTCAGCAGGGCCTACATAGGCTGGAAATGCCACTTCTGTTTGCCCCCTGTAAACCACCTGGTTTTCATCAATCAAACTATAGAAGAATACATAGGGCGGAATGCCTTCGGGAGCCACTCCGCACGTGCCTCCCCGTATAACTGCACCCCCTCCCTTCTTGCTTCCCTTGTACTCAATGCTAAGCTCCCTTGAGCCGCATTCGCAATTTTTGTACAAAAAGTCGCTTACCTTTACTGATGTATATGTTGGTGCAACCTGCCCAAGCTCTGTAAACATTGCATGTACAAAGCCCGAGCCATCTGACCTATGGCTTCTCTTCAATTCAAAATAAAGATGCCTTTCCTGCCCATCACTCTCCTTATACCAGTAGGTTCTGGTGAAGCTTCCAGTGCATGCCCTCAACTTCTTAAGTGCCTCCTGGCTTGCAGGCTCTGGTTCAGCAACTACATGCACATAGCACATTCCACCAATGCACTCTCCTTCCTCGCCGCACGGGGTTCCATCCTCAACCTGCACATATGTACACCCTCCTTCTACAAACGCATCTATTGTGCATTCATTCCCATCATCGCAGTTTACAGGCTCTGCAAGGCATTCTCCCTGCATGCAGCCATACTCGCATTCTGTAGTCCTGTACACCCACTCCCCTTCAATGCATTCTGCATTGTGCATAAGCAGATTTCCCTCGCAATAGGGCTCTGCAGCCCCTGCACACTCCTTTGCGCACAACAGGGGATCGGTTACCACAGTTCCATCCGGGCAGACATAATACGGTGGAACTTCCTCCTCCTGCTCTTCAATTGATTCAGTGGGCGCTCCGCAACCTGCTACCAAAAGCAGAAGAACTACTGCAAAATATTTTGCACTTTTCATAATGATCAACCTCGATGCTTAAGCATTGCATGAGGACTTAATATAGCTTCGCATCCTTCTGCCTCACCCGCTTATTTTATATTCTACTCATCACAAATGAGTTCTCATGAAGGCGGGCGAGGAAGCTCTTTCAGATTTCATAAATGCGCTTGGAAGAAGCAGGGATTCAGAGGAACTTTTGAATTTGCTTCCCTCACTTCTTTCAAAATTCTGCAGGGCTGATGAAATAGCAATTGCCCTGCTACTCCGGGGCAGGGAGGAGTTCAGCGCGCGCTCGCTTGCTGGTCCCGGAAGCTGGTCGGGCACAATGCCCCTCAGAGCATCCGCAGTTGCTGAGGCATGCGAAAGGATGGAGCCCCTCGTTGAATCCGAAATCGGAAAGTACAGCAACTTCTTTGATGTTAGAAAGCTGGCTGAGAACGGGATGAAGAGCTATGCAATCTTCCCCCTTTCATGCGAGGGAAAAATTTATGCTACGCTTAATCTGGCAAGCTCATCTGATAATTCATTCAAGGCAAGAACTCTAACCCACCTGAGCCTGGCAGTTGATTACTTTTCAAAGCTTCTTTATGCTCTTAGGAGCAGCGAGAGGGCGAGGAAGAGGAGTACGAGTGCTGCAATTTCTAGCGTGATGCCCCATATCTACCTTTCACTTGACGAGGATTACAGGCTTTCGCTTGTAGATGGCGATCCGGAGCTTTTGCTGGGCTATTCCTCATCTGATTTAGAGGGAATGAGGCTTTCAAGCATTGTGCACTCTGATGATTATACCCGCCTTAATTCCGTGCTCCAGCAGCTATCCGAAGGCTCGCCTGTAAAATACATAGACTTCACCCTAATATCCAAGGATGGTGCGCACAAGCGGTTTGAATTGCGCGGCTTGAGGCGCGGAGCGCTAACAGACTGTCTCCTCCTTCCCTCAGATTCACCTGCAATTGGTTCCGAAGCGCGCAGACATTCCAGGCTTAGCGATTTATCCTCAGATGCAATTTACACGATGGATTTATTCGGGGTAGTGAGAAGCTGGAACAGGGCTGCTCAAAAGCTGCTGGGCTACAGGGCTGAGGAGATAGTTGGTACGGAAGCGCGCAGGCTGTTTGAGGATGAGAGAACCGATGAGCTTGACGAGCTAATGCGCGTGCTGAAGGGCGGAAAACACCTACACCGCTCCAGAACTGCTCGAATAAGAAAGGACGGCAAGAAGATTCCGGTGCGCTCATCCGCATTCGCTCTTTCAGATGATGACGGCAAGATTACCGGCTATACTGAGCTTCTGAAAGACTTGAGCGCTTTGGTAAGACTGGAAGCGGCTGAAAAGGAGCTGAGAAAGCAGGTTCTGAAAAACAGGAAGCTGAGCAGGGAGAATGATGAGAAGAGCAAGTTCATTTCCGATGTTTCACACGAGCTTCGCACCCCGCTCACCAATATACATGGCTACGCGGAGCTGCTGAAGGAAGGCGAGGCTGGAGAGCTCAGCGAGGAGCAGCGCGAGTTCATAGGAATAATTTGCGATGAAACCGATAGGCTTTCCAGATTGATCACAGATGTTCTTGACCTCTCGCGCATGGAATCCAAGAAGCTTAAGCTGGACATGCAGGCATTTGATCCACGCGTGCTGGAGGAGCAGTGCTCATGCGATTCAATGGCGCGGGAGAAAGGCCTTTATGTGAAATGGAATTTCGAGCCTGATGTAAAGGAGATTTACGGGGATCAGGCTAAAATAGCGCAGGTTTTGATAAATTTAATTTCAAATGCTATAAAATTCACCAAGCAGGGAGGCATTACTGTGAATGTGAAGAACCTCAGCCGCACCTTCATTCAATTCGATGTGATTGATACTGGTGCAGGCATACCTGCTGAAGAACTGCCTAAACTCTTCAAGCGCTTCTCGCAGCTCTCTGCAGGTGCAAAGAGAAAGGG
>Ga0180301_10002865_pt1 | contig 13566 bp, 13 predicted proteins | sample GuaBasSediGuay16_FD_121797 | JGI IMG/M metagenome (GOLD analysis project Ga0180301, IMG submission 121797) | Subseafloor sediment microbial communities from Guaymas Basin, Gulf of California, Mexico - Guay16, Core 4569-2, 12-15 cm | ecosystem: Environmental > Aquatic > Marine > Hydrothermal...
AGGAAGATCATAAGCATCCGAATCGACCCGCAGGTCTGGAAAGCCGCCAGAGAAAAGGGCTTAAATATCAGCCAGATTTGTGAAAGCGCCTTAAAAACAGCAATTCTGCAGAAGGGAGGTGACCGAGGAACCGTAGGTTCCTGGTGGTGGACCGGGGGGGATTTGAACCCCCGACCTCCTGAGTGCAAGTCAGGCGTTCATTCCACGCTGAACTACCGGCCCCCATCTTACAAAGAATAAAGTCCAAAATAAGTTTTTACTTATTTCGATCTTTTGGAGATGACCACATTTTCCTTCGAGATTCTATTCAATGAAATTGTAATGTCTCATTTCGATTCACATTCTAGATTGCTTGAGGATTAGTGCTTTTTAGAGATCACTCCCAGTAAATCTCAATATTTTTTGATCTTTCCCAAAGGATAGATTGCACTTAACTCTTCTTTTTGGGGCTTAAGGCTTCCTGTGCCATTTTTGAAGCTGTGGATATGAGTCCTTCCCTTCTCCACTATTGCATTTGCGGAAAGAGGGCTCAATCGATCTAGAGAGTTTACACCAATTTTATGCGCATCTATAAAAATATAGACTAGAAATGTTAATCATGCATAGGGGCAAGGTACAAAGCGATACAAATAGAGAGAACTATAAGATACCATGTATAAGTAAGAATAAGCACGCACGCATGGATGGATGTTGAAATGAAAACTGAGATCGAAGATACTTATGCTGAAGCTTTCGACGGCTTATACTTCAGAATCTTAGTCACAGCGGATGATGAAGAGACGCTTAGAAGAGCCGCTGAGGATGCAACTGCTACGCCCTCGATAGTTATTGGCAGAATCGAGGGAGGAATCGAAAAGTACGTAGATGAAAACGAAACTCCTGACGGCCGTTTAGGCGTGATCCTTCAATTCTGGGCTGGAATAGATAAGAGGAAGCCTTTAGAGGAAAACGTTCAAAAATTATATAAGGAATTTTCTTATCGTGTACGCCAAGACATCTTAGTCAAGCCATTCACGGCCGTCTTCGATTTTTGTCCCCATCCCATAGGTAAGGTTGACGCGATGGAACGGATAGGCCATTGCGGAGATGGGTATGAGTGGACTGAGAATCTACATGGACGGGAGATGATCATCATCCCCATAATGGTGCCTGATTTTCAGATAGAACGCTATCTGGGATATGGCCGTGGAGTAATAGGTGGAAATTTTTGGTATATGTGTAGAACTAAGAGGGCTGTCATGGAAGCTGGGAAAAGAGCTCTTAAAGCCATAAGGAAGATAGAAGGGACAGTTACTCCCTTTGATATATGCTCAGCCGGATCAAAAGCTGAGACAAGGTTTCCGCAGATTGGACCGACAACCAATCATCCATACTGTCCATCTCTGAGGAATAAGCTCGGAAGAGAATCGAAGGTTCCAGAAGATGTTAACTACATCCCCGAGATAGTCATAAATGGAATAACGCTTGAAGCTGTCAAAGAGGCTATGAAAGTGGGGATTGAAGCCGCCTCAAAAGTTGAGGGGGTAGTCAAGATCTCCGCTGGCAACTACGGCGGGAAGCTAGGTGAACATAAAATCTTTTTGAGGGACCTGTTTCCTTGAAGTTCGATGTCATTTGCTTTGGAGCTCTCAACATGGACAAGCTATACAAAGTTAACCATATAGCATCATCTGACGAGGAAAGTGAAATTCTAGATTTCAAGGAATCCCCCGGCGGATCAGCGGCCAATACAGCCGTAGGGTTGGCGAGGCTTGGCGTAAAGACGGGATTTATTGGAAAAGTAGCTGCAGATAGAGAAGGCAAATTGCTATTAAGAGACTTCATTGAGGAAGGCGTTAACACGGATGGGATACTCATCTCGGAAGGCGGGAGAAGCGGGAATGTTATAGGCTTCGTTAATGAAAATGGGGAGCGGGCGCTCTACGTCGATCCGGGAGTGAACGATTCATTAGAGTTCCACGAGATAGATGTGAACTATGCTTCTAAGGCAGATCTGATACATCTAACTTCCTTCCTAGGAGAAAAGCCTTTCAAAGCTCAGAAGAAACTAATAGAAGCACTGCCTGAGATTTCTGTAACAGTCGACCCTGGAATGATATATGCCCGTAAGGGATTAGCGGAGCTGAAACCCCTCCTTGAGAGATGCCTAGTATTCTTCCCAAATGAAAGAGAAGTGAATCTCTTAACTGGGAAAAATTATAGAGAGGGAGCTGAAACTCTTCTGAATAAAGGAGCAAGAATTGTTGCTGTTAAGCTTGGCGCCCGAGGATGCTATGTAACAGACGGTGAGGAAAATCATCTAATAGAGCCATTTAAAGTAAAGGTAGTTGACTCAACAGGAGCGGGAGATGCCTTCTGCGCAGGCTTCCTATACGGAATAATAAGCAATAAAACCCTAAGAGAATGCGGGGTCTTAGGGAATTTCGTTGCCTCTCGAACCCTCATGAAGATGGGGGCAAGAAACGGATTGCCCAGAAGAGAAGATCTTCCCCTATAGCATGCTTATGAATAATCCTGACAAAGAGACAACTTTAAATCTTATGTTATATACTTAATTAATTGCAATCGCGAGTGTCATAGATGACATTCCTATCTCTACGAAGAAGAATTATTTCGATGCTTGCTGAGGAGCTTAGAGAATGCGTTCCGCAGTTTGAACCTTACTCAGCAGATTATCAAATGGTCGTATACGCTTCTAGAGATCTAGAGGAATGGATGAAGCAAAAATGGTCTTTGAATACCAACGCCTTTCATGAGAATCTTGAAAAGATCATGCACGAAAAACGCGGGGAATTCCACATTTTTCTGAAATCTTGGATTAACTTTTGGCTTAAGAAGTGGAGAGAACGCGTTAGACTTCTTCATACAAAGCCTAGGCTTCCTCCAAATGTTATGGAGAGATTAAAAGAAGCAAAGAGAATATACAAGAAATCTGAATTCAAAAAGGAACTTAAGGATCTTCTAACTAAGAAGCTCATAAATCACGGAGAGATCTGCATGGCGAGCTTCATCGCTGAGAACCTTATAATAGAGGAGATTGCGAGACGCTTACGAAATGCAAGGTCAGATTCAAACGGATTTAGATTAGATCCAATAGACATTTATAACTCGCTTTCTAGAAGAATAAACGATCTTCCAAAGGAAAAAGGACCATTAATCTATTTGAGAATAAGACCCTATATGCTTTAGACCCATTTTAAAGTTGGAAGATACCTTAATAGTGTTAATCTTTCGCTTCTTTCTCCGGTTTTTCCGGAGCGGATATACCCCTGATTGCAAGAGCGTTTATCAATGATGCTCCTATGATTCCGCCTATAATCCCGCCTATTACGTGGAGACCAGCCCATCCAAGCACTCCTCCCCATCTTTGCAAAGCTCCAGGTGACATAAAGAAGGCTCCGATTATCAGCCCCGCAACGGCAGCCGAGATAATCGAGATCGTTATCAACATTATCGAGCCGAAAATTCTTCGATTGAATAGCCGTCCGTAACCTGAAGCGAAGGATAAAACATCAAAGACGACTGAGGCCGCCATGAAACCCAGAAAATGCATAGCTGTAGGCCTAAACATGAAATTAATTATAGTTGCGATTATTCCGACAAAAGTTGCTGTTCCAGCCTTCCTAACCAACCAGACTGAAAGAGTTACGGATACAAATCCTATAATATCGCAGAGGAAGGGGAGATGAAAAATCTGAAAGAAAATTGGGGATAAAGTTACATTTAGAACCCCCCACAAAGCTGCGAATATAGCTATTCCCGCTATGTCGCGAGTCTCAAAGTATGGCATTTTAACAAGCACTTAAGTAATACTTTTCTATAAAATAGTAATACTTATATTTAAAATCTTCCATCAAAGAATAAGGCGAAACAAAAAAATTGAAGAAGCAGCAGGGTGCATGAAAGAATGAAACTTCAAGAGGAGACAGGCAAGTTGTTAAACGTTGAACTTGCAGAGGAAAATCCTTAAAGAAGGAATCAAGTTTCATGGCATCTAGGGCCTTTTCTCGTCCTAGCTTTGAAAGCAGGTTTGTTCGCAAATAATGTTCTTGGGAAAGACTGCTTCAGAGTTTACGTAGCCATTGAGACCGAGCCTCATCCGCCTCTCTCTTGTATAGTAGACGGGATACAAGTAGCGACAGGTTGCACTCTGGGGAAACGGAATATTGAGTTAAGGAATAGAAAAGGGCCGTCAATAGCATTTACAAAAGAGAAGAAAAGGTTAAAGATAATCTTAAAGGATGAAATTCTCAGCGATCTCAAAAATATAAATTCTAAAGAAGAATATGAGGAGAAAGCTAAGACTCTGATCAAACAACCGATCCATAAACTCTTCAATATAGAAGAATTGAAGAGCATTTCATAGTAAGGACTACCTCTCAACAGAGAATCATCGAGCTATTGAATAGAAAATCCAAAAATATTTTTATTGTCTCAACGTAATAATTACTTCCAAAGGTGAATATATATGGCAGTAAAAGTGGCAATAAACGGATTTGGAAGGATAGGGCGCCTTTTATACAGAGCGGCCTTAGAAACAAGGACGGAAATAGATTTTATCGCTGTTAACGACTTAACGGACGCAAAAACTCTGGCTTTTCTTCTAAAACACGACACGGTGCATGGACCATTACCATTCGACGTTGAGGTTCAGGATGATACCCTTATCATCAAGAAAGACAGTGCCGTTGTGAATGAACTTAAGGTTCTGGCACAGCCAGACCCGGCGAAGCTTCCTTGGGGAGAAATGGGCGTTTACTTAGTGGTGGAATCTACCGGAAGGTTTAGAAAAAGAGAAGACGCTGCGAAACATCTACAAGCAGGAGCCAAGAAAGTTTTAGTTTCTGCGCCTATGAGGCCGGCTACTAGCGCAGACCTCACCGTGGTATACGGCGTGAACGACGACCAGTATGACCCAGAAAAGCATAATATAATCTCTCTGGCTTCATGTACAACGAACTGTGTATCACCTGTGGCTAAGGTTTTGAACGACAAGTTTGGCATAAAGTCTGCTATAATGACTACTGTACACTCAGTCACCAACGATCAACGGCTCCTTGACATGCAGCATAGAGACTTGCGACGGGCAAGGTCAGCGGCATTTAACATTATTCCCACAACAACAGGGGCAGCAGAAGCAGCAACTTTGACCGTGCCTGAACTTAAAGGAAAAATGACGGGGCTCGCTCTGCGTGTTCCCACACCAGATGTTTCCATAGTGGACCTCACAGCGCAACTAGAAAAAGAAGTTACGAGGGAAGAGGTTAACGCGGCTTTCAAAGAGGCGGCTCAAGGAACCCTGAAAGGAATATTAGATTACACAGAAGAACCACTGGTTTCATCGGATTTCATACATAACCCCTACTCCGCGATAGTTGATGGTCTCTCTACGATAGCCATCGGAAACCTAGTTAAGGTGCTTGCTTGGTACGACAATGAGTGGGGCTACTCTGTAAAAATGGTGAAGATGATAGAGAAGATCTGCAGAATAGCGAAATGAGAAAACTAAAGCACATAATTTATTACCTCTCTAATTTTTTAGGATGGCGTATATGTCTAAACCGTTAACCTTAGACAATGTCGCCTTGGAAGGAAAAACAGTTCTGATTCGTTTAAGCCTTTTAAGTGATCTCTTCTTTTATTTAGATGGTAAAGGCAGGGGAATGTTATGCCGAGATTCTTAACACTCGATGATGTAGATGTGAAAGGTAAAACTGTGTTAGTGAGGGTTGACTTCAATTCTCCAGTTGATCCAGAAACGAAGAAGCTTCTTGACGATACTAGGATAAGAGCACATGGAGAAACAACGATCAAGGAGCTTTCTGAAAAAGGCGCAAAGATTGTAATTTTAGCTCATCAGGGACGCCCGGGAGATCCGGATTTCATTCCGCTTAAGCAGCATGCTGAGAGACTAAGCGAGATTTTAGGTAAGCCCGTCAAGTATGTTGACGATCTCTACGGGGAAAAAGCTAAACAAGCCCTAAGAGAACTAAAAAATGGTGAGATCCTCGTCTTAGAGAATACTCGGACTTATCCCGAAGAGCGAAAGTCAAAGACGCCAGAAGAACATGCAAAGTCAGAATTTATAAGGGAGATATCTTCCCTTGCAGATCTCTTTGTTAACGATGCATTCTCGGCGGCTCATCGTTCACACGCCTCAGTTGTGGGGTTCACCGCGGTTCTTCCAAGCGTCGCGGGTAGAATCATGGAGAGAGAACTTAAAGCGCTTAGCAGAGTTTTAGAATCTCCCGAAAAGCCTTGCGTTTTCATTCTCGGAGGCGCAAAGGCAGATGACTCATTAAGAATATCTCAATACGTTTTAAAGAACGAGATTGCAGATTACATTCTAACTGGAGGAATAACTGGGCACTTATTCCTCGTTGCCAAAGGAGTTGACTTAGGTAAACCTAACATGGAACTGCTGGAGAAGCAGAAGGTCCTAGATCTTCTTCCTGGAATAAGGGATCTCATGGCGGAGTATCCGGGGAAGATTAAGGTACCTATTGATGTAGCTGTTGAAGCTGAGGGGAAGAGAAAAGAACTTTCAGTTAAGGAACTCCCCACAGAATATCCGATTCTTGATATCGGATCTGAAACCATAAAAGAGTACAGCCGAATAATAAAAGATGCAAAGTCAATAGTAGTAAGCGGTCCTCCCGGAGTTTATGAAAGAGAAGAGTTCATAAAAGGTACAAGAGAAATCTTAGAAGCCGTAGCAAACTCAAAAGCATTTTCACTAGTCGGCGGCGGCCACACCGTGGCAGCTGTTCAGGAGCTAGGATTAAGCGACAAGATGTCTTATATCAGCACTGCTGGAGGCGCGCTTATAGAATTTTTGATGGGAAGCAAGCTACCTGCAGTCGTTGCACTTGAAGCGGCATCTAAGAAACAGTAGCTTTAACCCACACTATTTTTATTTCTCTTTCTAATTACTTCTGGAATTATTTGAATGAGACTGTTAGAACCCGAATATAGTCTCCCGTGTCAGCGCATCTGTCTGTTGCTTCCTCCATCGAGTCTAATAGATCTTTCAGAACTAGTAGGATTGAGGGATTTAATTTTCGCCCATACTTCAACAGGAGGGACTTTATCTCTAAAAATTTCTTGTCAACTTTATTCTCTTCTTCTTCAACCTTCTCGGACATCATCCTAGCTCGAGCATTGTCTTCTCCTAGGCTCTTTAAGCTCTCCCTCAGAACAGCAGCAGTATTCACAATCCCATGAGCCATCTCATGATATGCATTCCATATTTCATTAGGAACATCTTCGCCTAAAAGGACAAGCACATTTCTCGCTGAATCCTTTACGTGGTCAGCTGTCTTGTCGAGGTTCTTAACGAGATTCATGATATCTTCTCGATCTCTGGGAGGCAGCTTCCCCTTGGTAAGCTCTTCGAAGACCGTTCTTCTCAAATCGTCTACTTCCTCTTCAGTTTTGAAAAGCCTAGCGATAATAGTCTCCGCTAATTTTCTATTCCCTTCCGTTGCTGCGTCAATTGCTTTTTCAAGATCGCTGATAGTATCTAAAGCAACAGCCATCTGCCGATAAGCTATCTCCAAAACCTTATTCACACGACGCTTCTCAAACCAACGTTCCATTCGAAAGTCTCCTTCAACGACTATGCCATCGCTGTGCTCAAATCTTTAATTCATCAATATTTTAAGGTTTACCTTCCAAACCGAAAATTTTCACTTATATTTTATGCTTATTCCAGACTTAACTCTTGTTGCAGTCCCCTCTCTGGATAAGGATATACCAATACGTTTTCCGGCGGAACATTTAATGTTACCTTACTTTGTATTTTGGGGAGAGACTCATTGAACCCTAAGGCTTTCTTAATAAAGATGGTACTTCCATCAGGCAATTCAACATAGATGCGTACTAGATTCCCTGAATAAACAATATTTTTTATCTCGCCGGACAGAACGTTTTCATCTCTTCTTTTTCCTAACACTACGAATTCCGGTCTGAAGGCAACTACTACACGGTTCCCAACTTTTATAGTTTTATTTCTACTTATAATTTCCAATCCGTCTCCGAGATCTATCAGGGAGCCTTCATTTGTGATTTTTTCGATTACCCCCACAAGAAAGTTTGCTTCCCCAACGAAGTTGGCTGTAAAGATATTCTTCGGCTGCATGTAAAGCTCAATCGGTTTACCGGACTCTATGATTCTACCTTTCTTCATGACGACTACGCGATCCGAAATTGACATGGCTTCTTCCTGATCATGAGTAACATGAAGAGCCGTTAACCCCAAATCTTTGACTATTCTTCTAAGCTCATACCGCAAGGCCGCTCTAACCTTAAGATCTAAGGCTCCAAGAGGCTCATCGAGAAGCAGAAGCTTAGAACGCGTCATCAGAGCCCTAGCTACAGCCGTTTTCTGCTGAGTCCCCCCGCTTAACTCGTCAGGATAGGCATCAGTCCTCGCGGCTAATTTTATCATCTCGATCATTTCTCGAGCGATTGCTTCTGTCTCCTCAGGCGGGAATCCTTTAACCCTCGGCCCGTAAGTTATGTTATCCCAGACAGTCATATGCGGGAATAACGCTATGTTCTGGAAAACATATCCTACACCTCTGTCTTCAATTGGAACTTTATTGACGAGCTTACCCCCGATGTAAATCTCCCCCTCATCCGGCTCAATTATCCCCGCTATACTTTTTATGAGCGTCGTCTTACCGCATCCACTTGGACCGATAACAGAGACATACTCCTTATCCTTTATGGTCAGGTTGATATGGTCATTCGCAACTATTCTTCCATATCTCTTAGTAACATTTACGATCCTAACCTCAGGCATCTATATCGCCTCTATCTCTTTGAGGAGCCCTCTTTCAGGATATTGAAAAACGCGACATTCACTTGGATGAAACGAAACAATCACTATTTCTCCCCTACGGAAGATTCTGGAATCACCACCTTCCAATAGAATTCTAGAAGAAACGGACACGTCATTTTCAAGTTTCACAACGTATTCTATTGAGCCCCCCACAAACATTGCGTCTACAACTTCGCCTAGAAGATTATTGAAACCTCGCCTTCGAGATTTTCCCAAAGAAACATCCTCGCGTCTAATAGCTATAACTACTCGCTCGCCTATCTTTTTAGTGGTATCAAGTACGCGGATGCTTAATCCCCCTCTGATCTCTATCGTAGACCCTGAGCTGTCTGATTTATAGACCACACCGTCAAAGAAGTTAGCGCCTCCGACAAAGCTCATAGCAAATATCGATTGAGGATTATTATAGATCTCTTGAGGAGAACCTATCTGCTCTATTCTTCCCTCTCTTAGGATCACAACCCTATCAGCAACCATTAAGGCCTCTTCTTGATCATGAGTGACATGAATCGTCGTTAATCCTTGATCTTTGATAAGGCTTCTTAATTGAGTTCGAAGGTTAACTCTTAGTCTAGCATCCAAGGCGCCGAAAGGTTCATCAAGCAAAAGAATTCTCGCTCCCGCCGCTATTCCCCTCGCGAGTGCCACTCTCTGCTGCATTCCCCCGCTTAACTCGTTAGGATAGGCGTCCCTTCTCTCCCCAAGCCTAACCATCTCTAATACTTCAGATGTCACGTTCCTTATTTTTTCAGAATCCCATTCCTTTATGACTGGGCCGAAAGAAACGTTCTCCCAGACGTTCATATGAGGGAAAAGAGCGAAGTTCTGAAACATATATACGGCGCTACGTCTCTCCGGAGGAACTCCATTGACTTTTTTGCCTCCGATGTATATTTCACCCTCATCTGGCTCTAGCAGTCCAGCTATGATTCTAAGAAGAGTTGTCTTTCCTGCTCCTGTAGGTCCAAGTACGCAGACGTATTCTCCATCTCCTATTGAGAGGTTTATCCCTCTTAAGGCAACAATCTTTCCGAATCTTTTGGTCACATTCACTAACTTGACCATGGACATTGATGAGTTACCCTCTAGTGAAGATCCTGATAATTGAGAGCATAACTAACGAGAGGATTATCAAATAGGTCGAAGTGAAGAGAGCTGCCGGAATAGCAAGTGCCTCAACCATATTTACAACTAAAACTGGAATCGTTACGTCTCTCCCCATAACAATGAAAGTTGCACCCGTCTCTCCCAGGGAACGGGTGAAGGAAAGTATGAACCCTGTGAAAATCCCTCCCTTTATCAGCGGCAATGAGACTGTTTCAATGGCATTATAAGCGGTTGCACCTAAAGTTCTTGCTGATTCTTCATACATCTGTATCCCAGATCCTTCGTATGCTGCGATGATCGATTCGACTATAACTGGCACAGAAAAGACGATGTGAGTGAGAATTATCATCCATATTCCGGAGCTTACCAAATTAAGCCCAGATGAGCCCCATAGAAGCAGAACTGATAAACCAAGGGATGATGTTGGAATTATCAGGGGAACTTTGAGCATTGTTCTAATAATGCGGCCATACCATCTTCTTTCGATTATGAAGGATATGGGAATCGCGATGCAAGTTGAAATATAAGTTGAAATGAGCGCAACAATTATTGAAGTCAAAGTTGAGCGGAGCAAATGACCAAAATAATTAGAAGGACCGAAGAGTTGATACATTACTCCCCCCTCGACTTTTCCAGTATAAGGATCAGCTGACCAGTATAAGATTACAGAATTCAAAACAACAGCTATTGGAATTATAACGGTTATCACAACGATAACCAAGGGGACAACGTCCTTTATTAAGGAAAAATTCCTTGAAAGGAACCTCTCCAACCTGAGCATTTTCCTTACCAAATTTGTTGGGAGACTAAACGGTATTCCCGAACCACGGCGACCTCGACTTACGTAGATCTCAGCTGGAAGAATAATAACCCAAGCAATTAACACCAAGAGGCTTCCCATGAAGGCGGCAGTGGAAAGCTTGAATTCTGACGCCCATCTAACTATCGCTATTGATGCCGTGGCGCTTACTCCAGAAACAATCAGAGTCGCACCGGTTTCTCCCAATGAACGGGCAAAGGCCAAAACAGCGCCGGAGAAGATTCCCGGTAAAGATAACGGGAAAAGGATATTCCTGAAAGTTGTGAGGGAGCAGGCGCCCAGCGTTCTCGAGGCTATTTCGTAAGTTACATCTATAGATTGAATCTTTGTCTCTAAAGTCCGAACGACGTACGGAAATGTAAGGGCAATATGAACAATGAATAGAACAAAGGGAATGTTGATAAATGGCGCCATCGTATTAAGAGACATGAGACCTGACCTTAATCTTAAAAGTCCACCTAATCCAGCAATTGTTGTCCACGTTATCAGTGTAGCAAAGCCAAACCCCGATGTTGGAATAACCAATGGAAGCGTTACAAGGTCTTCTAGAAGACTCTTTCCAGGAAACTTTTTTCTTGCCAATACGTAAGCTAAGGGAATTCCAAAGATAAGATCGAATGCAACGGTCGACAGAGATAATCTAAAGGAAAACAGAAGCACCTTGATAATTTGTTTCCAGTTCTCGTCTCCGATTATGGGATTTGCGAAGACCTCATACCAGACTTCATCCCACCTTAGAAATACATATGAAATCAGGTAAAATGTAGGAAGAATAACAAAAATTATAAACGCGATAAGAGAGCACAAGACAACAAGTTTAGAAGAAAAATCCGCCATTCTAAGCTCCATGGCCATCAAAGCTTCCTAAACCCCTGTATTTCTCACCTGAACCCATGCTGTAAAGATTGCCTCCATTACTTCGCCACTCGGCGGTTTCAAAATAGGCACGTTTATTTCATATTGTACACCATTGGAGGGGTTAAAAGTTTCCAAATCCAGAGGGACACTTGAGATCGCAGGTCTGAAACCATGCTTCTCCGCTAATTCTTGATTCTCGGGGAGAAGCAGAAAGAAGAGATACTGCGTAGCCGCAAATCTCTGCCAAGGTGTTACCCATGTTCCATTCAATATGACAAATGGGTGATCCGCCATTAAAGTTCCACTTTCAGGGTATATCGCAACTAGGGGGTCATTCCATTTCTTGAATGCTTTTAATGAATTCTCCAGAACCACGCTTTCATATATTCCAAAGAAATGTATCGCGTTAGGCCCGTTTTCAGCAGCCCAAGCGCCGAAGAAACCCGTGCTCTTACCATAATATATAGCCTTAGACTCGATTGTTTTAACTATATTTATTACCGTCTCATTCTTAAGATCATCTATGGTTAGATCATCAGGTCGTTTCCCAGCTGCCTCCGCGAACTCCAAAATAAGCGTCATCGTCCCACCGTTGCTCAGCAATGGATCTGGATGACCATATTTAAAATCGATCCCCTCCTGAATAAGTCTGTAAAGATCCATGAATCCATGGATTTTATACTGTTCCGAGAAGGTTCTCCAACCAGCTAATACTACAGGTGACAAAACAAGAGGAGCCCAATCGACGGCGATGTCGTAGTTATTACCTGTGACAGCACGCCATTTCATATTCAAGTAAGGGACCCATATGCTTGACGCTGGGCTCCAGACAGTCGGCCGTATACTTCCGTCTAATATGCGGTTCACAGTGTCATGTGTCCCCGTTACGATAAGTCTAACATGGACTTTTATTCCAAATCTCTGCTGGAACCATTCTTCAAATTTTGGGGTTACTTCCTCGATCCAGCCTTGCTTTTCACTTGTATACAAAAACTCTATCTCAATCTCTTCCGGCATCCCACTTGTCCCTGACGGCTGCTTCATGCCGGAATAAAGCATAGAGATCACTGAAAAACTCAGAAAGCCTATTAGGATTCCTACAAGCAGCAACAGGTAGCCTCTTCTTACGAAGAGCATGTTATTTTTCACTCTCTCGATGTAAATTCCGATTTTCTGCTGTCTGTGAATATTTTGGTTATTCTCTCTTGTCTTTAGGAATAAGGAAATATATGCTTATCTAACGCAAAGAGACTAAACAGTAAGATAATAGAAAACCTCTAAAATCGTTATTCTTCTTCTATATCGAGCTATAATGATAATTACCGTTAGGGGAAAAGTATCAAGCGGGATCGGCGAGGGCAGAAAATTTATACAACTCTCATGGGTTAAAAAGCAGATAGAGAAAAAACTTGGGTTTGAACCTCACCCAGGCACGCTTAATCTCCGTTTATCTCCGAACGCGCCAATCTTTGTTTTATTAAACAAATTTAGTGGAATGGAAATCCCGGCGAAGGGCAATCTTGCTTCAGGGCGACTTTATAGAGCGTTAATCGCTGGCAAGGTTTATGGAGCTATAGTTAGACCAGAGATCCCAGATTATCCAAAGGAGCTTTTAGAGATTCTAGCACCCGTCAACCTCCGCGAGAAATTACATTTAAAAGACGGCGATGAGTTAGAGATAAAGATATGGCTAAGCGATTAGCCTCATCTTTCCCGTTTCCCTTGGATGAATTCTTCGACCCATTCTCTTGCGATGTGATCCTCGACTTGAACTGGTGGATGCTTGAATGCGTATGAGGAGATGCTGATCAGCGGTCCTGCTATTTCCCTGTCTAATGCGATTTTCACTGCTCTTATGACGTCTATGACTACTCCTGCGCTGTTCGGGGAGTCTTCGACTTCTAGTTTCGCGTGGAGTGTGACTGGCTGGTTTCCG